>Ga0187894_10003529_pt1 | contig 17443 bp, 15 predicted proteins | sample GBC1701081metaG_FD_136650 | JGI IMG/M metagenome (GOLD analysis project Ga0187894, IMG submission 136650) | White microbial mat communities from a lava cave in the Kipuka Kanohina Cave System on the Island of Hawaii, USA - GBC170108-1 metaG ...
ACCACTGGATCGAGCTGGCCGGCTACATCGCTTCCGCCCTCGTGTTCCTCACGTTCTACATGAAGACCATGATCCCGCTCCGGGTCATCGCCATCCTGAGCAACGTCGCGTTCATGGCCTACGGGTTCGGCGGACGGCTCTACCCCGTCTTCATCCTCCACGCGATCCTCCTCCCGCTGAACTGCGTGCGACTGGTGCAGATGCACGCGCTGATCCGCAAGGTCCGCGACGCCTCGCGCGCCGACCTCTCCATGGAGTGGCTGGTGCCGTTCATGCGGCGCCGTCAGTGCGCGAAGGGCGAGGTCCTGCTCAGGAGGGGCGACCCCGCGAAGGAGCTGTACGTGGTCCTGAGTGGATCGCTCAGGCTGGTCGACGTCGGCGTCACCGTCGGGCCGGGCAGCGTGCTGGGGGAGATCGGCATCTTCGCGCCGGCACACGATCGCATGGACACCGCGATCTGCTTGACCGACGTCGACCTGGGCGTCATGACCCACGACAAGGTGCTGGAGCTGTACCACCAGAACCGCAAGTTCGGTTTCTACCTGATCGGTCTGGTCGTGCGGCGGCTGCTGGAGGACTACGCGATGGCGCGCGCCCCCGCCGTGGCCGCCAGGAACGCCGCGGGTGAGGCGACAGACGCGACAACGACGTAAGCGTCCGGTGAACTCCACCTTCGCGTCGGTGGCGCCGCGGCGGAAGATGATCGCCATGATCACACCCTCGGAGGTGACCCATGGCGATCGCAGCGCGCAGCGGGGTTGGGGGCTTGGCCCGACGGCCACGGCGAGAGCACTGGCGCGCGCTGCTCGAGGCGCAGCGGCGGAGTGGGCTGAGCCTCGCCGCGTGCTGCCCGCCAGCGAAGCGTGCGGACGGGCACGGTCAGCTTCTGGAAGTGGAAGTTGACCCACGGCCCCGGCAGCGCCCGCCGCGCTGCGCGAGGTAGAGATCGCGCTCGCCACCGGACGGCAGGTCCGGATTCGCGTCGATCTCGCGGAGCGACACCTTGCTCGACCGGGGCATCCATATCTTCTCGCTCAATCCCAAGCAGCTCGATCGCTTTCGCGACCGACACACGGTCGCCGGGGCCAAGGATGACCGGCGCGACGCGTTCGTCCTCGCGGACTCGTTGCGCACGGATCGCCCGGCCTTCCGGCGGGTGCAGCCCGACCACCCCCATGTTGTGGAGCTCCGCGAGCTGTCACGGGTGGAGGACGACTTGGGTCAAGAGCGCCGGCGCCTCAGCAACCGACTGCGAGAGCAGCTGCACCGCTTCTTTCCCCAAGCGCTCACCCGATGTCCGGCGGCCGACGAGCCGTGGTTCTGGGCGCTGATTGAGCGGGTCCCGACCCCGGCCCACGCCCAGCGACTGCCCGTGAAGTCCGTGGCGGCCGTGCTGAAGGTGTACCGGGTCCGACGCTTTACGGTGAAATGCCTCCGGGAGACGCTGCAGACCCCGCCGGTGCACGTGGCGCCGGGGACGGTGGAGGCGGCCCGTGCCCATATCGCCCTGCTGCTGCCGCGCCTGCGCCTGCTGCAGGACCAAGGCACTTCCAATCCGCTCGACCTGTTGCCCGACCGCTACGACGCGGTGATCGCGGTCTCGGGCGGCTCGCCGCGGGCCGCGCTGGTCGCTCACCCGCTCGCGCCCATTGCCACCGTGCCGGTCTGTGCGCCAGCGCTGCCTTCGGCGCGGGCCCGTCGACTTCGCCGCCGACCCGCTGCTGCACGCCCGGCGCGGGCCCGACGACTGGCGGCGCTGGCTGGACCACGCGGGCTTCGGCGCGGTTTCCCTGCAGGGGGGGCGCAGGGCGACAGCATCGGGCTCACCATCGAGGCAGCATCGGCGGGCCCGGGCTTCGAGATGGTGATCGAAGCCCTCCTGTCGCCCGATCTGGCGCGCCGGACCGTCGTCGTCGCCCACACGGGGGTGCGGCCGACGCGACGCCATTTCGTCCTGCAGTACGAGGCGCGCCTGGCGGACGATCCCGCGCTCGCCGCGCTCGCGGGATGGCTGCGCGCCCGTCTCCCGGGCCGCCGCTCGGGCGCGTGAGGACAATCGCGCGCGCTCGCCCGCCCCGAGGGAGCGGCCTACTTCACGCCCACGCGCACGCGATACGTCACGCGCCACGGCAGGCCGGCGTCGCCGATGGCGCGCTCGGCGGCCTCGCGGAGCGACGGCAGGCCCAGCTCGACGGGATCGAGGTCGAGCAGCGGGATCACGTGGCCGAGCGACAGCGCGAAGCCGACCCAGCGCTCGGCCGTGCACGGCTCCTCGTTCTGGAGCGCGATCTCCTCGACCGAGCGAAACATCCCGCTTCGCTGCATGCGGGCGAGGTGGTCGGCCTTGTCCCACTGCTCCTGGCCGCTCGCGATGCCGCGGGCGCGCCGCAGCCCCCGCGCCCGATCGAGGAACTCGGCGAGCGCCCGTTCGGCCTCGGGGTGGACGGCGGGCGGCCAGTCGTAGTCGTAGGCGGCGAAGGTGCCGCCCGGCCGGAGGAGACGCCCCACCTCCCGCAAGGTGCTCTCGGGCTCCAGGTGGTGGAGCGATTGCGAGCACGTGACGATGTCGGCCGCGGCATCGGGCAGGCCCGTGTGCTGGGCCACGGCCGCGACGTAGCGGACGTTCGGCGCGATCGCCGTCGCCTCCGCGATCGCCCGCATCTCGTCGATCGGCTCGACGCCGACGACCTGGCGCGCCCGCGCCGCCCAGGGCTCGGTGGAGAGGCCCGTGCCGCTGCCCAGGTCCACGACGAGATCGGGCCGGGTCGCGCGCGCGAGCCGCATCACGAGATCGAACAGCGCCGCCGGCGGTCGCGGACGGTACCGGTGATAGTCGGCGGCGAAGCCGGGCCGCGTGTAGCCGGTGGAGAGCGCGTTCGCGAGCGGATCGTGGTCCGAGGCCACTCCCGTCCCGGCGATCAGCTCGCGCGCGACTCGACGACGGCCCAGCCCGCTTCCGCGAGCGGCCTCGCGCGCTCGCCGCGCTCTCGTGCCCGCGCATCGTTCGCGGTGCCGGCGATCACGCGGCCCATGATCCCCTGCGCGATGGCGGAGAGGCGGAACATCGAGAACGCGACGTAGAACTCCCAGTCCGGGATCGCGTCCCGGCCGACACGGCGACAGTACGTCGCGAGGTAGTCCTGCTCCGACGGGATGCCGAGCTCCGCCAGGTCGAGGTCGGCGAAGCCGCCGAGCATGCCCGGGCCGAGTCGATACGGCATGCAGTGATACGCGAGGTCGGCCAGCGGGTGGCCGAGCGTCGACAGCTCCCAGTCGAGCACGGCCACCACGCGCGGCTCGGTCGGATGCATCAGCATGTTGCCGGAACGGAAGTCACCGTGGACGATCGTGGTCTGATCGTCGGCGGGCACGTGCGCGGGCAGCCATTCGAGGAGGTGCTCCATCGCCTCGATCTTCTCGGTCTCGGACGCGCGGTACTGCTGGGTCCAGCGGTGAATCTGACGGTCGAAGTAGTTCCCGGGACGGCCGAAGTCGGCAAGGCCGACGGCGTTCCAGTCCACCCGGTGCAGGCGTGCGAGCACTCGGTTCATATCGTCGAACATCGCCGCGCGCTCGGCGCGGCTCACCCCGGGCAGCCACGGGTCGACCAGGAGCCGGCCGTGCACGTACTCCATGACGTAGAAGGCGGTGCCGATGACCTCGGGGTCCTCGCAGAGCGCGTAGGTGCGCGGCACCGGCACGTCGGTGCACCCGAGGGCGGTGATCACCCGGTACTCGCGGTCGACCGCGTGCGCCGACGGGAGGAGCTTGCCCGGCGGCTTGCGCCGGAGCACGTACTTGCCGCTCGGCGCCGCCAGATGGTACGTGGGGTTCGACTGCCCGCCGTGGAACTGGCGCACGGTCAGCGGGCCGCGGAAGCCCTCGACGCGCTCTCGCATGTAGCGCTCGAGCGTGGTCTCGTCGAAGCGATGCCACTCGCGCACCTCGGTGGTGACGACGCCCTCGATCTCGGTGTGCTCCATACGCCAGCCGTCCCGCTCAGTCGGCGGCGGCGCCGCGCGCGATGGCCGCGGGCCCCCGGCCAGCAGCAGATCGCGCGAGCACCAGCTCACGGCGGCCCGGGTCGTTGGATGTCCGGGCGCCGGTCTCGCGGGCGAGCGCGCTCACCGCGCAGTCAGGTCCGGCCACAGCGCGTCCGCGCCTCGCCCGGCGACGCGTCGGCCCAGCTCGGCCGCCCAATGGCTCTCGGCGCCGAACTCCGCGCGCCAGGACCAGAGTCGCCGCGTGACGAAGTGCAGCGAGTGCTCGTACGTGAAGCCGATGGCGCCGTGGCACTGGTGCGCGATGCCCGCGCCGAGGCCGGCGGCCTCGCCGGTTCGCACCTTGGCGGCGGCGACCTCGAAGCTCGGGTCGCCGCGATCGGCGGCGCGAAACGCGTTGGCTGCGGCGATGCCCGCCGCCGCCGTGTGGTCGGCGAGCAGCGCGCACTGGTGCTGGATCGCCTGGAAGCCCCCGATCGGGCGGCCGAACTGCTTGCGCTCGCTCACGTAGCGGACGGTCTGCGCGAGGAGATACTCGAGGCCGCCGGCCATCTGCGCCGAGCGCACCAGCGCGCCGTAGAGCCGGACGGCGTCCCCCGGCAACCGCGGGGCGGGCGCCGCCGCCACCACGTGGGCGCCACTCCACGCGAGCGTGTCGCGCGGCTCGAGCGCCAGGTTGACGTCGGGCTCCACGCGCGCGGCGCCCGCCGCCACGAGCCCCACCATGTCGCCGGCCACCACGACGACGTGCCCGGCCACTCGCCCCCACGGCACGCGCGTGGCGGTGCCGTCGAGCCGCCAGCCGGCCATGTCGGAGGCCAGGTGGAGCCGTTCGCTCGCGCGCGCGGGGGCGACGGTGAGCGGGCCGAATGGCACGTCGAGGCCGGCTTCGGATAGAAGCCACGCCGCCACCATGGTCTCCGCGATGGGCAGGGGCACGGCGAAGCGGCCAGCGGCGGCCACGACGATGAAGGCGTCCTGCCAGGTGCCGCCACCGCCGCCACGCGCCTCGGGAATCTGCGTGAGCGTGAGGCCGCCCTCCTCCACCTCTTGCCAGAGCTTGGCCGGCCACTGACCCTTCTCCGCCGTCTCGCGCAGCTCGGTGGTCACGCGGTCGGTGAACAGCCGTGTGACCGTATCGGACAGCATCGCCTGCATCTCGTTCATCGAGCCACCCTCACCGGAGGCCCAGGCCGCGTGCGATGATGCCGCGCAGCACTTCGCGGGTGCCGCCGCGCAGCGAGAACGACGGGGCGTGCTCCGTCAGGAACCCGAGCGTCCTCTCGAAGTCGCTGCCCGTCCCGAGACGCGGCTCGGCGCCCAGCAGCGCGTGCACGGTCTCGGGAATCTCCTGCTCGAACGAGGTGCCGACGTCCTTCACCACCGCCGCCTCCAGGTTCGGATTCTGCCCGGCCTGGAGCATCCCGGCGACCGAGAGCGACATCTGCCTGAGCGTGGCCAGATGGGCCACGAGCCGCCCGATGGTGACGGCGGCGCGCTCACCGGGCTCCCGGCCGACCTCCCGGATGGTCTCGATGACGAGGCGGAGCGACGACAGATATCGCTCGGGCCCGCTGCGCTCGAACGCCAGCTCGGTGGTCACCTGCTTCCAGCCGGCGCCCTCGTCGCCGACCCGCATGTCGTCGGGGACGAAGGCGTCCTGGAACACGACCTCGTTGAAGTGATGCTGGCCCGAGAGGTCGACGATCGGCCGGATGCTGATGCCGGGCGACTTCGTGTCGACGAGGAACTGCGAGAGCCCCTCGTGCTTCTTGTCGGGCACGACCTTCGTGCGGAAGAGCGCGATCATGTAGTCCGAGATGTGGGCGTTGCTCGTCCACACCTTCGTGCCGTTCACCTTGTAGCCGCCCTCGACGCGCTCGGCCCGGGTGCGGATCGACGCGAGGTCCGAGCCCGAGTCCGGCTCGCTCATGCCGATGGCGAACGACAGCTCGCCGCGCGCGATCCGCGGCAGGAAGCGCTGGCGCTGCTCCTCGGTGCCGAACCGCAGGAGGAGCGGCCCGCTCTGCCGGTCGGCCACCCAGTGCGCCGAGACGGGCGCGCCCGCCGCCAGCATCTCCTCGAGCACGACGTAGCGCTCGAGCGCCGAGCGCTCGTGACCGCCGTACTGCTTCGGCCACAGCATCCCGATCCAGCCGCGGGCGCCGACCTTCTTGCTGAACGCCGGGTCGTGGCCGCCCCATGTCCGCTCGCGCTTGTGCGGCGCGCCGTCCCCCACCGTCTCGCGGAGGAACTCGCGCACCTCGCCGCGCAGCGACTCGGCCTCCGGCGGCAGGTCGAGCAGCTCGAAGTTGAACGTGGCCATGCCTAGTTCGTCGAAAGGGGCCTCGACGGCCCCCTTCGAGCATCCCCCCCGATGCCAAGTTGCGCCGGCGGAGCCGGCGCTCGGAGCGGAACACCGATCGCGGATCCATGGTTGAACGCTCTCACGTCGCCCCTCCGATCCATGCCTAGTCGTAGCGCTCCCGGTGGCGCAGCTCGACGAAGAGCCCGTTGGCCTCGCGCGGATGCACCCAGGCGATGTCCTTGCCCTCGGGATGGTCGACGCGCGCCCCCTGCGTGCGCAACGCGGCGACACTCCCCGGAACGTCCTTGCACTCGAAGCCGACCAGGTACACGCCCTCCCCGTGACGGGCGAGGAACTTGCCCACCGCCTTGTTCGGATCGGTCGGCTGGAGCAGCTCGATGTGGCCGATGCCCGTCGGCAGGATCGCGTTCAAGAAGCCGAAGTCCTTCGATTCGCCGCGGTGATGCACCCTGAGACCGAAGAGGCGCGTGTACCGCTCGATCGCCTCCTCGATGTCCTTCACGACCACCGATAGCTCGATCACGTCGCCCAGCATGGGTCGCCCTCCACCGTGAAAGTTGACGGTTCGCTCGCGTCGGTCGAGGTCAGTTCACGCGGCGCTCGCGCCCCGCCCAGTACGGCTCGCGCAGCTTGAACTTCTGCAGCTTCCCCGTCGCGGTGCGGACGAGGGCATCCCGCAGCTCGATCGACGTCGGGCACTTGTAGTGCGCCATCCGGCTCCGGCAATGATCCATCAGCTCGCGCTCGGTGCAGGCGGCGCCGGGGCGCAGCACGACCAGCGCCTTGATGGTCTCACCCCACTTCTCGTCGGGCACGCCGATGACGGCGACCTCGGCGACCGCCGCGTGCTGGAACAGACAGTCCTCCACCTCGATCGACGACACGTTCTCGCCGCCGGTGATGATGACGTCCTTCTTCCGGTCCGTGATCGCGATGAACGGCCCCTCGGGATTGCCGCCGTCGCCCGTGTGAAACCAGCCGTCCACGATCGCCTTGGCCGTCTCCGCCGGTTGATTCCAGTAGCCCTCGAACACGTGGTTGGACCGCGCGAGCACCTCGCCCTCGCCGTCGACCTGCATGCGCACGCCCACGGCGGGCACGCCGGCGCGGGAGAGGCGACGCGCCCGCTCCACGGCGTCGAGCCCGTCCCATTCGGCGGGCGCCCGGTTGATGGTCAAGAGCGGCGCCGTCTCGGTGAGGCCGTAGATCTGGATGAACTCCCACCCCAGCTCGGTCTCGATGCGCTCGATGGTCTTCGACGGCGGCGGTGCGCCCGCGATGACGACGCGGACATGCCCGCGGCCCGGGACCTCCGCGCCCCGCTGGCGCCGCGCCGCCGCGGCGTCGAGCACCGCGGCGATGACGGCGGGGGCGCAGTTGAAGAGCGTCACGCCCTCGGCTTCCACACGGCGCAGGATCTCCTCCCCCTCGATCTTCCGGATGATGACCTGGCGCACGCCCATCGCGGTGAGCGCGTACGGCATGCCCCACCCGTTGCAGTGGAAGGTGGGGAGCGTGTGGAGGTACACGTCCCGGTCGGAGAGCCCGAGGTGCCAGCCGAAGGTGACGGCGTTCAGCCAGAAGTTCCGGTGCGTGAGCTGCACGCCCTTGGGCCGCGCCGTGGTCCCCGACGTGTAGTTGATCGAGACGGTGGCGTTCTCGTCCGTGACGCCGAGCTGGGGGGCGGCGCCCGCGCGGAGAAAGAGCTGGGGATCGCTGGCCGCTCCCAGCACGAAGCGGTGCTTCATGGGCACATGCGCGAGCGCCTCGTCCAGCTCCGGGTCGACCAGGAGGACGGACGATCCGGAGTGCTCGAGGATGAAGCGGATCTCCTCCGCGTTCAGCCGGAAGTTGACCGGCACCAGGATGCGCCCGAACACGCTCACGCCGAACAGGGCCACGAGAAAGCGCCCGGCGTTCGGAGAGACGATGGCCACGCGCTCGTTCGGGCCGACGCCCAGATCGTCGAGGGCGGCCGCGAGGCTCCTCGCCATGTCGGCGAACTGGCAGTACGTGATGCGGCCGAGCCCACCGCCCGGGGGCGCCGGCTCGTCGACCACGGCTTCGCGGCCGCCGTACACCAGCTCCGCGCGCTCCAGGAAATCACCAAGCGTCAGCGGGACGATCATCGTTCACTGCCTCCGTCAGAGGATCGGGGATGGCCCGGCCGGCGCGAGCGGCAGCCGGGAGAACCGCGTCGAGCATAGACCGGCCCGCGCGCCGTGCGCAACCGCCCGCCGGACGGAGACCGGCCGCCAAGCGATTTCGAGACGCGCTGGCGCCGGCTGGACGCCGGCGCCCGAGCTCACACCTCGTAGCGCCAGGCGTCGCCGTGGGTGCGAATGCGGCCCGCCGGCGGCCCGGCGAAATGCGTCCCGAGCACCGTGACGTCACGGTCGGCGTGGCGAGTGCAGAACGCGCGCCGCGTCGCTCGCGCCATCGCCGGATCGTCGTCGAAATTGCTCTGCCAGTCCGGCTCACCGCACTGGATCGGATGGTGCATGAGGTCGCCGGTGATGACGGCCTCCTGTCCCCGTGACCGGATGGAGAGGCTCACGTGGCCCGGCGTGTGGCCTGGCGTGGGCTCGAGTGCCAGCTCCTCGCTGATCCGATGGTCGCCCTCGACCAGGTCGGCACGCCCCTCGTCGACGATGGGGCGCACGCTGTCCGCGATGATCGGCCCGTACTCGTCGCCGTCCATCTTCGCCCAGTGCTCCCACTCGCGCCGCGCGAAGAGATAGCGGGCGCGCGGAAACGTCGCCACCCATCGGCCCTCGGCGAGGCGCGTGTTCCAGCCCACGTGATCGACGTGCAGATGCGTGCACAGCACGAGATCGACCGCCTCGGGCGGACATCCGGCCGCCGCGAGCCGATCGAGGAAGTCGGTGCGCAGCATGTTCCAGTTCGGATTCTGCCGCGGCTTGTCGTTGCCGACGCACGTGTCGACGAGCACGGTGAGACCGGGCGCCCGCACGACGAAGCAGTGAATGCTCATGAGGAAGCGCTCGCGCTCGTCCATGAAGTGCGGGGCGAGCCAGTCGCGATGCCGCGCCACCGCCTCCTTCGAGGCGTCGGGCAGCACCCACGTGGGCCGGGTCGGCCCGGCCCATTCCACGACGCGCTCCACTCGCACGCGTCCGATCTCGATCGGCGTCACCACGCGATCCTCCCCGCTCCGCTCACGCGAGCGATCCGAGGAAATCGGATAGGACCCGGTTGAACGCCTCGGGCTGATCGATGTTCGAGCAGTGCCCCGCGCCCGTGATGACCTCGAGGCGCGCGCCCACAATCTTCTTGGCCATGTACTCGGAGGGCGCGATGAACGGGGCGTCGCGGTCCCCCACGATGATGAGGGTGGGCACGCGGATGTCCGGCAGCGACTCGATGACGGCGCCGGCCTCCTGGGCGAGCATGCCGCGAGCCGCGTGGGCCAACCCTTGCGCTGAGCGATGACGTCCGAGGGCCTCGCGGACCTCCGCGCTCGAGGACGTGAGCGCGTCGAGCCCGCGCGCCTCGAGGTCGCGCGCGCGCTCGTGGGCACGCGCGTTCCAGGCGGCCCGCGCCTCGGGGTTGCGATAGCCGGGGCCGGAGTCGCAGATCACGAGGGCGCGCACCATCTCGGGATAGCGATGGTGGAACGCGAGCGACATGTAGCCGCCGAGCGAGAGGCCGCCGATCACGGCCCGCTCCACGCCAAGATGCCCGAGCAGCCCCCGCATGTCGGCCACGGTGTGCGACTCGGAGTACTGCGCCGGATCGGCCGGGCTCTCCGTGTGGCCATGCCCGCGCATGTCCCACGTGATCAGCCGCCACCGCGGCTCGATCGCCGGGCGCTGGGGCGCCCACATTCGCCCCGTGGCCGAGTAGCCGTGGCTCAGGAGCACCGGCGCGCCGTGGCCGCCATCCTCGTAGTCGATCTCGATCCCGTTCACCGTGGCGTTGGGCATGTGTCCTCCTCGAGCACGTGGTCTCGTCCCTCGGTGGCGCAGGCGCGCTGGGCATCGTCTCTCCAGGCGCCGCGGACGTGCCCCCGATAGTACCGCCGCGTCGGCGTCGTCGTCGGCCCGGCGCAGACGGGACCGCGATGGACGAAAAATCTCCGAATCACGTGGTCGAAAATTTGCTCTAGCCGTTGTATCTCGAATATGGTTGGACACTAGATATGGTTGGTCGGGGTACGGGGCCCCGCCATCCGGGACGACCAGACTCAGGGGGGAGCCGTTCATGGCCGTCAAGCGCATCCTCGCCGTCGACGACAACGAGCTGGTGTTGAGCTTCCTCGAGGCCGGGCTCGCCACCGCTGGATACGACGTCGACACCGCCACCAACGGCCGAGAGGCCCTCGAGAAGATCGACCAGAGCGCCTACGACGTCATCATCAGCGACGTCGACATGCCCGAGCTGGACGGCCTCGCGCTCTGCCGCGTCCTCGGCCAGCGGGATGCCGGCGCGCTCCGGCGGGTCGTGTTGCTGACGGGCTCGGACGCGATCTGGACCCACCGGGCGTTCCTCGACGAGGCGGGGATCCACGCGCTCGCCAAGCCCGTTGGGCTCCAGCATCTGTTCGACGTCGTCGGGTGCGTGGCCGAGACCGCGCACTGTGATCTGGCCGCGTCGAGCGGCGAAGTGCGCGCCCGTTCGTACTGAGCGCCGCCCCGTCGAGGCCCTAGAACGAGAAGACGTGGACCGTGCGGCCCGCGATGGTGAGCGAGCCGCTGCGGAATCCGTTTCCGGGAGCGACCGAGTAGGTCACGGTTCCGTTGCCCGAGCCGCTGCCACCGCCCGTGATCGTGATCCACGGGACGTTGCTCACGGCGGTCCAGTTGCACCCCGCCGCGAGCGCCACTGCCACCGAGCCCGAGCTGCCCGACCTCGGCGCGATGGCGAAGACGGGATTCAGCGAGGGGAAACAGGCCAAGGGGTGGGCGGCCTGGCTCACCGAGAACGTCCGGCCCGCGATCGAGAGGCTGCCCGACCGAGCGGCGCCTGAGTTCGCGGCGACGCTGTAGGTCACGGTCCCGTTGCCGGTGCCCTCGACTCCCGACGTGACCGTGATCCACGCATCGTTGCTCGCCGCCGACCAGGCGCACGCGGCATCCGTGGTGACCGATACGGTCGCGGACCGCCGACCCGCCGGGACGGTGGCCGCCGTCGGAGTGATCGCGTAGGTGCACGCGGACTCGCCCGCGAGGCGGTGGACGGCGCCGGCGCTGTGGTCCACGACGAGGATCTCGCCGGCCTCGTCCTCGCCGAACGAGGAGACGAACATCCCCGTGTCGAGGAGCAGGGTCCGGCCACTTCCCGCGCGCGACCAGATCTCGCCGGTGCAGTAGTCCGCGAAGACGTACGTGCCCGGGGGCAAGGTCCCGAGGGTGCCGCGATACGCGTAGCCGCCGGTGACCGAGCAGCGGCCGTTCTTGTGCCCGTAGTCGAGGACCGGCGGGATGAAGCTCGGGTCGTCGCACAGCGACGGGTCGTTCGTCGTGCAGACCCGCCCTTCGCGGACGCGCCAGCCGTAGTTGCCCCCGATCATGACGACGTCGATCTCCTCTCGCGTGCCCTGCCCCACGTCGCCCACGATCAGCTCGCCGCTCACGCGGTCGAACGAGAAGCGCCACGGATTGCGGAACCCGAAGGCGAAGATCTCGGGCCGGGCCGGCGGCGAGTCGAAGAACGGATTGGTCGACGGAGACGAGTACGGGATGGTCCCGTTCGGCGTATCGACGTCGATGCGGAGGATCTTGCCGAGCAGCACCTGCAGATTCTGGGCGTTGTTGTCCGGGTCGTTGCCCCCACCGCCGTCGCCCGTGCCGATGTAGAGGAATCCGTCGGGGCCGAACGCGATCATCCCGCCGTTGTGATTGCCAACCGGATGCGGGATGACGAGGATCGGCTTCTCGGCGGTGTCGGCCACGTTGGGATTCTGCACCGACGCCCGGTACTCGGCGATCACGAGGGCGCCGTCGGGCTTGCGCGTGTAGAAGACGAAGAATCGACGATTGGCATCGAAGCCCGGATGAAAGGCCAGGCCAAGCAGACCCCGCTCACCGGCCAGGAGCACCGGCGTGACCAGGTTCAGGAACAGCGTCGGCGTCGTCGCGCCAGGCTGCAGGACCTTGATGAGGCCTTCCTGCTCGACGATGAAGAGCCGGTTGGTCCCGTCGCGCGCGCTGGTCACGTGGATGGGCTGCGTGAACCCGGACACCACCGGCTCCAGATGAATGGCGGCCCGGGCCTGTTGGCCACCCAGGGCAGGAGCGGCAAGCGCCAACAGGATCGCGGTCAGCCCGGCAAGGATGTCGCGCGCGATTGCTCTCATGTGGTGACGAGGGGCGTGCACGGACCGGGCCAACCCGTCTGGAGCCCGGACGATCCAGAATTCGCTCAGTTGGGCAGCAGGGATGGCGGGCGCGGCCGAGGGGTCGTCACGGTGATGACGTCGGCGCAGCGGACTTCATCGCCGGCCAGCTAGGGCGAACCGACCGGCTCGTTGACGAAGAGCACCAGGTCCAGCTCCTTGTCCTTCGCCCGGAGCCGATTCACCAGGAACCGGAGCAGGTTCGCGTAGATGACCTTGCCGATCCGGTCGTGCTCGGCCGTGAGCCGGCGGAACTCGGCGGTGGGCAGGAAGCAGAGCTGCGCCGGACGGAGCGCCTGGGCGGACGCCGAGCTGGTCCGGTCGTCGATGACGCCGTATTCGCCGAAGCAGCGCCCGGGACCGAGCACGTTGAGGCGCATCCGGCTCGGCCTGCGCAAGTGTCCCACGGCGCGCTCGGGCAGGAAGAACTCGACTTCGCCGCTCAGGATGACGTAGAGGCCGTCGCCGCGGTCTCCCTCCGTCATCAGGACTTGCCCGGGTTCGGCCGTGACGATCCGGCAACATGCGAGAATCAGGTCGAGCTCCTGCGACGTGAGGTGCTCGAACACGACCGAGCTGGCGAGCGACCCTCGATAGGCGTCGACCCTGGTGTCGCGCACGGAGGGCAGGATAGTCGACGGTGTCGGACCCGGCAAGCTTCGGGATTCGAGGGGGTGTCGGGTAGAGTAGGCCGATCAAGAGCATGGAGCCAGGATCGGACAAGGACGAGCGGCCGAAGGGGAGAGGCCTGGCTCTCACGAGCCTCAGGGTGCGCCTGCTGCTGCTCGTGCTGCTCGCCGTCCTTCCGGCGCTCGCCCTGCTCGTGTCGACGGCCTGGGAGCAGCGGCGTCAGGCCGCGCGGGCGGCCACGGAGGACGCGCTTCGACTCGCCCGCCTGGCGTCGACCCAGCACCAGCGCTTCATCGAGGGGGCTCGCTCGCTCCTCGTCGGCCTGGCGCAGCTCTCCGACGTGCAGATGCACAATTCGCGCGCGTGCAGCGCGCTCTTCGGCGAGGTCCAGCGACGGTTTCCGATCTACCGGAACGTCGGCGCGATCCGCCCCGATGGCCAGGTGTTCTGCGCCGCCCAGGCCCTCTCGGTCACCAGCAACGTCGCCGACCATGAGCACTTACGCGAGGCGTTCACCACCCGCGAGTTCGCCGTCAGCGGCTATCGCGTCGACCGATCTGGGAAACCCGTTCTGACCGTCTCCTATCCCGCGATCGATCGGGCGGGCGCGGTCTGGGCTGTGGTCTTCGCGGAGCTCGACCTCGGCTGGGTCCCGCAGCTCGCGATGCGAGCTGCGCTGCCGCCGGGCTCCATCGTGAGCGTCACCGACGAGCAGGGGCTCGTCCTCGTGCGCTCGCCGGACCTCGGAGACTGGGTTGGCAAGTCCGTGCCCGAGCATCCCGTCATCAAGGCGATCCAGCGCGGCGAGGGCGAGGGCATGCTCGACGCGACGGGCCTCGACGGCACCGCACGCCTCTACGCCTTCACGCCGCTCGCCGGGCTGATGCGCGGTCAAGCGCTCTACGTGACCGTCGGCATCCCGCGCGAGACGGCGCTCGCGGAGGCCGACCGGCTGCTCATCCGCAACCTCGGCTGGGCCGGGATCGTGATCCTCCTGATCGTCGTCGGCGCCGTGATCGTCAGCGACCTGTTCATCCTGCGGCGCGTGGGCGCGGTCGTGCGCGCCGCGCGACGACTCTCCGCCGGCGATCTGTCCGCGCGCGCCGCGGTGCGCGGCGCCGACGAGATCGGGATCATGGCGCGCGCGTTCAACACGATGGCCGAGCGACTGCAGGGCCGCGTCGAGGACGAGCAGGAAGCCAAGGAGCAACTCGCGGGACGCGTGGGCGAGCTGGACCTGCTGAACCAGATGGGCGAGCTGCTCCAGTCGTGCTTCACGCTCGAGGAGGCGTATTCGGTGATCGGACGGCTCGCGCCCCGACTCTTTCCCACGGAGACCGGAGCGCTGTTCGCGTTCGGCGTGTCCCAGACGGCGATCGACGCCGTCGCGACCTGGGGGCCGCATCCCCTCCCCGCGACGTCGTTCCCCGGCGACGCCTGCTGGGCGCTCCGCAATGGGCGCACGCACATCGTCGACGACATCTCCTCGGGCGTGCCGTGCCACCACCTGCCCGTGCCTCCACCGGACGCCTACCTCTGCACGCCGTTGTCCGGGCAGGGCAAGGCGCTCGGCGTGCTGTGCGTCACGAGCGCGCGACGCGCGCAGGGCGGCCACGGGCTGACCGAGACGAAGCAACGTCTCGCCGAGGCGGTGGCCGCGCAGCTCGGCCTCGGCCTCGCCAACGTCGAGCTCCGCGAGGTCCTGCGCATCCAGTCGATCCACGATTCGCTGACGGGGTTGTTCAACCGGCGCTACATGGAGGAGACGCTCGAGCGCGAGATCCATCGCGCCCGTCGCACCCGGCGGCCGATGAGCGTGCTGATGCTCGACATCGACAGCTTCAAGCAGCAGAACGACGCCTTCGGCCACGAGGCCGGCGACGAGATCCTTCGACAGCTGGGCCGGCTCCTCCGAGCGAGTCTCAGGAAGGAGGACATCCCGTGCCGCTACGGAGGAGAGGAGTTCGCGCTGGTCTTGCCCGACGCCGCGCTCGACGGCGCCGCCCGCCGGGCCGAGCAATTGCGGGAGGCGGTCAGCCGCCTCAGCATTCAGTACGAGGGCCGAGCGATCGGTCCGATCACGTTGTCGATCGGCGTCTCGGCCTTCCCCGAGCACGGCGAAGATGGCCGCGCACTCATCCAGGCAGCGGATGCCGCGCTGTACCAGGCCAAGCGTCAGGGGCGCGACCGAGTGAGCGTGGCGAGTTTACACTCCCCCGTGTAAAGCGGTGGTGTAAACCTTACATGTCTCCGGCTCCGAATCGGTTGAACACGACTGGACTTAAGGGATCCCCGACATTTGCGCGTCCGTCCGAAATGTCCGCAACTTGCGATGCGGCCCTCGCCTGGCGCCACCGGAAATGCGGCGATGCCGGCACGGGCATGCTTCTTGCCGAAACCTTCGTCCAGCAGTTCCCCGAAGCGCCGCGTTGACCAGGCGTCTTGAAAGGAGAGGAAAAGGATGAGCACTGTTTCGCGCGTGAAGTTCCTGTTGCCAGTCGCGATGGTCGTCCTCCTAGCGGGCTGTGCAACGAAGGGCTGGGTCCGGGAGGAGATGACCAGGCGGGACGCCGTGATCGAGCAGCGGATCGTCCAGGTGGACGATCGGGTCGGGTCGGAAACGCAGCGCGTCGACAAGCGCGTCGAGGGAGTCGAGGGGCGCTTGACGCAGGAGACGCAGAAGATCGACGGGAAAATCGACGGCGTGGGGACCCGCGTGGGCACCCTCGAGACGACCGTGACGTCGACGAGCGACGCCGTGAGAAGCACCCGTGAGCGCGCGGATGCCGCGATGGTGAAGGCCGAAGGCGTCGACAGCCGGCTCACGAAGCTGTGGAACAACCGGTACAACGGGAAGGTCGTCGACACGATCAACGTGCAGTTCGGCTTCGACCGCTCGGAGCTCGACGACGGGGCGCAGACGACGCTGCTCGGCCTCGTCAAGGAGCTGCAGGCGAATCCGGGCTTGACGGTGGAGCTGGTCGGCTACACCGACATGAAGGGCGCACGTGAGTACAACTACATGCTGAGCCAGCGGCGGGTCGACGCCGTGCGCCGCTTCCTGGTCGAGAAGGGAGTCCAGGTCGCCCGCATCCAGGCGGTCGGGCTCGGCGCCATGACTGACCGCGGCACTCCCGAGTCGCAGAAGCGCCGGGTGACCGCGAAGCTCATGACCGAGCAGGACTGATCAGCGGTCCCGCTCGGCCACTTCCTGCAGCTCCTACCTCGGTGGGGGCGGCGGAGGCGGACCTGGCGGAGGCGGCGGCGGCTCCGGAGCGGCCGCCGGCGGTGGAGGTGGCGGCGGGGGCGGCGCAATCTGGCCGCCCCCGCGCGGCGCATAGCGCTGGGCCACGGACGGCACCTGGTTCCCCTTCGCGTACATGCATTGCTGGTACGCGATGTCGTAGCGACGCTGGACCGACATGCCCGCGGAGTAGCCGGCATTCGCGCCCGCCGCGGTGCCGACCACGAGCCCGCTGCCCGCGCCGATGGCGGCTCCGATTCCCGGATTGCCCGCGGCGGCGCCAATGGCGGCTCCGAGTCCGGCCCCCAGCAGCGTTCCGATGGCGGCGCCGCCGACACCGGTGCCAGCCTGGACCTCGCCCGGTTGCCCGCCGCTTTGACCAAAGGCCCACTGCCGGCACGCGGCGTCGTCGGCCTGGAACACCTCGAACGGCTTCCCCGCGCCGGGCATCACCATCACGCTCGGCCCGGTGGGAATCGTGGCGCACGCGCCCAGCAGAGGGACGGCAACCAGCAACAGGCCAGCGGATCGCTTGCTCACTCGCTTGCTCACGAGGTTCCTACTGGGATCGGGGAGCGACCTGGAGCCAGCCCGCCGAGCACTGCGCGACCGTCGGGTAGTATCCCGCCGGGTCCTGGCAGTAGTACCAGTACTGCTCGCCTTGGGTGTAGACGGGCGGTTGCGGACCGGCCACGGCGGCGGGCGCCGCGTAGGCCGCGGGCGGGGCGTAGACGGGCGGCGCGTAGACGTAGGGGCGCGGGTAGTAATACACCGGTGGCGCGAATAACGGCGCTCCGACGACGAAGCGCGGGCCGACTAATGCCACCGGGCCGCGCCAGCCCCAGCCCCCGTGCCACCCGTGACGATGGTGCCATCCACCG
>Ga0187894_10003530_pt1 | contig 17442 bp, 18 predicted proteins | sample GBC1701081metaG_FD_136650 | JGI IMG/M metagenome (GOLD analysis project Ga0187894, IMG submission 136650) | White microbial mat communities from a lava cave in the Kipuka Kanohina Cave System on the Island of Hawaii, USA - GBC170108-1 metaG ...
AGAAGGATCCGGCCATCGTCGGCAGGACCATCGAGCTGAGCAAGCAGCCGTATCGGGTGGCCGGCGTAATGCCCGCCGGGTTTCAGGATCCCATTGATGCTTCGGATCTCTACATCCCGCTGATTCCAGCGGCGAACGACGTGCAGAACCGCAACTCCTCGTGGCTGGAAGTGATCGCGCGCGTGCACGACGCCCGGCCCATCGCCGAAGCACGCGCGGCAGTGGAAACCATGTCACAGCAGGCGTATCACGATTCCAGCGACGCGAAGGAACGCGCCGGATATACGCTGCTGCCGCTGCGCGAATACCTGGTGGGAAGCGCCCAGCCCGCGCTGCTCCTGCTGCTGGGCGCCGTGGGGTTCGTGCTGCTGATCGGCTGCGCCAACGTCTCCAATCTGGTCTTGATGCGCGTCGCTTCGCGGCAGCGGGAATTGGCTGTGCGCGCCGCGATTGGCGCCACCAGGCTGCGCCTGGCCCTTCAGCTTCTCGCTGAGCATTTACTGCTGTCCCTGTTGGGCGGCATGGGCGGGCTGCTGCTGGTGCTGTGGGGCATGGACGGGATGATTAAGATCAGCCCGGTCCACGTACCACGCTTGAGCGAAGCCCGGGTTGATTTTCACGTTTTCCTGTTTGCGCTGGCGGCAAGTGTGCTTGCCGGCGTGCTCTTTGGGGTTGCGCCCGCACTGCGCGGAGCAAGGCAGGACCTGCTCGCTTCGTTGCGCCAAGCCGGCGCCACCGCCGGCGCCACACATTCCCGGCTGCGCAACGCGCTGCTGGTGGGTGAGGTGGCGCTGACTGTGGTTCTGGTGGCCGGCGCTGCGCTGTCACTGAGCAGCTTCACGCGGCTTCTCCGCGTGAACCGGGGCTTTTCATCGGAGAACGTGCTGGTAACCCATATGCGTCACGCCGGAAAATGGAACGGCGCGCAGCAGCGGGCATTCTTCGACGAACTCGAAGCGCGGAGCAGAGCGCTGCCCGGCGTGGAATCGGCCGGCATGGTGGACTACTTGCCGCTGGCCGGCGGATGGTCGCAGTTCAGCACTACCGCCGAGCAGGTGTCGCAGGACATTCCTGCCGAGCTGCGCGGCAGGCCGATTTCCTACGAGATGCGCGTGGTGACCCCCGGGTATTTCAGCGCGCTGCAAATCCGCCTGCGCTCGGGACGTTTCTTCACTGCTTCCGATAACTTGCAGAGCGAGCCGGTCGCCATCGTCACCGAAGAAATGGCGCGCGCGCTGTGGGGTGCTGCGGATCCTCTGGGCCGCAAAGTGCGCCTTTCCGGCCGCAACGATGTCTGGTCCACGGTGGTGGGTGTGGCTGGCGGCGTACGCCATCGCGGACTGGAAGTGCAGCCGAACCCCATGACCTTTCGCCCGCTGGCTCAGGTGGAAGAGGCGTGGGGCGCGACGTTCGTGGTGCGCACCGCGGCGCCAACCGCAAACCTGGGCACACAGATTCGCGCCATCGCTCGTTCACTGGATCCGGCCATTGTCATCACCAAAATGCAGCCATTCGAAGCGCTGGTCAGCGCGAGTGTGGCCATGCCGCGCTTTCTTGCCGTCATCCTCAGCAGCTTTGGCGGATTCGCGCTGCTCCTGGCAGCCGTCGGCGTGTACGGGGTTTTTTCCCATACCGTCCGGCTGCGCACGCAGGAGATCGGAGTGCGCTTGGCGCTGGGGGCACAACCGCGCGAGATTTTTCGCTGGGTGCTGCTGCGAGCGGCGCGGCTCACTGCGCTCGGCGTGGCCGTCGGGCTGGCGGCGACGGTGGCGCTGGCGCGCATCGCCGCCCATCTGCTTTACGGAGTCAGCGCGGGCGAGCCGGGAATCTACGCGGCGGCCCCGTTGCTCATCACTGCGGTGGCCTTGCTGGCTTGCTGGATTCCCGCGCGCCGCGCAACACGAATTGACCCCGTGGCCTCGCTCCGTTACGAATGACGGAACATGCCGCGGGGCAGCTTGACGCCTTCTACTTCCGAAATCGGAGTTGATCTGTGTTTATTCGTGGTACCAAAGCATTAAAGGCGAAAGTATTCGCGGGAGCGGGCGTGGCGGGGATCTTCCTTGCGTTCATTGTCCGGGTTGGTGCCCCGCTCAACGGCCATCCAATACGCCAGCCACTGGACGGGAATCAGCGTAACGAACGGCGAGAGCCACTCCGGTACGCGAGGTACGCGAACCACGTGCTCAGCCGGCGGCGGTTCGATACCTTCCGGCACAACGGCCACCCGAAGCAGCCCGATTTCGCCCACGGCGCGCAGCAGTGAAATCATGCGCGGATCGCCGGCGCCGCCGCTGAGCACGCTGACCATCGCCGCGCGCCCGTCCACCTCCAGGTTTGGCCCGTGCAGGAACTGTTCGGTTTCAAATCCCTCGGAGGCCACGAACGCGCTCTCTTTTACTTTCAACGCGCCTTCGCGAGCGGTGACCCAGTTGGGCCCGGCGCCGGTGAAGATGATGCGCGGCCGCAGTGCGACCATCCTGGCGATCCCGGCCACCTGCTCCTCCACGGCCAGCGCCTTCTCCATCGCCGCCGGAATCGCCGCCAGCGCGGAAAGGTGCAGCGCCGCATCGCCGCCCTGATTTCGCGCGCGGGCCACGTGAATTGCCAGCAGCGCGAGGGCGGCCATGGCCGTGGTGAAGCTTTTACTGTGGGCGTTGCTGACTTCCTGCTCGCACGTTTTGATCAGAAAATCGGCGCTGCCCATTCCCTCGCCGCCCAGCTCGCCGGTGACGGCAATGGTCAGCGCCCCGGACGTTTGCGCCAGGTGCAACGCTTCAACGGAGAAATTACGCGCGCCGCGATGGCTGACCAGGATCATGGCATCGTCAGCGCCGAGAGCCAGCGGGTAGTTCACCAGCTCGAACGATTGCTCGACGCCGGCATGAATGCGCCCGCCGCTCAGCGCGCGCAGGCACTGTTCGCCGTAATGCGCGGCGTGGAATGACGTGCCAATGCCGGCCAGCAGGATCCGTTTTCGCGAGGCAACGGCGAATGCGGCGCGCTCCACCAATTCACGCTGGTTCTGAAGCACGCGCGAGACGCGATCCGGCTGCTGCCGGATGCCCTCATACATGTGAAACGGATGTGCAGCCCCAAGTCCAGGCATGACGGTCCACAGATTACACACAAATTCCGATTCTGTGTAACCCGTGAATTCCGTGGATCAGTTCTTCTTTCCCGGAACCATGGGAACAAAGGCCACCGGCATGATTCTCTCGATGGAATAATCATGCGGGCCATTCGTGCCCTTGGTGACCACAGCGAGAATCTGCGTTTCGCGCGCCGGACCCATGGGCAGCACCATGCGCCCCCCGGGCTTGAGTTCTTCAATGAGCGCAGGCGGAACCTTTTCCGGCGCGGCCGTGACGATGATGATGTCAAACGGTGCTTCCTCCGGCCATCCGGCGTAGCCGTCACCGATGCGCACGGTGACATTCGAAAAGCCAAGGGCGCGCAGCCGTTCCCCGGCTTCCCGGCCCAGCGGCTCGACGATTTCGATGGTACAGACCTTCTTCACCAGCTTGGCCAGCACGGCGGCTTGGTAGCCGCTGCCTGTGCCGATCTCCAGCGCAACGTGCTCTTTCTTCGGCTGGGCTAGTTCGGTCATCTTGGCCACGATATACGGCTGAGAAATGGTCTGCCTGTGACCGATGGGCAGCGGGCGATCCTCATAGGCAAACGCCATCTGCTCTTTGGGAACGAACAGATGACGCGGCACCGAACGCATGGCCTCCAGCACGCGTTCATCGCGAACCGCTGGCGCACCCGAGCCGCGCGCTGCGGCAATCTGGTCGCGAACCATGGCTTCGCGCAGCTCGCGATACCGGCTGTCGTCGCCACCCTGGCGGAGAGCGGTGGAAGCCACCGACGCGCACAGATAGACGCTGATCAGGCTGATCGCAAGGCCCGCGGTGAGACCTCCATGAACCTTGACCGGCACTCGCTCTACCTCGGTTACATTCTGCATATGGTTTCCGCCGGTTTCAACCTGTGTTCATCTGCGTTCACCTGTGCATAACCGAATTCGCAAGGAGGCCCGGATGGCGCGATACCGGGCGATGCACGCGGTGGCCCGCTGACCCGGCAGGGCGCCGAAAACTGGCGTAAATCATTCCGCGGTTTCGCATGCGCGACTCCTTGACATCAATATGCTTACATCATATGCTTTGATGTATGAGGACAACCATCAATCTGCCCGATGAGCTGCTGGCGCGCGCCAAGAAAGAGGCGCTGCATTCTGGCACAACCCTTACCGACCTGATTGCCGATGCGCTGCGCGAAACGCTCAGCCGCCGAGCGAAAAAGGAGAAGCAATCCGTTTTTGAGGTTTATACATTTGGCTCGGGCGGTTTGCAGCCGGGGGTCGACCTTGACGACACCTCGGCGCTACTCGACCTGATGGACGGACTCGATGATCCTGCTCGACGCTAATGTGCTTGTCTACGCGCATCGTTCCGACACGCACGACCACGAGCGATTCAAGCACTGGCTGGACGAATTGCTGCGATCGAGGGCGACGTTCGGACTTAGCGATGTGGTGCTTACCGCGGTCATTCGCATCGTCACCCACCCGCGGATTTATCGCGTCCCCACTCCTTTGCCGGGTGCTTTCGAATTTGTGAACCGATTGCGCGACGCCTCCGCGTGCACCGTGGTTTCGCCGGGCATTCTGCACTGGCAAATCTTCAGCCGGCTCTGCCAGCAGGGGGGCGCGAGGGGAAATCTGATCACCGACGCCTATCTTGCCGCGCTGGCCATCGAAGCGGGGGCTGAGTGGATCACCACGGATCGTGACTTTGCGCGCTTTCCCGGGCTGCGCTGGCGGCACCCACTGGATGCGGCGGCGCGTTGAGCCGCGAGCATTGGCGCTGGGCGCTGCGCAGCCGCGGCGTGCGTAACGGCGACGAGCGCGCCGCGTGGTTCCGCCGCGATCCGCTGCTGGAGGGCATTCGCGAGCAGCCCCGGTTCAGGGAGATCGTTGAGTCCATTGCGTTCCGGCGGCGCAGCCGTGAGGCGGCCGGCAAGAAAAATTGACGCTCACCTCGCGGCGGCCTAAGATGCACACTCAAGCCTGCAAATCATGATTGGCACAACCATTACACACTACAAAATCCTCGCCAAGCTCGGCGCCGGCGGAATGGGAGAAGTGTTCCGCGCCACCGACACGGAGTTGGGACGCGATGTAGCCGTGAAGGTGCTTCCGGCGGAAGCGGCTAACAGCGCGGAGGCGCGCTCACAACTGAAGAATGAAGCACGCAACGCTTCCGCACTGAACCACCCTCACATCTGTCACATCTACGAAGTGAGCGAAGCGGGCGGCGTCATGTTTTTCGCGATGGAGTTAGTGGAAGGCGAGCCGCTGGCCAGGCGCATCCCGTCCGCAGGCCTGCCCACCGAAACTGTGGCTCGCTACGGAGGGCAGATTGCTGCAGCGCTGGCCCATGCCCACGAACGCGGCATCCTGCACCGCGACCTGAAGAGCGCCAACGTGATGATCACCCGCGAAGGCGCGGTGAAAGTGCTCGATTTTGGTTTGGCCCAGCGTTTACGGGCAGAAGATCTGGCGGGCGCCACGCGCTCAAAGGTTACCGTGCAGCAGTCAGGAGCAATCGCCGGCACGCTGCCCTACCTTGCCCCCGAGGTTCTGCGTGGCGAACCGGCCAGCGAGCAAAGTGACATCTGGGCGCTCGGCGTGCTGTTGCAGGAAATGGCTTCGGGGAATCTGCCCTTTGCCGGGCGCACCGGTTACGAGTTGACGGCGGCAATCCTTCGAGAGCCACCGCGCCCGATGGAGAAGGCATCGCCAGGCGTGCGCGCGGTAGTTCAACGCTGTCTGGCCAAGGAGCCAAGCCAGCGCTACCAGAAGGCGGCCGAAGTTCGCGCCGCGCTGGAAGCCATCGGCTCCACAAGCCAGGTTGCCGTGCAGCCGGCGTCCGCTTCCAGCGGGCGCTGGATATGGCCGGCGATTGCCGTCAGCGCAATCCTGGTTGCTGTGCTTTTGATCACCCGGCCGTGGAAGAACGCACCGCCATCGCCAGATGCCGGGGCCACCAGGCCCGCAGGGCGCGGCCCAATCGTCTCGCCGCTGGGGGCCTTCATGATCAAGACGCCATCGGCCAACCCCGAGGCGAATGAATTGCTTCAGCGCGCGATGATGCACACACGCTATCAATTGGATCCGATTCGCGCCCGGCAAATGCTCGAGCGCGCGCTTCAACTCGACCCCGGTTTCTCGGAGGCCCGGATCAACTATGCGCTCACTTACCTTGTTGCCGTCGAAATGGGTATTTCCAATGACTCCGGGGATATCTTCCGCGCCGAAGAAGAGCTGCGCCGGACATTAAAGGACGATCCGGATCTGCCCCGGGCGCACGCCTTGATGGGCGCCGTACATTTCTTCCAAGGCCGAGTTGACCTGGCCGAGGAGGAGGAATCGCGAGCCGTGCGACTCGCGCCGGGCGACCTGGGCGGCCGAATGTGGCTGTTGATTAACTGGCGGTTCCGCGGGAGGGGAGACGACGCGATTGGCATCGCCCACGAAGTGATCCAGTCGGAACCGCTTTTCTGGCCGCCCCGACACCATCTGGGCGAGCTTCTCCGGGAACAGAGCAAAACGGCCGATTCTGTGCGCGAGCAGCAAAAGGTGCTGGAGCAGGACTCGCAAAATGTCGGCGCGCTGCGTGGTCTGATGCGCACCTACGCAGACGTCGGCGACCTGCCCATGGCGCGCAAGACGCTGGATCGCTTGCGCCCCGAAGACCGCGAAAACTACCGCGTCCGCATTGCGAAAGCTCAACTCTATGCGCTGGAGGGCAAGACCGCGCTGGCTCTGAAAGAGATGGACGAGCAAGTGCTGAAATACGCGGATTTGCAGCCATTTTCAACGCTGGATGCCGCTGAGGTTTACGCGCTGCTCGGCGAAAAGGAAAAGGCGATTGAATGGATGGACCGCTCCATGCGCAAGGGCGACGACCGCGTGGAATGGATGCGCCGCGACCCGCTGCTGACGGCCATCCGCGAGCATCCGCGGTTCAAGCAGATCCTCAATTCCATGGAATACCGCCGGCAGCAAGGCGCGGTGGGAAGCAAACGGTAACCTCGCGCTGCGAGCAGGTTTCGGTCAGCGCACCACGCCGGGCGAGATGCCGGCGCGGCGGGCTTCCTCTTCCGCGGCGTCAATCTGTGCCTGCAGTTGTTTCCGGCGCTCCTGGAGCTGCGCCAGGCGCGCTTCGGTATTGAGCCCCGCGTCCACCTTCAGCACATCAATGCCCTGCCCTGAAGTGTTTCCGGAAGTCGTTATGCGCTGAATCTGGCGGATCTCCTGGTTGACCTTGTCGAGTTCTGCGCGCATCGAGCCGATGCGGTTCTGCATGCGCTGCTCGGGCGTGTCGCGGTTATCGGCGGCGCTGGGGGCGACGGCTGCCCCCGGGCCCTGCGCTTCCGAACCCGCCACCGGCGCGGCAGCGGCTCTGTTTTCTTGCAGAACGGTGATTCCCGATTTTTCGCGGAGGGCTTCCAGGTCATCGTTGGTCCAGACCTTGCGGGGTTTGCGCGGTGACGGCGCGCTCTGCTGCGCGGCCATTCCGCCGGCGAGCAGCAAAGCCAGCATGGCCGGCAATCCGCACCGGACGGTGAGCTTGCGTTGCATGGGGACCTCCACTTCTGCGTCCAGTATACGCCGCAGCTTCTATTTCGAAGCAGGGGCGGGAGGGGCGTTGTTCAATTCATGACGTACCGCGTTCAGCGCCTGTTGCGGCGGGCCGATACGCCGATAGGAGCCTGCCGTGGTCACTTCGTGCGACTCAAATCCGAAGAGGAACCTGCGGCCCCTGAAGTGGAACTCCAGGCGGAGGGGCAGCCACAGGCCATCGGCGACAGGCTCCTGCTCCAGGACAAATTTTCCGCCACTGTAGATCTTTCCGAAGACACCACCCACCACGGAGATGTCGCGAAAAATCTCCGCCTCGGCGCGGGCCAGTTGCGATTCACGCTCGTCAATCCACAACGTCCCGCGAACGTGCGCGAACAACTCGGAGTTTCTGGTGCGCGGCTTGAAATCCGGATTCGGCTGGAACGCAACCCTGGCAAGCTGGCGCCCGTTGCGCGCCTCGCGTCCCTGCCAGGTGAACCGGAAGGCTTCGCCGACCGCATCCACCAGCTCGGCCCGTTCCCGCGCGCGGCGCTTACCCTTCTCCACCCGCTGCTTCTGTTTGGATTCGGCCGGGTTCAGCGCCCACAACAGAGCCTGTTCCAGATCGCGAAGCTGCTTGCGGTAAAAGTCCGGCGCAACATTGCGGCCGCTCTCTTCCACCAACAGGCGCAGGGTTCCGGTGCCGGTGGGAACCACGCGATAGATTTTGTCTTCGGCGGGTTGCGACTCGTCGTGCCGGAAGGTCTGCTTCCGCTCGCGGCGCTCGTACTCCGCCAGCGCCTCGTCGTTCCGGTGCTGGCCGGCAATGGTCCGAGCGACCAGCGATTTCACGTCCGGAACGGCCGAAGCAGGGGCCTGCGCAGGGGCAGCCGGCACGCTCACCGATAGCGCTGCGGCGGCGAGCGCCAGCGCCGCGGCGCCGATACCAGGCACGAGCTTGCGAATCATGCGGAGGATACCCCCGGTCGAAGTCGCACTCTCTTGGATTCGCTTTCCGGTCATGCTGGTTGGCAGTGTAATTGTACAGCGGCAAGGGAAGTGCGGGAGCGGCTTCGCGGCCTCAACTGAGCGCCACCACCCAGATAGGAACGGTGACTACGGTGCGCAGGCTCTTCAGGTCATCCATCACATCCTCCAGCACGGGCGCGCCGCCACGATGGGCATTCGGGTACATGAAGTCAGAACTGGCCTCGAGCAGAATGATCACGCCCACATCGAGCCGGCCGTCGGCTTCCGCCATCAGAAAGCGCCAGTAGTCGCGGTACAGGCGTTCGCGGCAGGAGGTCTCAATCTCCACCGCAACGCGGTCCTTGTATACGTCAAAGTAATGTCGGTGGCAGGTGACCGGACTGACCAGCACCTCCGTTTGCCAGCGGCGCCGGAAAAAGGCCCGCTGAATCCTGCGGTGCGGGCTTTGCGCGTCCAGCTTCAGGCATCGCGAAGGCGGCTCCAGGTCAAGCTGTGCGAGGATCTGTTCCATCTCCCGTTTCAGGCGGTAGTTACCATTAAGGATGCACTCGGCGTGCCGATAACTGTAGGTTCGGATGCGCACAGGGGCCCCCAGGGTTTTTAGCTGGAAACGAGGGAAGCAGCGAAGCCTAAACTATACTTATAAGTAACCTCACGCAAGCCTTTTTCTGCCCTTCCGCCGCCCGTCCGGCGCTTTCTTTTCTCCTCCCTCCTGTCTAAGATGGAAATCATGCGTGGCGTCACGAATGGCCGCGCCGAACTGGCGCAATCCGCCATTGAGACTCCCATCGGCAGGGTGCAGGTCGTCGCTTCGGCCCGCGGCATTTGCCGCATGGAGTTCGCGGAAAAGTTCCGTCCGGTTCGGGCCGGCCACGCTGCTCCGCAGGACGTCAAGCAGGCCCAGGGCCACGCCGATCTCGCCGCGCGCCAGATCCTCGAGTATTTCGACGGCAAGCGGAGAGAGTTTGATCTGCCGCTCGACCTGCGCGGCACGGAGATTCAACTGCGCGTGTGGAAGCAGTTGCTCGAAATCCCTTTCGGCAAGACCCTCACCTACGCTGAGCTGGCGCGGCGCTCCGGCATTCCTGCAGCGGCGCGGGCCGCGGGCGCGGCCTGCGGAGCAAATCCGGTGTGGCTGGTGGTTCCCTGCCACCGGGTGATTGGTTCTGATGGCGGCTTGCACGGCTACGGCGGCGGGTTGTGGCGCAAGAAGGCCCTGCTGGAGCTGGAGGGTTCGGTTCGCACCCTCTTCAAATGAAGTTGTGGCTCGGCCGCCTCATCGGTCCAGGATCCGTGCGTCAACATTCAGCCATTTGGCGGCATCTTCCCGCGACCGGAATTGCGCCACCTCGATCCGCGGCGAATCGAGCTGTGCCTGATACCTGGCCGCCACGCCCACGGCGAGTACGCTGGTGGCCAGGAACGCCGATTTCACGTGAATCATGTTGGGGTTGAACGCCCGGCGGCGTGCGGCGATGTGTTCGATATCCTCGACCGACAGATGAATGGCCTTCACTCGCGTCAGGTCACAGTAACGGTTGAAGCCCCTCTCCAGCGCGACTTCCTTGATTTCAATGAAGTCCAGCATCTCAAGGGTGAGGTTGACGTCCATAAGGCCCTGGGAGATACCCACCATCAGTGAGTCCTGCTCTGCCATGTGAATATTGAGCACGGTTCCCCGTTTCACCGGATCCCGGTCGTGCTTCTCCGGAAAGCGCGCGGGATGGTGGCGCAGCCGGACGCGTGCGCGTGCCGCGTCCCTTTGGTGGCGTGAATTGTAGCCTGACGCCGCGAAGCATACACTGGAATTGCAAGGGGCGGGTACGATGCCCATCTGGCTGCGAACCGCGATATTCACGTTTTTCATTCCCGGCTCGGCCGTCGTGTGGATTCCACGCTGGCTGCTGCGCGGGCGCCAGCCCATCTGGAACGACTGGCACGCCGCCGGCGGCCTCCTGATTGCGATCGGCGCCGCGCTCTATTTTCGTTGCGCGTTCGATTTCACTACCGCCGGGCGCGGCACGCCGGGGGCGTGGGATCCACCGAAGAAGCTCGTGATCCGCGGGCCTTATCGCTATGTCCGCAACCCGATGTACATTGGCGCCGGGCTGGTGCTCCTTGGCGAAGCGGCGCTCTACGGCTCCTACGCCGTCTTGCGATGGTTCCTGATTTTTGCCGCCGCCGTGAACCTGTTCATCTTCTTCTACGAAGAACCGACGCTGCGCCGCCTGTTCGGCAAGGAGTATGAAGAATACTGCCGCCGCGTCCCTCGCTGGATACCGAACGTCGGAGAGTAGAAATCGCACTGTTTTTCCGTGTTCATCGGTGGTTCCGTTGGTCTTTGATAGAATCCACACTCAATGCGTTTTGACCTGATCACCATTTTCCCGGAGTTTTTCGGGGGCCCTCTGGAGCACGGTATCGTGCGCAAGGCGCGCGAAGCGGGCATCGTGGAGACGGCGGTTCATGACCTCCGCAATTGGACCCACGACCGCCACCGCACCGTGGACGACCGCCCGTTCGGCGGCGGCGAAGGCATGGTGCTCAAGCCGGAACCGATTTTTGATGCCGTGGGATCCTTGCTCGCGAGCGGGCCCCATTCAGACCCCGCCGGTGTTGCCGTCGTTTTGCTGTCGGCGTCCGGAAAGCTCTTTCGGCAAGCCGACGCGCGCCGCCTGGCGGCACGCGAGCGAATCGTGCTCATCTGCGGGCGCTACGAAGGCGTGGATGAACGCGTGGCCGAACACCTGGCCACCGATGAATACAGCATCGGCGACTTTGTGCTGAGCGGTGGCGAGCTGCCCGCGGCGATGATCCTGGACGCGGTGACCCGTCTTCTCCCCGGCGCGCTGGGCAATGAAGCTTCCTCGGAGAATGAGAGTTTCAGCGACGGTCCGGCTTCACAGGTGGCGAGTGACCAGTGGCGAGCGACCAGCGCGGAACGTGGCCGGCCGGCCGCCGGCGCAAGCGGCTCATCGCCGCTCGGCACTCGCCGTTCTCTGCTCGACTGTCCGCATTACACACGTCCCGCGGAGTTTTGCGGATGGGCCGTGCCGGAAGTGCTGTTGAGCGGAAACCACGCCGATATTCGCCGCTGGCGCGCGCAGGCCGCGCTGGAAAAAACCCGCCGCAACCGGCCCGATCTGCTCGCCGAGCCCTGAAGGGACGCCCGCGCTGGGCGGGCCGTCCATCAGTGGAAAACCGCGCAGAAACCTGCTACAATCAGTGATTGTCTCTACTGTGCTGGCCCCACCTGAGCGGGTCTGCTCCAGGGAACTCCCATGAGCCGAGTGGTTGAGAAACTGAACGAAGCACAATTGCGGAAGGACATTCCCGCGTTTCGCCCCGGCGACACCGTGCGCGTGCACGTCCGCCTGAAAGAAGGCGAGGGCGAAAAGGAGAAGGAACGCATCCAGCCGTTTGAAGGCGTGGTGATTAAGCGCCGCGGGTCGCAGGCCGGCGCCTCGTTCACAGTGCGCCGCGTGAGCTTCGGCGTGGGCATTGAGCGCATCTTCCCCGTGAATTCGCCCTCCATCAGCTCGATTGAAGTAGTGCGCAAGGGCCGCGTCCGCCGCGCCAAGCTGTATTACCTGCGTGAGCTGAAGGGCAAAGCCGCCCGCCTGAAGCGCAGCGACGCGCAGAACGCTCCCGCCGCGGAAGCCGCAGCCGCCAAAGCGTGAGTCGGTTCATTGTTCCAGCCACTGGTCATTAACCACTGGCCACTCTTTTCCCCCTGCATGTTAAAATCCGCCGCCAATGGGGCGGCTGTGTTCATCACGCTACGAGCGGGAAGCACGCAAGCTGGGTTGGATGCGCATCGCCGGACTCGATGAAGCCGGTCGCGGCGCGCTGTTTGGCCCGGTGGTGGCGGCAGCAGTGATCCTCAACCCCAGGCGCCGCATCGTGGGTTTGGACGACTCCAAAAAACTTACACCCGAACGCCGCGAGGAGCTGGCGCCGCGCATCCGCGAACACGCCGTGGCCTGGGCCGTGGCAGAAATTCCCCCCGCGCGCATTGACGCGTGGAACATTTATCAGGCATCGCGGCAGGCGATGTGCGCCGCGCTTGCTCAACTCGGCGTGCAGCCGGATTACCTGCTGCTCGATGCCGTCACCCTCGACGTGCACATCGAGCAGAAATCGCTGATTCACGGCGACGCACGCTCAGTCTCCATCGCCGCCGCTTCCATCCTGGCCAAGACCGAGCGCGACCGCCGCATTTGCGAGCTCGACGCCGAGTTTCCGCAGTACGGACTGGCCCAGCACAAGGGCTACGCCACGCCCGAACACCTCGAAGCCCTGCGCAAACACGGTCCCACGCCGCTGCACCGCTATTCGTTTGCGCCGGTGCGCGATTCGCAATGCTGGGCCGCCTCCGCCGAGCAGGCTGCCCTTCCTTTAGCACCGGAAGCCCTTGGGGGAAGCTCACTGAACCTGGTACAGGCATTTCACGTTGGCAAGGACACGGACACGTTCCGGAGATGAGTCCGCTGCTGGAGGTGCTAAAGCCATCTTTGCATCGTCGTCTGCTCGCATCATTGCCAGTCCACCTGCGTATCCGAGCAGTTGCGTCCGCGGCTGAACCGTTTGAACATCTACCGAAATCGTGCGCAAGGCTCCCAGTTGCCGCCCGTTTTCTCCGAGGGCGGCCTTGGCTCGGCTTTGTGCGCGATGCATGGCTTGTGTGATGGCTTGCTGCTTTGCGGATTCTTCGTCCACCAGCGAATAGGTTAGCGAGCGAAAATCCACGATGCCTTCCTGCACAGAATCATCAATCAGCGGTCCAATCTTCGCGAAGTCTGTAACGATCAGCTTGACCGTTCCTTCTACACGGTAGGCCCGCGCTTTGAGTTTCTTGTCGTTCCAATCCTGAACAGGCAAGACACTCAGCCGGCCGGTTTGAATTTCCCTCGAACCCAAGCCGTTCCGCTGGGCAACCTGCAGGATACGCTGCAGGGAGGCTCCCGCCAGGTCGTAAGCTTTGCGCATCCCCCTTTCTTGCACCCGAATGAAGAACGCAATCGTGGCCCGATCCGGTTCAGCTTCGAACTCGCCGGTTGCTTCCACCGTGAGGGTGTCCAGTGGCAGCTTCACATCCTGACTGTGGGCGACCTTCGGGCAGGCGAGAATGAAAATAACCACGGCAGCAAAGGAAACCCCGCGCTTCATGAGCACCTCCTTAAGGTGAGTATCTGGCCAGGTAGAATGCGCTTTTGCCGCGCGGGTTGCCCTTGATTCCGTGCGCAATGACGCTTTCCATCGGTGTGTAAGCGCTTGCGTTGACCCTTGTTTTTGTGTGTGTTACGGTTAGCGTCGCTTCTGCTGTGGGCCGCTCTCGCAGCAGTTCCTCTGCCTTCCGGCGCGCCGGCGGGCTGGCGGCGGACGTTCCCAGCGCGATGATCCTCCTCCGCCGCAAGGGGAAGAGTGTCGCTTGATTGCGGAATCATGGCAGTCTCACGTCAGCCGGTACAGGGAGACGCGCCTGGCAAACCTCGAGCCGCGAATGGTCGCGGTCAGCGGGCAAGAGGAATCGCCCGGGTGAGACGTGAGGGGCTTCCGCGAGAATTCTGATGGCCTTCAATAAGTCCAAACATCTCGAAGCGGCGCAGAAATTCCTCGCGCAGGGGAAGGTCGCCCAGGCCATCTCTGAGTACGAGAACATCCTGCGGGCCGAGCCCAAGGATCAGGTGACGCTGATGACCATCGGCGACCTGCACGTCCGGGCCAACGAGCCGCAGAAGGCGCTCGAGAAGTTCGAACGGCTGGCCGGCGTCTTTCTTTCCGATGGCTTCAACAGCAAGGCCATCGCCATCTACAAGAAGATTCAGAAACTTGCGCCAGAAGATACGCGGCCGCTGGAAAAACTTGCCGAACTTTACGTCCAGCAGGGCGTGATGAACGAAGCGCGCTCGCTGTACGTGCAGCTTGCCGAACTGCACCTGCGCGCAGGCCGCAGCGAAAAGGCCGTCGAGGTGCTGCGGCAACTGCTGGACATCGAGCCGGATAACCTGCGCGTGCAGGTGCGGCTGGCCGACCTGTACCAGAACATTGGACAGGCCAAGGAAGCCGCGCACGCGTACCTGAATTGCGCGCACCGCATGCTGGATCAAGGCCAGTTTGCCGAAGCACAGAAATACGCCGATCTGGCGATGAAGGCGGACGCCGGCAACACCCACGCGGTGATGATCAAGGCGCGGGCCGCCGCGGCGCTGGGGAATCCGGACGCGGCGGTCCAGCAACTCGAATCCATTCCCGCGGTGAACCAGGCCAACGACGTTACACAGCTTCTGCTCGGCCTCTACCTGCAGACCAATCGCACCGACAAGGCGGTGGGCCTGGCGCGCAAAATCTTCAAGGCGGCGCCGGAACGCTACGCGGTGATGTACGACCTGGGCGTGCAGCTTCTGGACTCCGGGGAAACGGAAAAGGCGCTGGGGGTGCTGGGCGAAATCCGCGAAGCCATGCTGCAGGCCACCGACTACGACCGCCTGAGTCAGGCGCTGGCTACCGCCGCGGAGCGCATGCCCGGCCGCCTTGAGCCTCTCGAGTGGCTGGTGGATTGTTACCGCCACTCCAGCAATTCGTTCCATCTTCCCCAGGCACTGGACCAACTGGCCGAAGCCGTGGCCGCTTCCGGGAACCTGGATCGGGCGCGCGAGATTTTCGAGGAACTGCTGGAGAAGCAGCCGGACGATGAAGACGTGCGCCGCCGTTTGAATCAGGTACGCGTGCGACTGGGAATGGAACCGCTGGACGAAAGCACCGGCCCGGCCGCGCCGGTGGCGCCTCCGAGCGCGGCGCCGGTTGCGGGCCCGCCGCCGCCCATGCCGGTGCAGGAAGAGCAGCTCGATGAGGAGACGCACCGCTTCGTCACCCAAGCACTCACCGATGTGGACCTGTTCTCCAGTTACGGCCTGACGCAGAAAGCGATTGACCTTCTGGAGCGGGCCATCAAGCGCGCCCCGCGTCACAGCGGCGTGCTGGAAAAGCTTCTGGATCTGCATCTGGGCACCGGCAATGACAAGCGCACCGCTGATCTTGCCGCGCAACTCGAGCAGATTCACCGCGGACGGGGTGACGCCGTCCGCGCCGAGCGTTTCGCAGAGCTGCAGCGCCGCTTCCAGCGCGCCGCACGCGCCACGGAAGGAGCAGCAGCGGCCGCCGCGCCGCCGGTGCAGGAGTTTGCGGTGACGCCCACTGCGCCCGAAGAAGCTCCGGTGGCCGAAGTGGAAGCGCAACCCGAAGGCGAAGCCGCGGTCCACGAAGTGGATCTCTCGGAAGAGTGGGCGTCGCTTTCCACACAAACGTCAGAGGCGGCGGCAAGCGATGCCGCTACGCAGGAAGCGCCGGCAGAAGAAGTTCCCGCAGAGGCCGCAGCCCCCCCGTCAGAGGAAGTGGTTCTCTCCCTCGATGAAGGGCTCCCCGCGAAGGCCGTGGTCGAGGAGGCAGCCGAGGTGGTTGCCGCGCCGCCCGAAGAACGGGTGACGATTGAAGAGCCGGCGCCGGAGCCTGTTGCGGAAGCTCCCGTCGAAGCGGTTTCCGCTCCGGCGGCTGCAACACCTGAGCAGGAATTCGTGCTGGAGGCGGTGCCCACCGCTTCCGCCGAGCCGGTGCCGGCCATGACTGGTGAAGGCGTGATGTCCACCGAGGACTTCATGAGCGAGCTGGCTGCCGAGGTTGACGGGCTGCAGATTCCAGCGCCGGCCGGCAAGACCGACGGCGCTCCCGCCAAAGCCGCGGCGCCGATGAAGCAGGAAAGCGTCGCGAAACTGAAGGAAGTGTTCGACGAGTTCCGCAGCGATCTGGGCCAGATGGAAGAGGAAGAGGCGGTTGATCTGGAGACGCACTACAACCTGGGCATCGCCTACCGCGAAATGGGATTGCTGGAAGAAGCCATCGGCGAGTTCCAGAAAGTGGCAAAGGTGATTCAGGCCGGCCAGCCGTTCCGCTATGCCATGCAGGTATGCACGCTCCTGGGACTTTCTTTCATGGAAAAGGGCCAGTACAAGGTGGCCGCGATGTGGTACGAAAAAGCACTGGCCACCGACGGCCTCGACCCGGAGTCGGTGCTGGCCTTGCGCTATGACTTGGGCGTGGCCCTGGAGTCAGCCGGCGAGAACAAGAACGCGCTCGATTGTTTCACGCAAGTCTATGCAATGAACATTGATTACCGCGACGTGGCTGACCGCATCGCCACTCTCCAGAAACGGGCCTGAGTGCCGCCCGCCCCATGAACCGCTTCACGCGTGTGCTGCTTATCCTGCTGTGCTTCGAGCTGGGAGTGCTGCTGGTGATTGCGCCGTGGTCCGCGGTGTGGGAGCGGAATTTTTTCCTGGAGAGGAATCCCGGCATGATTCCGTGGCTGCTCAATCCCTTCCTCCGTGGCGCAATCAGCGGGCTTGGCCTGCTGGACATGTGGATTGCGCTTGCTGCGATTTTTCACCGCGCTATGCGCCGGGAGCGCCCAAGCGCCTGATTCCGCTGCGGCGGTTCGCGATGAAACCCATCCTTTGCTATGTGACCGACGGCCGCTCGCTGGCGGCCCGCGCGCGCGGAGCAGCGCCTGACCGGGTCGCGCTGCTTGTGCAGCGGGTGCGCCGGGCCGTGGATGCCGGAGTGGACTGGGTGCAGGTTCGTGAGAAGGATATGGATGGCGGCGCGCTGGCTTCGCTGGCGCGCGAGTGCATCGCAGCGGTGGGGAGCGGTTCCACGCGGATCATCGTCAACGATCGCCTGGATGTAGCGGTGGCCTGCGGCGCGCACGGCGTGCATCTGGGCGGCGAGTCGCTGCCGGTGCGCGATGTGGTTTCGTGGATTCG
>Ga0187894_10003531_pt1 | contig 17439 bp, 12 predicted proteins | sample GBC1701081metaG_FD_136650 | JGI IMG/M metagenome (GOLD analysis project Ga0187894, IMG submission 136650) | White microbial mat communities from a lava cave in the Kipuka Kanohina Cave System on the Island of Hawaii, USA - GBC170108-1 metaG ...
AGTTATACTATTTTCATTACAAGGTTGTTTATTTGTCATAATTCAAGTCTGTAGGAAAATTTCAATTATTACATTTTTACAGCCTTGTTTTCCACTTTCCGTTTATAAGAAAATCCTGTATGCGCTTGGGCAACGGTCTGTGGATAAGCATAAAGTTTAATGAGAGATGCTACACGACAGAAATCAGTTTGGGAACAAGCGCGAGTAAACCAAACCTAGACATGAAAACTGGCAAAACAATGGAAATTTAGTTCAGTGCGTTTGAAATACAACTCACAGAAATTTGTCTTTCAGCAAGATACTCATTGAGCCGTGAAGCAACGGCACGGGCTGTTTCCGGCGTAATATTCAAATAGCGCAGGAAAGTTTTCAACTGCGTATGTCCGGTTATCTTCATCACTTCGGTATGAGGTGAGCCTGATGCAATCATGCGAGTTGTTGCAGTATGACGGCAGTCGTGAAAACGAAAGTCTTTGATACCAGCTTCATCACACGCAGACTTAAACGCATGTTTGACATTGTCAGTAATGCCAAAGACAAGCATGGTTTTATCCTTTGGAGACGCTTTCCACAACAATTCAAGCTTTTGTCGCAAACGCGGAGTGATGCCGACAGTACGTGATTCTTCCGTTTTGGTATTGGTCTGCGGAATATAGATTTCGCCTGTCTCCAAACTCACATCCTGCCACCTCATCTTGAGAATTTCGCCGTGTCGCATCGCGGTATCCAACGCACAGATAAGCAGTGCCTGTAAATGGCTTCGTCTGCCTGTACACTCCGCAAGTAATAGCCTTTCTTCATCAAACGACAGGATACGGTCACGTTCGACTTCCGCGGAAGTTGAGATAATCCCTGTGGCTTTCTCAAAGGGATTCTGGATTAGCCAGCCGTTCTGAATGGCGAAGTTGAACATGGTTCTGAGTAAAGCTAATTCACGATTGACCGACGCAATCTTCCGTAGCCCGCCCCGTTTTGTGGTTTCGTTAAGACGTTTGTGTTTGTATTTTTCAATATCTGAAGGTTTGAGTGAACGAATCGTTCGGCTACCAAAATAATCAACAAGGACTTTTAGCTGTGACTGCTGGGATTTGAGCGAGCGGAGTCCGGCGATCTTGACGCCGTTTGCATATTGAGCGGCAACTAGCCGAACCTTCTGATAGTCCTCAGCAAGATTGGCAAACGTAACCTTGTCGGATTGCAAAGTCTCTTCGCCGTGTGTTTCGAGTTCGCGGCGCATCTCTTCAACCACACGCTTCGCACTGCGTTTGTCACCAATCGGTTTATACTTGACCTGATATTTACCGTCATCGCCACGATATTGTAGCCGAGCATACAATTTGCCCTTGATTAAAACCCAATATTTGGGTGCGGATCGGCTACGTTTACTGACTGACATCTGGTCTGTTTGTACATCATTCATTTTCAAAGTACCACTGAGTTATCTAAGAAGTTATCTAAGACTTCGATGATAACCTATGTTATCTCGTGGTATCAAGTGAAAACAGAAAATTGCAAAAAGCAGTGTAAATACACAATTTTGAAAGAGATAAGAGAGTTTCAGTAGCCCGTTTGAAATGCTATGTTACACATTGCGTTTGACTACGAATCAAAAGGTCGCACGTTCGAGTCGTGTCGGGTGCATATCAATTTACTGAATAAAATCAAAAAACGGACGGTGATAATGCCGTCCGTTTTTATTTACTTGAATGTATGGTGTTTTCAACACTCTCACTATGAAGTATTGGTCAAAGCTTTGTGCATTCTGACCGATGGCGATTCAATCTGACCTGTCAAAAAGATTGAATCATACTTGACTCATTCAGTCTCTCGTTTATTTTCAACAACTTAGCTCCTACTAATTTAGTGGCATAATAATTGTCGGAGTTTTGTGCCATTTGTTTTGTGGCTAACCGTTTTTGAACAAATGGCACTGCCCTTTATTTATCAATTTCGCCCCGCATACCAAAACTAAGATTTACAAAAGTGATATTAGCAGATGCTCTTTCCAAAGATTAGGAAGAACACAAATGAGAGCGTGTCTGCCAGATGAGGATAAAAAATGAACGGGAATAAAAACTGTGAGAATCAACAAAGTAAGAGCCAGTTTTATAAAGGGACGGTTATTTTCATAGGGTTGTCGCTTTGGGTTGTGGCAGGGTTCCAAAGCTATCGAATGCTTTCTTTGAAACAATTTTTGTTTCTTCTTACATTAATTCCTTTGACAATCGCCGTTGGTTATTTCTCGCACACTTTCAAAATGCCATCAGGTTTGAAGTCTTCGCAAAATTCTTTCACCTTCACTTTTGTTGATTCAATAGTCCTAGTTATTGCTTGCACGTTTGGTGTCTTCCCCGCAGTTTTGGTTCACGGCGTAGAAGGTTTCTTTTCTGCAATTCGTGGGGGACGTAAATTTCGCCTGTCTTCCTACTTGTTTTCGAGCGGAATGATGTCTATTGCTACAGCAATGGCGGGCTCTGCTTTTTATGGGGTTTTAGTCCTTGGTTTTAGAGAAATTCAAAGCGGGTTTGCCAATACGGTTTTAGCAACGAGCGTCTCTTTCTTTGTCGCTAACATAGTTCTTTTTGTTGTGAATCTGGCTTTAATCTGCGGGTTACTAAGCATACGTGAGGAAGGCTCTTTTTTACATAAATGGAAAGAACTTTTCTTTTGGAACGCACCTCTGTTTTTGCCTACGGGAACAGCGGCAAGTATAACCTATTTGGCTTTACGTTTTGACGTAACGGCGGTTTTCGGTGTCCTTGTGCCACTTTTCTTGGCAATCTACTTCGGACACAAGCAGTATTGTTATAGTTTTGAGCAACGCATAAAGATTATGGAAAAGGCTCATCACGAAACCATAGAAGCACTTGCCGTTGCCATCAATGCTAAGGACGAAGTCACACACGACCACGTTATGCGTGTGCAAATTTACGCTGCAGGTGTTGCCAAGTTGTTGGGTTGTACTGATGCTGAGATTGAAGCCTTGAAAGCAGGAGCGTTGCTTCACGATATTGGCAAAATTGCTGTGCCGGATCACATCCTGAATAAACCGGGCAAACTTACCGCAGCTGAGTTTGAAAAGATGAAGATGCACACAATCGCCGGAGCACAGATACTTAGTCGGGTTGAGTTTCCATATCCTATTGTTCCTGTTGTTCGTCATCACCATGAACGTTGGGACGGGAAAGGTTATCCCGATGGTTTAGCAGGCGAAAATATTCCTTTGACAGGTCGCATTCTTTCAGTAGTTGATTGTTTTGATGCGGTACGAGAAGACCGCCAATACAGAAAAGGAATGACACGCGAACAAGCAATCAACCTGATAATGGAAGGAAGCGGAACACAATATGACCCGCGAGTCGTAGGAATTTTCATCGCAAACTTGCCTGTGTTTGAAGCACAAATCCAAGCAATGAAAGATAAGCCTATACAAACATTCGGTATTGAACCCTTAGAACAGCTTTCAGAAGCGGCACGCAATGTCGCTCCTGCCGCCGGACTTGCAGAAAACGAAAAAGAAAAACCAATTGTTCTTTCGGATAAGAAACTTCTGGAGTTTCATAGCTTTACGCGAGTAATCAACGAGGCACAAACGCGCGAGACTTTATTTGAGGTATTCGCTGACAACCTTTTAAATTTGGTTCAGTACGATACTTGCTCGATAACGATTGTCGAACCAAGCACGGGCGATAACCTTATTGTTCATGGTGCGGGCAAACAAGGAGCATCCTTGCTAGGGCGTAAAATCTCTTCGGGCGAAGGTGTTACGGGTTGGGTAATAGTAAACGGCAAGCCTTTCTGTAATTCAGACCCTAAGTTGGATTTTCCTCCTAACTTGACTCAAATGTTTTCGCATTACAAAACCCTTGCCTCATTTCCTCTAAGCAAGGGGAGAGAAGTGTTAGGAGCAGTCTCTTTATATTCCTGTGAATTAAACGAGTATAACAACGAGCATCAAAAACTTATTGAAGAAGCAACCATTTTGTTGGCGACAGCTTTAGTTGCTATACCATTAGAAAAAGAACTTGCCTCAAGTTCAGATAGAACAACGTCTTCGACAACACATATAACGCCGATTCTTCACACCACCTTACGGGTTGAAACGCCCAAAATAAACTCTGAGCTTACACATTGATAACAATAAAAACGCCAACAGGGGAATTCTCCCACGACCCTGTTGGCGTTTTATCGAGGACTGCCCTGCTGGCAAGTTTTCACTTGCTAGAAGTCCTCTTTAGTGAGCTTGAAAAAACTCAAAATCTTTATTAATCACTGAGAAGCAAACCTTTTAACCATGTAATTACAGGTTTAATAACACCTTCATCTTCATCCTTTGAGCTTTCTTCAGAGCATTGTTTGTCGCTCAACAGAAGCCCGTCACTTAACAGCAGACCATCAGTTTGTCTATCTGTAGTACAGGTTTTATCACTCAACAGTAGTCCGTCACTCAACAGTAGTCCGGCTTTTGCCTGTGTTCCACCAATCATCATAAGTACTACCAACATTGTAATAGCCGCAAAATTCTTGAATCTACGCATTTCTTTCTTATCCTTGTTTTAGAGTTTTTATTTTGGTTTTAGATAAAGGTTGCTTGTTGCAATGCCCTCCACCTTTCGCTAATAAGTACTTCAATAAGTGTGCCGTAATTAACAGCAGAGGTGATAACTATACTTAAGCCTTTATAATCAATAGTTTAGCGTGTGATTAACTGTCATCTCCTAATGATTCCACAAACCCTTAAAAATGCTTACGAGCTATACACTTGTTTGAATATAATGAACAAAAACTAACTAACAGCCTTAAAATTCAACTATTTAACAGCTATTGGTAATAAGATATACAGGCGGATATTTTGTAATCACGGAGGGGGCTTTGCCTTAAAAGTGCCTCTTGCCTAAAAAGTCAACGGTCTGCCCCAAAAGTCCTTCAAAATTCCGACTTCTAAGGCAAAGCCCATGGAGGAAGCTTTGTCTATGAGTTACTTCATCTGCTACAAAGTCTTTAACTGTACGTTTAGCTAAAGGCTTGGACAGCAAACAGGTTTTTTCTATCTTTTGGTTTTAGTTATTGATTCGCATAACATTAAAAAACCTGTTCATAAGGAGATAAAAATATGTATGAAGCGATAGCACAAAATTTTCTGACAGATGCAATTCAATCTTTCCGCGAGTACAAAAAGCTTGCAGATAAAGCGATGGTTCAGGTTACAGAAGAAGAGTTTTTCCTACAGATTGATAATGAATCGAATAGCATTGCAATTATAATTAAGCACATTGTCGGAAATATGTTTTCGCGTTGGACTGATTTTTTGACGACAGATGGCGAAAAGCCAGACCGCCACCGTGACATGGAATTTGTCATGCTCGACGGAGTTACAAAAGACGAACTGTTACAGCGTTGGGAGGAGGGTTGGCAATGTCTCTTTAATGCGCTTGAACCTTTGAAGGCAGAAGACCTCGCGCTCAAGGTTTGCATACGCGGGCAAGAGCATACAGTCGTTGAAGCAATCATTCGCCAATTGATGCACTATTCTTTGCACATCGGACAGATAAATTTCCTGGCGAAACATTTTCGCGGAAACGAATGGGAGACTTTGAGCGTTCCAAAAAATAAATCCACAGAGTTTAATACTTATCTTGAAGAGAAGAAAAAAGCTGGTGTGAGCGTAGGGCGTTACGATGCGCCGCAAGAATTTTCAAAAGAAAGCGGGTCTTGATTTCGCAGAGAATAATATTAGCCAGCGAAAAGACGCGAAAACAAAATGGTTTCACGTCTTTTGCGGGCAATTCTTTTACAGCAAAAACAGAAATGCCCAATGCACTGCGTTTCTGCGTTTTCCTTCTCGCGCCTTACGATTTACAATCCGAATGCACTTTTAATATCCGGTCTATTTTAATAAGGAGATTTATTTATGAGCGAATCAGCTACACAACCGATTAACGAAAGAATTTTTAATTTCAGTGCAGGTCCAGCCGTGTTGCCCGAAGCAGTTTTATTGGAAGCCCAGCGCGATATGTTTTCGTATCCTAATGTCGGAATGAGCATTATGGAAATGAGCCATCGTTCAAAACCTTACGACGCGATTCACGAAAGTGCAATTGCAGGTTTGCGCGAACTTCTAGGCATTCCGGAAAATTATAAAGTTCTCTTTTTACAAGGCGGTGCGAGTCTTCAGTTTTCGATGATTCCGATTAATTTTTTGAAAGCAGATGCAAGTGCGGATTACATCGTTACGGGGTCGTGGGGGAAAAAGGCTGTTAAAGAAGCGAAGCGTTGCGGCGGCGTCAACATCGCCGCCACGACAGCAGAGGGAGGTTTCAAACGTGCACCGAAACAAGAAGAATTAAACCTGTCGGAAAATGCAGCTTATGTTCATTACACAGATAACGAAACGATTGAAGGCGTCGAGTTCAAATATATTCCCGAAACAAACGGCGTGACACTCATTTGCGATTCTTCGTCGAACATTTGTTCGCGTCCGATGGATATTACAAAGTTCGGTTTGATTTACGCCGGAGCGCAAAAGAATATGGGTCCAAGCGGCGTTACGATTGTGATTGTTCGTGATGATATGTTGGCAAATATTCCCGATGGTCTTCACACGATGCTGGACTATCGCACACACATGGAAAATAACTCACTCTATAACACACCAAATACATGGGGGATTTATATTATTGACCTTGTTTGCAAATGGCTGAAGGGCAACGGCGGACTTGAAGGTATGAATAAGGCAAACGAAGAAAAAGCCAATTTGATTTACAACTTGATTGATTCAACAGAATTTTATAACGGTCACGCTGATCTTGATTCCCGCTCGAACATGAATGTCACGTTCCGTTTGCCTTCGGAAGAACTCGAAAAGAAATTTACTTCGGAAGCAACGGCGCAAGGTCTTGACGGTTTGAAAGGACACCGTAGCGTTGGCGGAATCCGCGCTTCGATTTACAACGCTTTCCCGCGTGCCGGCGTTGAACGACTTGTCGAGTTTATGAAAGAGTTTGAGAAAACAAACGGATAAGTTTTGGGTTCAAACTTCAGGCGGTTAATTGTTGATAAGCCGCCTAAAAACTGTACTAGTGTTCAGTCAAGGTTGTGATGACGGGTCAGAACCGCCTGCGCCTACGGGCGGGTTCTTCTTTGCCGCGCTTAACCCGCCCGTAGGCGCAGGCGGTTCTGACCTCGTCCGTCAATTGAAACTTGACTGAACACTAGAAGCTTCTTTTATTTATGAGATTAAAATTTATGCGTTACAAAGTTGCAATTGTTGCTTTGATTTTATTTACAATAGTTTTTGCCATCGTTCGTTTTAACAATAGTCGTGCAGAAAGCGGCAACACGATTAAAAAGAATGTCTCAAAACCCGATGACAACAAGATTGAGTTTGAAGGCGAGAAACATCTTCGTAATATTAAACAACTCTCTTTCGGCGGGCAGAATGCCGAAGCATATTTTGTTGCTGACGGTAGCAAGTTGATTTTTCAGTCAACACGTGAAGGCGTCGAATGTGACCAGATTTTTACGATGAACCCTGACGGTTCAGATGTGAAGATGGTTTCGACGGGTGACGGGCGAACAACCTGTTCTTATATCTACCCAAATAAGCAACGTTTGCTTTATGCTTCGACACATTTGGGAGCGAAACAATGCCCGCCCGCCGTTGATATGCGTAAAGGTTATGCTTGGGCTGTATATCCGACATATGACATTTTTACGGCGGATATGAACGGGAAAGATGTAAAGCAATTAACGAATGCACCGGGTTATGATGCTGAAGCTACGATTTCGCGCAACGGAAAAAAAATCGCGTTTACATCTTTGCGTGACGGAGATTTGGATATTTATGTGATGGATGCCGACGGAAAAAATGTAAAGCGGCTGACAACCGAACCCGGTTATGACGGTGGACCATTCTGGTCTGCGGATGGCAAGAAGATAGTTTTCCGTTCTTATCATCCTAAGACTGAAGCAGAAATTTTACATTACAAACAAAAACTTGACGAAAATTTGATTGAGCCGAATACGTTTGAGATTTGGGTAATGGATGCTGACGGAAAAAACAAACGCCAAATTACCAGACTGAACACCGCAAGCTTTGCCCCGTTTTTTCATCCTGACGGAAAGCGCATAATCTTTTCTTCAAACTACAACACAGGCAATGCACGCAACTTTGACCTTTATATTGTAAATGTTGATGGTACAGGTTTGGAAAAGATTACTTCTTACGATTCGTTTGATGGATTCCCCATGTTTTCGCCCGATGGTAAAAAATTGGTATTTGCATCGAATCGCAACGGTAAAGTTCGAGGTGAGACAAATATCTTTATAGCCGATTGGATCAACTGATTGTTGGTTTCAGATTGCGGTTAAAACACAAAAGGCAAAAGTGAAGTTTTAATCTTTCACTTTTGCCTTTCTACTTTTTACTTGGTTACTTTACCAGCGCGGTTCGCGGTCATAACCACCGCCGCCGCCGCCGCGACCACCGCGACCACCGCCGCCGCCGCCACGATTTCCACCACGACCGCCGCCGCCGCCGCCGCGACCGCCACCGAATCCGCCGCGACCGCCGCCGCCGCCACGACCACCGCCACCTTCACCGCGTGGGCGTGCTTCATTGACTGTTAAGTTTCTTCCATCAAGTTCTTTTCCGTTGAAAAGTTCGATTGCTTGTGTTGCTTCTTCATCGTTTGTCATCTCGACAAAACCGAAGCCGCGTGAACGTCCCGTTTCCCTGTCCGTGATAACTGATGCTGATTCTACTGCTCCGGCTTGTGCGAAGTATTGATATAAATCATCGTCCGTAACGCGGAAAGACAAATTTCCGACGTAAAGTTTCGTAGCCATTTTTTATCCTTTTAACTAACCAATAGAAGCGCGGACGGTATGGGAAATCGCTGGGACAATCTGAAGATGTTTTGATCCTTACGAATGCGACGCGCCCGTTACTCAAACTTAAAAACCAAGAGAGATGCTTCTGAAATCTTCTTAAACTAGCTTCTCTCTCTTGCCAACCGAACCTCGTCGCCAATCTGTCACGGACGGGCGCATCACCATAGATGCGCGAGAGCAGAAACCACTAACCGCGTGAGAGTATGCCTTGATTCGTATTTTTGGGCAAGGATTATTTGTCGTAATGTCACAAAACACAGCTACGGCTATAAAGTGTTATCAATGCAATGTATTGAATCATAAGAAGTGCGACTGTTTCTGCAAACTGCTACTGCTTATACAAACGTGCATAATGCTCAAACTCTTTTTTGGCATTTTCGTGTTGATCTGGTGTTTTGATTTGCGATTTCTTTATGCGGTGTTCCGCTAGAAAAGATTCGGCAATGTTTGCAAGCCACCAGAAAGTTTTTTTTGCGCCTAAATGTTCACGCACACGTGCGAAAATTTTTGGATAAACTTTTGCCGTGCGCGTCAACATACTTTTGAAAGCATCAAAAGTCATTCTGTCTTGAAAAAGTTCGCACCGAATGTTTTCGTCCAAAGAATGGAGTGCCGTCATTACGGCATTCATGGTTTCATTAACAACAGAAGGTTTGCTCTTTGGCGTCGGGCGCATAAATTCCGCAAGACTGGACATCTGCGCTACGCGGGGTTCGTAAGCATTGATTTGCGATAGCGCGTTTACATCAAGCATATCTGCTTTCAATGCCAGGTCCGTTAAATGCGTAAGGCGTTTTAGATTTCTTACGTGAGAGCCAAAACCGCAAAAAGTCAGGGGGCTGGATAATCCTGCTACATCACCAATCAACATAACTCTATCATCCGCAGTCTGTTTTTGATTTGCCCAGCCATTGTGATGAACACAGGGAATAAAACCGAAAACGGGTTTTACCACACACCAATTCGCGCCCTGTTTTTTATAAGAGCTTAGCGTTTCAAAATAACGCTCAAAGAGATTGAGCAATGATTTATCCGCAGACGAATCAATCGCATCATAAAAGAAAAGATAGGTTGTGTATTGGTCATGCGCCTTACTTCCGGCAAAACCTTCCCAAATCAGTTGACGATTATCGCTTGCGTCCTCGGTGCTGACAAGAATTTCTCCTACGCTGAAATCAACTTCATTGGCTTCTTTTCCATGAACGAAGCCCTTTGCAACTGTGCCAACCGTCGGGCAAACATGAGTAATTGAATTTCCGTCATTTAGCTGACGCGACACAGGCGAATTTGTACCCGTTGCATCAACAAACAGACGGGCGGAAAAAAGTTTTCTGTGACCTGTTTTCTTTTCTTCAACTTCAACAAAGACTTTCTCTTTCTGAATATAAGCACGAATAAACAAAAGCCCGTCAATCAAGGCAGATTTTGTTTCGCTTGTTTTGATTTTATTAGTAGCAAGCGTAAGCAGATTATCTGAATCAACGGCAACATCCAAAACATTGTCTATCCACAAAGGCGGTGCTTTTAGCTGTGAATTCGCGTCATGGAATTTAACAAAACCCGAATTGTAACGATTGACGACTGCCGCTTCGATTTCCTCTTTTGTAAAGAGTCCTGCACGTTCAAATTCAATCAATTCTTCGTCTGAGATGTTCCAATCACGATGCGTTTTCCCGACTGTGTGAGCGTCGAAAACAAGAACTTGGTGTTTATAATGTGATGCCATCACAGCCGCGTGAAGCAAACCCAATGTGCCGCCCGCATAGATGATTTCAAACTCACCTTCGATTGAAAGATTTGACGGTGGAGCATTTTTAGAAATGACTTCTTCTTGTAAGTTGTGTGTGTCTGTTTCCGTTGTTTGTTGCCAGCGTTCGTCCAATTCCCATACACGGTTTAACCACGCCTCACGATTTGCCAGGTGTGCAAACCCTGCAACGGTCAAAGGAAAACGACGACGCAGTTCGCCCAAATCGGGTGTGTGTCTTTTCTCATTTTTTTGTGTGATAACCCGCATAAAATCAACGACTACAAACAACGCCCGAAGTTCTTAAAGTTTCTCCGCGTGCCGACACTTTTACGACATCAAACAAGAGCAAATCAAAATATGTCCGAGTGTAACCAATCAGGTAAGACAAAGTAAAACTAAAGTGATTTTTTCCTGAGACAAAATAAAAAAGCTTTGCGGTCAATCACCACAAAGCCTTGTTTATTTCTTGTTTCCTTGCTCTTAACTCTGTTGCCCTTCTTCATCTTCTTCCGATGGATCTCTAAGTATAGGAGGCGGACATTCTACGCTTGCGCTGTGCTGTGTTCTATCGCCAGTGGTTTTATCACATAGCGTAACAGAGCAATCAGCACGGGATCCTCCGGAACTACAACTCTTTGCTACAATTACTTTGTCCGATATATTTAAAGAGCCTGCCAACCTACTTTTACAGCTTATTGTGTCGGTTGAAGTGCCTGACCTGCAAGTAACTGTACAGTCATCCCAAATTTGTGGAATTCCACATTGGTCAATGTTGATGTCCTTGTTAGACAAAGTGTTCGTAGGGACGTAATTATTTGTTCCAAACTCTGTTGAAGCGAACAGAGAATTATTTTGAACCGATAATGCTTTAACAGAAGCTGAAACAATTGCTTTTCCCGTTGAAACTCTTGTTGTTAAAGCGATTTCGCTTAATTTATTTCCTTGCGAATCATATTGATAAACTGAACCATATTTTGAAGAGCCGTTCATACCAATCCAAAGGTGTCCTGTAACACGGTCAACAGAAATAGTATTTACCAAAACAGCCCCTGTAAGCTCGTCTTGTTTAGCGTTTAGTGCAAGCTGTTTTCCAAAAACTCTTTGTACATTTACTGTGTCTCCTTCGATTGGGGCCTGCATCAATAATTTTCCGTCGGAAGAAAACTTTTTAATGTTCGGGTTAACGGTAAATTCAGAAACATAAAAGATATTATCTGCCGAATCCGCTGCGACCTTACCGCGATTCAGAAAACGGCTTTGTTGTATGGTGTCTGCTAAAATCGCCGCATCGCCGAAACTTTTAAGCTTAGTACCTTTTCTATCGTAAAGATGAATTAGCCCGCTTTTTCTTGGTGACGTAATAACGATTTTGCCGTCGCTCAAAGTCGCAACGGAATATGGACGCCAAGTTTTGAACTTAGTAACAATTTGCCCTGTGCTTCCGATAATCGAAACCATGTTTCCTGTCGCATCGGCTACGATAATACGTTCGCCTGAGTCAACTGCAATTGATGTAGGATTTTCCAAACCGGTAAAAAACTCTCCGACAAAGTTCATTTTTTTGTCTAAGACGAGTACGGTTGGTTGCAGTTGATTGATTAAATAGAGTTTGCCTTCTGCGCTATATGCAACGGCGGAAAATTTTAACGACGAAACGGTTTCGGGTAATTGTCCCGATGCTTTAAGAAAAGATACATCTTTAGATTTTTCTTCAGCTTTGATATGTGTTGATTCAAAAAATATTAAGCTGAATAAAAAAAGAATTGAAATAAAAAGTTTCATTGAGCGAACCTCTCATTTATCGAAAGTGATTGATAAAGCCTGACGTTTATAACTGTACCAAATAGATTGTTTCTATTTAACACAGAAAAAAAAAAGCAACAAAGAAATAAAAAGCCCGTTAATCGGTCAGTTATTGGGGTACGACGGGCTGCCAGCCTGTCGCTGTTCTTTTTTCTTTAGCATTTTTTCGACAGGCTGGCAGCCCGTCGTACTTTTACAACCAATAACTGACCGATTACAAAGCCCATAGCCAAAAGGCATTAGTATCTACACATTCATGTTCAAAGATGTGTAGATACTAATGCCTTTTGGCTATGGGCTACTGATGTATGGCTTGCGTTCAGCAACTAAACTAAACTTTCTTTAATTCAAACTCATTGCATCAACGGGCTTGATTGTAATTTCATTTTCATCAACATCAACAATAAATCTGGTTGATTGTTTCCACATTGTCGTTATAGGCAGTTTCACTTTTTCATCAATGTGTCGTTTCAAAAAGCGTGCGCCATATTTCGGGCTGTAACCTTTTTCCGTCAAGGTATTGATTGCCGCTTCGCTTATTTCTACGGCTTTACCCTGACGTTCCATCTGGCGGCGGAGTTTTCCCAAGTAAAGTTTTGCAATCTCTTTTACTTCGTCCATGGTCAGTGGTGAAAATACCACGATTTCATCAATGCGGTTGCGAAACTCGGGCGAAAACCTTTGTTCAGCAGATTTCATAACTTCGTGTTTGACAGCTTTTACTTCGCCAAGAGATTTCATACCAAAGCCAAGCGGTTTTTCGTACTTTTTGAAATTCTCTGACCCTAAATTTGATGTCATTATCACTATGGCATCTGAAAGATAAACTTTCTTTCCGCGTCCATCCGTAAGCCAGCCTTCGTCAAATGCCTGCAAGAAAAGATTCATCAGATAAGGCGAAGCTTTTTCGACTTCATCAAGCAAAAGAACCGTATAAGGATTCTCTCTTAGCTGTTCGGTCAAAATACCGCCGCGTTCTGAACCGACAATGCCGCGAGGCATTCCGATAAGTTTTTCAATACCGATTGTGCCGTCGCCATATTCCGATAAATCAATGCGAACCATCTTCTCTTCATCGCCGAACATAAATTCAGCAACGGCTTTCGCAAGTTCGGTTTTGCCAACGCCCGTTGGACCGAGGAACATTAAAACGCCATCGGGTTTGTAATGATTTTCTTTGAGTGGTCCTTTGTTAAGGCGAAGCCGTTGCGCCACGGCACCGACTGCTTCTTTTTGTCCGATGACACGGTTGCCCAAATCCGCTTCCATATTTGCAAAACGGTCGTTTGTGTCGCGGAAAATCATGTCACGCGGGATGCGTGATTCTTGCGAAATAACTTCAATGACGTGTTCGGGTTTTACAACCAGAGAGTTTGGTTCGTTGATTTCAACTTTTACAGAAGCCGTATCCAACCAACCGATAGCCTTATCGGGCAGATGCAGGTTGCGTATGTATTTCGGAGCCATTTCAAGCGCAGTATTAATGGCTTCGTCCGAAATCGAAACTGAATAATTTTTCTCTAAGCGTGGACGCAATCCCAACAAAATTTCTTTCGTTTCGCTAATCGTAGGCTCTACGACTTTCACCTGACGGAAACGACGCGCAAGGGCTTCGTCTTCGCCAATGTATTCTTTGTATTCCGTTATTGTTGTCGCGCCGATGATTCGCATTTCACCACGCGCCAACGCAGACTTGAACATATTCGCGGCATCGCTTGATGTGCCAAGTGCCGCACCCGCACCGATGATTGTGTGCGCTTCATCAATAAACAAAATCAAATTATCGCGTTCTTTTACTTCGTCAATGATGCCTTTGATACGTTCCTCAAACATACCGCGCAACATTGTTCCCGCAACAAGACCGCCCATCTGTAACTGAACAATGTGCGAATTGCGAATACGGGCGGGAACTTTTTCTGGTTCAAGTTCAATCAACCTTGCAAGCCCTTCGACAACCGCAGTCTTTCCAACGCCCGGTTCACCAACAAGCATTGGCGAATTCGCACGCTCACGATGACAGAGGATTTCAATCATCTGTTGAATCTCTTTTTCGCGTCCGATTGTTGGCGGAATTTTGTCTTGACGTGCAAGCTTGTTTAGCGAAACGCCGAAGTGTTTCAGATAAGAAGGCAGTTCAAACTTACGTTTATAAGTCTCTTGCTCTTGTTCACGAACGCGAATATGTTTGCGTACATTTTCGAGAACATCTTCTTGTTCAACGCCAAGCCCGCGCAGTACGTCAATAAACACGCTTCTTTCGTCTTGCGAAAGAGCCACAAACAAATCCGTAGCTTCGATTGTGCGGCGTCCCTGTGAACGCGCTCTGTCCATAGCCTTTTTGAAAAGGTCTGTTGTTTCAGGAGCGATGCGAAAGCCTCTGCCCGTGTGTTGTCGTGCGGCGTCAAGACGCTTTTCAATCATCAGACGCACCGAACGCGGGTCAATCGAAAGGTCACGCATTGTCGAATTGAAAAGGTCTGACTCTTCATCCGCAATTGCGTTCAAAATGTGTTCGACTGCAACATAGTTTTGGTCACGACGTTTCGATTCACCCAACGCGCTCTCCAAAACACGTTGTCCGCTTTCGCCAAACTTATCTTTATATGCCCCTATGTCTATCATTACTTATTTCCTTAATTCCTTGTTGGTTAAAACAATTACGTCAAAATTAAAACCTAGGTTTTGACGTCCAATTTGAAGAAACGATTAATGAATCTTCAAACTCAAATACAGATTATCAAACGGTTGGCTTTTGATGCGAGGAGATGAAAGGCAGTTGTGCATTTCGTCTGCAAGCATCATAGCAAAGCCGCTCAGTTATTTGCACCCTTTAATTTGCAATAAGCCATAGAAGAATGAATTTTCAATAATTTCTTATTCATCCTTCATCCCTTTCGTTTAATAATCGTACTCGTCGCCGCCCGGCATTGGCGGACCTGCTTTTTTCTTTTCGGGAATTTCCGTGACAGCCGCATCCGTCGTAATCAATAAACCTGCGATTGATGCTGCGTTTTGCAGTGCAAGCCGAACAACTTTTGTCGGGTCAATAATTCCTGCCGAAATCATGTCAACATATTCACCTGTCGCGGCATTGTAACCTTTCGCGCCCTTTTCTTTCTGTACGTTTCCGACTATTACAGCCCCTTCCGTTCCGGTGTTTTCGACAATTCGGCGCAAGGGTTCTTCGCAAGCGCGTTTCAGTATATTAACGCCCGTCCGAACATCGCCTTCTGCGATAACGGTGCCGAGTGACTTTGACGCGCGAAGCAAAGCGATGCCGCCACCCGCAACTATGCCTTCCTGTGCGGCGGCTTTCGTCGCGTTTAAGGCATCTTCAACACGCATCTTGATTTCTTTCATGGCAGTTTCCGTAGGTGCTCCGACGCGTACAACCGCAACACCGCCCGCGAGTTTCGCAAGACGTTCTTGCAGTTTTTCTTTGTCGTAATCAGAAGAGGCTTCGGAAATCTGTGCCTTGATTGTTTCGACACGCCCTTGAATGGCTTTCGGTTTGCCTGCGCCTTCAACAATCGTGGTGTTATCTTTATCAACAATTACGCGCTTTGCATTCCCCAAATCCGCAAACTCGACATTTTCAAGTTTTATTCCGATGTCTTCGGTTATGACACGCCCGTTTGTAAGCGTGGCAACGTCTTCCAAGATGGCTTTACGTCTGTCCCCGAAAGCAGGAGCTTTTACGGCGCAAACTTTAATCGTGCCGCGAAGTTTATTAACGACCAGCGTGGCAAGTGCTTCACCGTCAACGTCTTCTGCAATTATCAAAAGCGAACGCCCTTGACTCGCCGTTTGTTCAAGAACCGGAAGCAGTTCGCGCATAGCTGAAATTTTCTTCTCGTAAATCAAAATTACAGGTTCGTCCAAAACGCATTTCATTCTGTCCGCATTTGTAACGAAATAGGGCGACAGATAACCTCTGTCGAACTGCATACCCTCGACAATATCCAATTCGGTTTGCGTGGTCTTTGATTCTTCGACCGTAACAACGCCGTCTTTGCCAACCTTGTCCATCGCTTCGGCAATCAACTCCCCGATAAAACGGTCGTTATTTGCCGAAACACTTGCGACATTAACAAGGTCTTCTTTGTTCTTCACCGGTTTAGACATTTTCTTGAGTTCAGCGACAACCGCATCCGTAGCTATTTGAATCCCGCGTTGCAGAGCCATGGGGTTTGCGCCCGCCGTCACGTTCTTAATTCCTTCACGGTAAATCGCCTGTGCCAACACAGTCGCCGTAGTCGTTCCGTCGCCCGCCAAATCATTTGTTTTTGTGGCGACCTCTTTGACCATCTGCGCTCCCATGTTTTGATACTTGTCTTTTAACTCAATCTCTTTCGCAACCGTCACACCGTCTTTGGTAATCGTCGGATAACCCCAAGACTTTCCGATGACAACATTGCGCCCCTTTGGTCCGAGCGTCACACGCACCACATTCGCCAAAACATCCACGCCCTTCAAAATCTCATGGCGTGCATCTTCTCTAAACTTTATTTCTTTCGCTGACATTCTTCTATGCTCCTCTTAACTAAACTGTCATTGCTAAGCTTTGCAAAGCTATATGAATTTTTAATTTCTTCTTTTGTTGCTAAACCATAATATGCAATAACTTTTACTTTTACACTGCATTCAAAATCAGTTTCTGTATGCTTTTCACGCGAAACCGAGATTTTTTTGTTGAGACAACAAGTCTCATCCCTTTCCAACCTAATCACTACGTCAACCTCAACATTATTGTTATCTTGAATTAGCCCAAGACTCCCTCTATCATCCGCTTTGGGATTTAGAGGGAGATGTAGGGCGTTGCTGCCGCCGCCGTGCTTTCAAACGGCGGTTTAAGCCTCTGAATCAATCGGCTGTTGGTTTTCAATGAATTGCTTAATGAAAGTGAAAGCATTTCGTTTCAAAATTCGCCGACCAAGCAAAGCCGTTGTTCAAAAGTTTGAGCAAACGCTTTCGCTTTGCCGTGAATTGTATAA
>Ga0187894_10003532_pt1 | contig 17439 bp, 6 predicted proteins | sample GBC1701081metaG_FD_136650 | JGI IMG/M metagenome (GOLD analysis project Ga0187894, IMG submission 136650) | White microbial mat communities from a lava cave in the Kipuka Kanohina Cave System on the Island of Hawaii, USA - GBC170108-1 metaG ...
AGGCCACGCTGCCCGGCTCCAACTGGTCGATGAACCACAGCCGCTGCTGCGCAAACGACAACGGCACACCGCCACTGCGGTCCACCGGCGCCAAAGGCGGCGCGGTGTCGTAGCATCCATCTCTGCGCGCCGCTTCCACCGCTTCGGCCAGGCCCGCCACCGTGGGAGTCTCAAACAGCCGCCGCAGCTCCAGCTCGATGCCGAACACCTGCCGGGCCTGCGTCACCACCTGGGTGGCCAGCAGCGAGTGTCCGCCCAGTTCGAAGAAGTGATCGCGGATGCCCACGCGCTCCACTCCCAGCGCCCGCGACCAAATGCCGCATAGCAGCTCTTCCACAGCGGTCCGCGGCGCCTGATAGTTATCTGCATTGACGCCAGCCGCATCCGGATCGGGCAGGGCCTTGCGGTCCAGTTTGCCGTTGGGGGTCACCGGTAGCCGATCTAGTAACATCCATGCCGCCGGGACCATGTACTCGGGCAGGCGTGTCTGCAAGTGCGCTCTTAGTTCCGTGATGGAAGGCGCCGCAGAGTCGCGGCCCACCACATACGCCACCAGCCGCTCGTCGCGCAGCGCCACGGCCGCCTCGCGCACCACGGCATGCTCGCGCAGTGCGCTCTCGATTTCGCCCGTTTCGATCCGATACCCGCGCACCTTCACCTGCTGATCGGCTCGACCCAGAAACTCCAAAACGCCATCGGCGCGCCATCGCGCAAGGTCTCCGGTGCGGTACAGCCGCGCGCCCTCCGCATAAGGGTTCGGTACGAATCGTTCTGCCGTCAACTCGAGATGGTTCAGGTAGCCTCGCGCCACTCCCGCCCCGCCGATGTACAACTCTCCGGCCACCCCCACTGCTGCAGGCATCCTGCGTTCGTCCAACACGTACACGTGTGTGTTCGCGATCGGGCTGCCGATGGGCGCCATCGGCCATGGCCAGCCATCACGGCATGTCCACGCGGTCGAACCAATGGTGGTTTCCGTCGGCCCATAAATGTTGTGCAACTGGCAACCGCCCAGCCGCGCCCGGAACCTCTCATGCGCTGCTGTCGGTAACGCTTCGGCTCCGCAGATCATGTGCCGCAATGTGGCTCCATCGCCCTGCCGCAGTGTGTCCACGAATAACGGCAGCAGCGAGGCCACAAAGTAGCCCACGGTCACCGCTACGCGCCCCATGAGTTCCGCGACGTAATCCAGGTCCCGATGACCGCCCGGCTTGGCCACCACCAGCGCCGCACCTGCCGCCACCGGCCAGAACAGTTCCATCATCGCCACGTCGAAACCGAAGGCCGTCTTGTGCAACACCCGGTCTGAGCTGTCCAACCCGTAGGAGTCGCACATCCACATCACGTAGTTGGCCAGCGCCCCGTGCGTGACCACCACGCCCTTGGGCCATCCCGTCGATCCCGACGTGTAAATCACGTACGCCGCATTGTCTGCTGTGCCAGCCCAGCGTCGGCCTTCGCCCGAATACGCCGCGATCCGCTGCTGTTCCCGATCCAGGCACACCACCTGCGCCCAACTCACCGGCAACCTGCCCGCCAGCCGCTCCACGGTCAACAACACCGGCGCTTGCGCATCGATATGCATATAGGCGAGTCGCTCGGACGGATATTCAGGATCGAGCGGCACATATGCTCCACCCGCTTTCAGAACGCCCCACATTGCCACTAGCAGATCCAGACCGCGCTCAAGATATATACCGATGCGCACCTCCGGTCCCACTCCCAGATCACGCAGATAACCGGCCAACTGGTTCGCGCGCGCGTTGAGTTCCCCATAGCTCAACGACTGGTCCTCGAAGACCACGCCGATGGCCTCGGACTGCGCCGCCGCATGCGCCTCCAGCAACTTCACCACACTGGACGCCACCACCTCTCGCTCAGTCTGATTCCAGCCTTCGGTGACTTGACGGAGCTCGGCCTCGTTGAGGGTCTCGATATCCGCTACACGCCAGCTCGTATCACCGCCAGCCATCGACTCGAGAACCCGCAGCCACTGCCGCACCAGCCGTTGCACTGTAGCCTCGTCGAACAAACTGGTGGCGTATATACACTCACCAACCATTGCCGATGCAGTCCGTTCTAGATTTAACTGCAGGTCGATCTGGGCGTTGCGTCTAGCGCCGCCCAGTGCTTCGATCGCGATGTCCGCAAATGGCTCGACGATACCTGGCACGTTTTGCATCATCAGTTTGGCCTGGAACAGAGGGGCATGACTCAAGCTCCGTTCGGGGTTGAGTTCCTCCACCAATCGTTCAAATGGGACATCCTGGTGCTCGTAGGCCTCCAAACACGTTTCCCGCACCCGCCCCAGCAGTTGCTCCACGGTCGGATCCCCGCTCAGATCCGTCCGCAGCACCAACTGATTCACGAAGAACCCGATCAATGGCTCCAGTTCCGGCCGGGTGCGGTTGGCCACGTCTGTCCCCACCGCGATGTCCTGCTGGCCTGACCACCGCGCCAACACTATCTGAAACGCCGCCAGCAGCGTCATGAACAACGTCACCCCCTGCTGCCGCCCCAACTCCTCCAGCTGCCTCAACAGCTCTAGCTCCACCCGCACCTCCACGCTCGCCCCGCGATGACTCGCCACCGCCGGCCGCGGACGATCGGTGGGCAACTCCAACACCGCCGCTCCCTCCAACTGCCGGCGCCAGTAACCAACCTCCCGCTCCAGCACTTCCCCTTGCAGCCAGCTCCGCTGCCACACCGCAAAGTCCCCGTACTGGATCGGCAACTCTTCCAGCGGCGACTCCTGCCCGCCCGCATACGCCCCGTATAACGCCGCCACTTCCCGCATCAGCATGCTCGTCGACCACCCGTCGGTCACGATGTGATGCATGGTGAAGAGCGCCACGTGCTCATCCTCCGCCAGTTTCAGCACCCTCACTCTCAGCAGCGGCCCTCGCCTCAGATCGAACCCTTTCTCCGCCTCTTCCCTCGCGATTCTCAGTGCCTCCGCTTCTCGCTCTTTTTGAGTCAAGTCCGTCAGGTCTTCGACTTCTAAGGGCCGAGGCTTCCACTGGTCGATCACCTGCACAGGCTCTCCGACTACGACCTCGATTCTCGTTCTCAGCACCTCGTGCCTTCTGACGATCTCATTGATTGACCTCTCGAGCGCTTCGATGCTCACCTTACCTTTCAGCTTCACAGCCTCCGGGCAGTTGTATGCGGCGCTACCTGGCTCCAACTGATCGATGAACCACAATCTCTGCTGTGCAAACGACAGCGGCAATCTCTCTCTCGAGGCTCTGACTAACGGCGGCACATCCATCTTCTCTCCGACTCTGGTCGCCTCGTGGACTCTTTGCGCCAGACCTTCTATCGTCGCCTCTTCGAAGATGCTCCTCACTCCGATCTCCACTCCGAAGACTTCTCTGACCCGCGAGATGACCTGCGTCGCTAATAACGAATGGCCCCCAATCTCGAAAAAGTTGTCATATATTCCTGGTTGAGCTACATCAAGCACCCTCGCCCAGATGCCAGCCAATATCTCCTCGGCCGAAGTGCGCGGCGCAACATGTCCTTCATTTAACTCCCAATGTGCCAGATCAGGCACCGGCAGAGCGCGCCGGTCGATCTTTCCATTAGGCGTCAACGGAAGCGCATTCAACTGCACAAAGGAGACTGGGACTAAGTAACCTGGTAGCTTTTCAAGCAGGAACCGGCGCAGTTCGCTACCATTGGGCTCCGGCATCTGAGATGGGACAAAGAAAGCCAAGAGACGCTTATCACCGGTCCGATCGCTGTGAACTACGGCAGCTACTTCACGTATCCCTGGATGCGTTCCCAGCGCCGCTTCGACCTCACCCATTTCTATCCGAAAGCCGCGGATTTTGACTTGATCATCGCAGCGCCCGATCAGTTCGATCTTGCCATCGGGAAAGTAACGAGCCAGATCCCCAGTTTTATATAAGCGTGTGCCGATCTCACGGCTGAAAGGGTCCGGGACGAATCTCTCAGCTGTCAGATCGGAGTTTCGCTGATAGCCGCGCGCAAGGCCCGGACCACCGACATAGATTTCGGCGTAACAGCCAATCGGCACAGGTTGCATGCGGTCATCCAGCAGGTAGATTCTAGTATTGACAAACGGGCGACCCACTGGCACCGCACGATCAATCGCCAAATCTAACCTTCTCTCTTCAAAATACGAACTATCAATCGTCGCTTCCGTCAAACCAAAGGAGCTAATGAGTCGCGTATCGGCGCCGCAATAGCGCAAGCACCTCTCATATTCCCCGACGTACCAAAGATCCGAGCCGGCAATCAACACACCCATAAAGTCAAGCGATTGGCCAATCTCTTCAACATACGAAATGAGATTCTTCAATACGGAGGGAACGAATTCCGCGCTATTGATCTTTTCTCGCAACATCAAAGTGTAGAGCCCTTTGGGATCTGGCAATAGCTCTCGGGGGCAGATCACTAATTTCCCGCCGGAACACAGACTGCGGATCAGATCTCCCGAGCAGACGTCAAAAGGGAAACTGGCCATTTGTAGATGACAGGTAGCTCTGGTTCCGAGCTCGTAAGCATCCCTCCACACCATATAAGCATTGACGAGACTGTCATGCTTGACCATCACCCCCTTGGATTGCCCGGTAGAGCCGGAGGTGTAGATCATGTAAGCCAGGTTGCCAGCCACTGCGATGCAATCGGGATTCTCATCGCTTTCTTGAGCGATAAGTTCCCAATCCGAGTCTAGATCGACCACATGCGGCGCTGACACATGCTCTCTCCACTGCTTTCGTGTCAATAGTACCGGTACCCGAGCATCCTCGATCATAAATGCCAAGCGTGCTTCGGGATATGTAGGATCCAGTGGCACATAGGCGCCACCGGCCTTTAGCACCCCCAAAACTCCGATCACCATCTCCACCGACCGCTCTAGACAGATGCCCACCATCACCTCCGGTCCCACGCCCAACCCACATAGAAAGTGAGCCAGCCGGTTGGCTCGTTCATTCAGCTCACCGTAGCTCACCTGATCTCCACCATACACCACGGCTACTACTTCCGGCCTGTGCGCAGCCCGCTCGGCGATCATCTCGTGGACCAGTCGTCTCTCCCCATAATCTCTCTGTGTCTCATTCCACTCCTCGATGATCTGCTTACTCTCCGCGGCGCTCAGCAGCTCGATCTCTCTGACCCTACGCTCCGCATCCCTGACTACTTCGCTTACTACCCGCTCATAATGCCTCGCCATCCTCCTGATCGACTCTCCTTCATAGAGGTCTTTGCTGTACTCCAGACTGCCGACAATCCCCTCTCGTCCTTCCATTAGATCCAGTGTCAGATCAAACTTAGCCACCCCTGTCACCTCTTCTACCCCGCTAACCTTCAACCCGCCGATCTCCAACGCCGCTCGCCCCGCGTTCTGCAACACCATCATCACTTGAAACAACGGGCTCCGGCTCAGGTCTCGCTCCGGATTGATCTCTTCCACCAGCTTCTCGAACGGCACTGCCTGGTGCACATATGCTCCCAGCGCCACCTCTCTCTCTCTCCTGATCAACTCTCTGAAACTCGGGTTCCCCCCGAGATCGGTCCTCAACACCAGCGTGTTGACAAAGAACCCGATCAGTCCCTCCACTTCTTTCCACGTGCGGTTCGCGATCACCGTTCCGACACTGACATCTTCCTCTCCGCTGTATCTCATCAGGAGAACCTTGAAGGCCGCCATCAGCACCATAAACAACGTGGCCCCTTCTCGCTGGCTGAGCCTTCTCAGACCTTCACTCAACTCCTTGCCGAGCTCGATTCTCTCCGTACCGCCTCGGTAGCTGGACGCGGCCGGTCTCGCATGGTCGGTCGGCAGATCCATGATCGCCGCGTCCTTCAGTCGTTCCTTCCAGTACCCAACCCCAGCTTCCAACGCCTCTCCGGCCAGATACTCCCTCTGCCAGATCGCATAGTCGGCATACTGAATGGGCACATCCGGCAGCGGTGACGGCAGCTCCCGATCGAACGCGTTGTAAAGGGCGGCCACTTCACGGATCAACACGCCCATGGACCAGCCGTCACTCACGATGTGGTGCATCGTGAGTAACAGGACGTTCTCATCCGGACGGATCGCGAGCAGCCGCGCCCGAAACAATGGGCCGCGAACGAGATCGAATGGTACTGCCGCTTCTTGTTCGACCAGCGATCGCACACTCGCTTCGGCCACCGTGATCACTTTCAGCCGGCCCCCTTCGGTATCCTCGCCGGCAAACGGTTCGATGATTTGTTCCGGTTGTCCGCCGCGTTCATCGATGCGGGTACGCAGGACCTCATGACGCCGGACGATCTCGGCAACGGTGCGGCGGAGCGCAGAACCGTTCAATGGCCCCTTTAACCGCACCGCGCTCGAAATGTTATAAGCGGTGCTGGCGGGTTCGAGTTGGTGGAGGAACCAAAGCCGCTGCTGCGCAAACGATAGCGGAACGGGACCGTTACGTTCCACGCGCTCGAGCGCTCCCGGGGCTTCGGCGCGTCCAGAACGGAATGCCACTTCGACCGCTTCGGCTAGACCGGCTATCGTCGGCGTTTCGAATATTTGTCGGAGGCCGAGTTCGATTTTGAACGTCTGCTGGATATGCGCTACCACCTGAGTGGCAAGTAGCGAGTGGCCGCCCAATTCGAAGAAGTTATCCTCGGGCCCGATGTCGTCAACACCCAACACACTCGCCCAGATTCCGCACAGGGCTTCCTCAACCAGCGTCAGCGGCCGGGGATATTCCTCTTCCACCACACTCTCGGGCCTCGGCAGAACCTTGCGATCTAGCTTGCCATTTGGCGTTACCGGAAGTGTGTCCATGGCCACCAAGACCGACGGCACCATGTAGCCGGGCAGATGGCGCTCGAGATAATCCTTCAATCCGCTCCGGTTGAAAGTGGCTCCATCCCGTGTCACGACATATGCAACCAGGCGTTTGCCGCCGGGCTGATCGTCCTGCGCAACCACAGCCGCCTCCTGAACTTCAGGACACGCGCGGAGCAGCGCCTCTATCTCACCCAGTTCAATACGATAGCCGCGGATCTTGACCTGTTGGTCGATACGCCCCAGAAATTCCAAAAGCCCATCTGAGTTCCATCGCGCGAGATCACCAGTGCGGTACAGACGGACTCCCGGTTCGGATGAGAACGGGTCAGGCACGAACCGCTCAGCCGTAACGGCGGGCAAATTCACATAACCGCGCGCCAGGCCGGCGCCTCCCAAGCACAACTCCCCCGGCACGCCAGGCGGCGCTGGCAGCATCATACTGTTCAGAACATATACTCGAGCGTTCGCAATCGGGCGGCCAATGGAGATATTCTCACCTCGTTCGAGGGGTCCTGAGATAGTCGCACACACAGTGGCTTCGGTCGGACCATAGGCATTCAAAAATGTCCGGCCCGATCCCCAGCGCGCGACGAGATCCGCGCCGCACTCTTCGCCGGCGGCAACGATTGTCCGCAATTCGGGGATATCCGATGGCTCGGCGACCGCCAGCATGGAGGGAGGTAAAGTGGCCACCGCGACGCGATGCTCCCGCAGGATGCGCTGCAACTCGTCCGGAGAACTCAGATCCTCGCGCCTCGCCAGCACTAGAGCGCCTCCCGACGCCAGTGTCATCACGCATTCCCATGCGGCGGCATCGAAGCTGAGCGACGCGAACTGAAGGATGCGCTCGCCTGGCTCTACTTGGATAATATCCTTCAACGCCCACGCGAGATTACTCAAGCCGCGGTGAATCACACCGACTGCCTTGGGCCGTCCGGTGGACCCGGAGGTATAGATCGTATACGCAAGATGGTCCGGCGTAACCACACACGCCGGATTATAGGCAGGCCCGGATTCGAGTTTGCGCGAAAGCTGATCGATACGAATGTGAGTCTGCGATCCGAGGCCTAGGTCATCGAGCGGGCGGTCTGTTATAAGGACGGACACCTCGCAGTCTTCCAGCATGAACGCGAGTCTCTCGATGGGATACTCGGGATCAAGGGGGACATACGCTCCTCCAGCTTTCCATACAGCAAGCAAGCAAGCAAGCATGCTGAAGCCGCGTTCGATCGACAGCGCCACCAGTGTGCCGGGCCCTACTCCCACACCGGTGAGGTAATGCGCCAAGCGGTTCGCCCGCGCATTGAGTTCTCCATAGGTCAACAACCCGCCCTCGAAAACCGCCGCGATCCCGTCCGGCTGCTGTTCCGCGTGCTGTTCGAACATCTGCGAGACCGTGAGGGCCTGCGGATACTCCTGCTTCGTCTGGCTCCATTTGTCGAGTACCAGCCTATGCTCTTCCAGCCCCATTCGTTCGAGAGTGGAGACCGGCCGGCCAGCTATTGTCTCCAAGTTTTCAAGCAGACGGCCCCAATGCGCCAGCAAACGGCCCACTGTCGCGGTGTCGAACAATTGAGGGTCGTAGGTGATGCTGAGCGCCAGTTCCTGGCCCGGCGCGGCGATTGCGAGTAGCGGATGTTGCGCCGGTTCATGGGGCCTAGCCGCTGAGATACGTAAGCCGCGGTCACTCTGGACACCAGCCCATGGGTAGTTCATGAACATGAAGCTGCACTCGAACAGAGGTTCCGGCCATGGGATTTCCGACCAGCGTTGAATACTGGCGAGCGGCGCATAGCCATATTGGCGCGAGTCGCTGTATTGAATCTGCTGGCGGCGAAGGCAATCTAGCACGGTTTCGCCATCTTGGATCGTGAGCCGGACCGGAATGGAGTTGATGAACATGCCCACCATCTCGCTGACGTCACGAACGACGGATGGACGCCCGGAAGTGACCGTGCCGAATACGACGTCGCGTTCGCTGTAATGCGCGAGGGCGATGCCCCAGGCTGTCTGCACCACATCGTTTACCGTCATGCGTTGCCCGTGGGCGAATTCCTCTAAAGCGCGCGTCTTAGCTCGACCGAGGTGCAGGACACGCTGCTCGGATGCCGATCTGAACGATGGGTCTCGCTGGGCTGCTCGTCCTAATATCGTTGGCGTGGTGAAGTCGGAAAGAAGTCCGCGCCAATAATGTTCCGCCTGGCTCATGTCCTGCGTCTGCAACCACTCGATGTAGCGCGAAAACGGAGGCGGCTCGGTCAAAGGAGCACGGACACCGGTGCAGTGCTGTTCGTATAATCGAAAAACGTCGCCGAGCACACGAGCGCTCGACCACCCATCGAGTACCAAGTGATGATGCGTCCAAATGAAACGGAAGCCCTGGTTCGCTGTGCGCACCAGGGCGAGCCGCATGAGCGGCGCGACTGTGATATCGATTCCCTTCACCCTGTCCGCCGCAAGCCATTCCTGGAAACGCGCGTTCAAGGTCTTCTCATCCAGCATCCGCCAATCCAGAACGGTCCACCTGGGTTCAGCGTGGCGTTCCACGACCTGCAAGGGCTGTTCGAGCGACTCCCAAACGAAACTGGTGCGCAGCGCCGCGTGGCGCTCGACGGCATCATGCCACGCGCTGCGAAGCGCGTTCTCATCGACACTTCCGTCCAGGTCTACGCACAACTGGAGTACGTACGCGCCCTGGCCCTGGCCTGACCCGTTGAGGACCTCGGCGAGTATGCCTCGTTGCAGGGGAGCAAGAGGGTACACTTCCTGGATCTGGCTGTTCACGGAGTAAATCCTCACTAATGGTTAGGAACTTAATCCGATTTCAATCGGCTCTGATATATCGAAGCGATTCGATCGAGTTGTTCCTGGCCGATATGCGGCGCTGAGGTGCCCGGCCCGGAAGCCGCATCGACGGCGTCGGCCGGCCCAGTCGAGACCTGCACGTGCGGCGCAAGTTCAGCGACGGTCTGAAAGCGGAATATCTGCTCGACGGTGATTTGAAACCCAGCCTGGTCACAGCGGGCCACTGCGCGCAGGGACAGAATCGAATCTCCGCCCAGTTCGAAGAAGTTGTCTTCTATGCTGATACGTGGTAGCCTCAGGACATCCGCCCACGCCGCGCATAGCGATTCTTCGGCTGGCGTTCGGGGTGCCACATAGACCTGGCCGCCATTGAGCCAGATTTCCGGCGGCGGCAGATTCCGTCGGTCGATTTTTCCATTGGAAGTTAACGGCAGTTGATCGAGAAAAACATACGCCGACGGCACCATGTACTCCGGCAGACGCGCTTGCAGATATGACCTTAGCTGTCCAGCCGATGGCGCCGTTCCCACACGCCCCACTACGTACGCGACCAGATATTTCTGTCCCGATTGGTGGCGCTCCTGCAGCGCGACCACCGTTTGCTCAACATCCTCATGAGAGCGCAGCGCGCTTTCTATCTCCGCGGGCTCCACACGATATCCCCGTATCTTGATCTGCTCGTCTGCGCGCCCGATAAACTCCAGAACGCTGCCGCGCCGCCGGACGATGTCCCCGGTCCGGTAGAGTCGCGCGCCGCCGACGCCGCTGAATGGATCAGGTACGAATGCCACGGCGGTCATAGCGGGTTCTCCGGCATAGCCTCGCGCCAGGCCCGCGCCACCGATATAGAGCTCGCCGGCAACGCCTTCGGGCGCGATTTCTTGCGTGCCGTCGAGCACATACAATTGCGTATTTGCGATCGGCGTTCCAATAGGCACCAGCGGCATGGCTGTATCTATGCGGACGTCAACTCTCTGCACGGACGACCAGATGGTCGTTTCGGTCGGGCCGTACAAGTTGTAGAACACGCGGCAGTGTGACCGTAGCGAACGGGCCATGTCCGAAGACAGAGCTTCGCCGCCGCACAGCACCGTATTAACGGTATAATCGTTGCCCCCATCCAGGAACATCTGCCAGTTCGACGGCGTGCCCTGAGCGATGATTCCAGTGGGTAACTCCCGCCACGATGGCTCACCCGAAAACAGAATCACTTTGCCGCCGGTTATCAGTGGGACGTATATCTCCAGTCCCGCAATATCGAAGGACAACGAAGTCCTTGCGATCATGACTGAGTGAGAGTCCGCCTTCAGTAGATCCACCATCGAATTCAGAAAATTGCTCAGCCCAGAATGCCGTACCATCACGCCTTTGGGCTGGCCTGTCGAACCCGAAGTGTAAATGACGTAAGCAACGTTTTCCGGCTCAACTTTACGGTCCAGGTTGGATGTGCTGCAATTTGAAACCGTGCTCTGCGCCTTGCCGAGCACGACGGTTTCTGCCACCGCTTCCGCGGGCGTTGTGATATCGCTGGAGTCGGTAACTAGAAGCGCCGCTTGCGCCTTCCGCATCATGATCATATAGGTGTGCCGCATCATTTTGAGTGTGCCGCGCCGAAGGCTGCCCTGGGAAAGGTCGCAGACCCAAAGTGTCTTTGCGGTAAGTCAGCGTGACTGATCCTCCCCTCTTCAGCTACTCTCCATCGCGACCACTATCTTCTTTTCAAGAGGGTTCCGATGAATACTGCTCTTCCATCCGATTTGCTCAAACTCAAAGCCCAGTTCGAATCCTGGCGAAGAACGCGCACCAGGATAAGGTCCCATTCCGGATCACTTGCGGAAGGCGGCAGTCGCTCTACTCGATCGGCATTCCGCTACGCTGATTTGCCGCGTCTGTCGTCTTCACCCACGCACGCTTCAACTGCGGGTCGCCTCAAAACCACGGCGCAAAGCCTCGGCCAAACAATCGCCGGACTTCTTTCCGCTTCCGCCCTCAATGGCGCAAGCTGATCTCTTTTCCTCTATCGGATCGGCGCGCCCGGATTGCCGGTTGCTGATCGAACGGCCGGATGGTTCGCAGCTGACGATTCTTCTGCCCAGTCTTGACCCGACAACGATGACCACTCTTTGCTCAAATTTGCTCCGCTCATCAAGGCCATGATCCAACTCGTCCCGCAACTCAAGATTCTGCTCGCCTGCGAGCCGGTAGATTTCCGCAAGGGCATTGATTTGCTCGTCGCCTTGTGCAAGGCACGGCGCGCCCAAGACCATTTCTTGGGCGCGCTCTTCGTTTTTCGCGGGCGCGGCGCTAAGCCGCACAGCAGTGCAGGGTAACCCTGTCATCATTGGTGAGGCAATGATGTCCTCACTCTTCCGAAATCTGAGGGTCTGCTCCCTCAGATGGGTATTGAGAGAAGCTTGAAGGGGACACGGGCGAGGGGTGAGGGGAAACCGCTTCCCCGATATGCCTACGTCAAGGACAGACTGACATGGTTAACCGGTTATTGGTAAATCTGAGATTTCCTATGAACGAATGAACACACTCATAGCGGTTTACGGGTGTGGGTACGAGCCAAGGGCAACATTGCGAAAGCGGCCCTTGGTCCGATGCGCGACAATCAAGCTTGCCGCATATCGGGAGCGCCAATGACCTCCACAGACCTAGTGCCGAGTACCGAACCTGGCACGCCAGGCCAAGGGATCGGAAGGAGACCTACATCGGTCGGACAATCTGCTGTGCGAGCAACGCCAGAACCAGTCGCGGCTCCCTTCTCGGGTAGGCAGGCAGGATGCCAATGCCGTATGTTTGGCAATGAAACCACATTGGGAGCAAAAATTGGGAGTACCACGCTAAACTTAGTTCGAATAGCTTGTACCAACCGCTTTTGCTGTGGTTTTCAGGATGGTCGGCTCCAATGAAACCCGTCTTTTGAAGGAATCAATCCACCCACAAACAATGGATACTCCTTCGCACGTCGTTTACCTAATATAGCCTGCGCCTCAATCTGAAGCACCTCTCGTTTGATTTCATTCAAAATAGAGGCAGGGCCGACTTTCTTGTTTTCCGATGTTTGAAACAGATCATCCATACTCCCTCTGCCAGACCACTCCTGAAAAGTATCACCCACACCTTCTCTTTCCCTGAAGAAATCCTCGGTCCTAGCATAGAGTGGCTCACTCGTAGAGCCAACACCTGCCACAAGGCGTATGAAAGCATCGTTTGCTTTTTCTTCGGTGTTTAGAATCTTTCGGGCAGTCCAGAAATAAGAATCCTTGTCCTGATGCATATCATAGAACGCCAAAAGGAAATCGTAAAAATTGCCATATTCTCGACGGTATCGTCTCTCGAATTCGTCAAAGCAGGTCCGCTCATCAATCCTGTCGCCACTTAGACGAGTGTTGATTGAGCGAGCTGCTAATAGGGCAGAATATGTTGCTAAATGAACGCCGGACGAGAAGACGGGATCTATAAAACAAGCTGCGTCGCCAATTAGTACGACACCCGGTGCCCAAAAGCGCGTGTTAGTATAGGAGTAATCCTTTCGAACCCGGAACTTACCATAATTACCCTCCGTCACACGAGTTGCTGGCTTCAGGTATTCTTTCACAATTGCACAAGAGTCAATAAAACTTTGCATCGCGGTTTCATATCCATCTTTCAGCTTATCAGCGTGTTTGTGTGAAATAACTGCTCCAACGCTCGTCAGCTCACTCGAAAGGGGGATATACCAAAACCAACCGTCATTGAATGCAGCGCAGAGGATGTTCCCTTCGTTGGGCGGAGCTAATCGCATTCCATTTTTGTAATAACAGAATAGAGCAACATTTTTGAAAAACTCAGAATGGATCCGTTCGCCGACCTTTGTAGCTAAACGGCTTTCGTTCCCGCTAGCGTCAGCAACATAACGAGCCTTGAACGCACACTCACTACCGTCGGGTTGAGCTACGATAACACCAACAACTCTTCCATCTTCTCCTCTCAAGAAATCCTTGACCAGGTTGCATTCTCTTATCTCAACCCCCTTGCGCTTGGCATTCTCTAGTAAGATTGCATCAAACTTTGATCGCTCAACTTGGTAAGCATAGCTAATTGGTCCCGGAAGCACCGCACTCCCAAAATTGAACGTCCAGGGTACAGCATCTTTGCCCCAGCGAAAGGTCCCGCCCTTTTTAATCATAAAGTTAGCTTTCTTTAGATCCTCACTCACACCTAGCATTACGCAGATACCGTGGATTGTGGCGGGTAATAAGGATTCACCAATCTGGTATCGGGGAAAACGTTCTCTTTCTAATAGAAGGACCTTGTGACCTTGCATCGCAACAAACGCGGCCAATGTAGCTCCTCCGGGACCACCACCTACTACAATGAGGTCGAATGGTTCAGAATATCCCACATTCATATTGTCTCCTCCGAAGCCTCCTCCGCTTCCGTGGTGAGGCAAAGTAAAATTCACCCACGACTATGATGCTCCCCAAAATTTGGCTCTGACGCAAATTTGGTGAAGCCGTCTGCAAATCAATGTCCAGTAAAGAATGGCTTTGTTGCACAAATATTGAACTCTTGCTTTGAACGGCTTGTTAACTAATAACCTTGACACTATCGGGCATTCCAAGGTGCGTCATTCGATTCAAGATCGCACTCTTGAGTAACAGCTCTTTGAATTGATTATCAATCTGGCGAGTTGCAGCCGATCGCCGAAGACGATCTTGAAGCGGAAGACGGTCGTCTCCGCCAAGCTCCGACGATGATAGTGGCTCTCCCGCTTCCACTTCTTGCGCCCGACTTTTCGGATCCGACGCAAGTTCTCGTCGCGGATGTGACGCTCCGTTTTGCTGTTGGCGTGGCTCCAAATCCTGGCTCCTTTGCGGGGCAGGATCGCCACTCTCGCTCGATGGCGATTGAGCGTGTCATAGCATCTTCGCTGATCGTAGGCACCATCGGCGCTGACTTGTTCGATCTCTCCGGACACGTCCTGGAGTAAATCTGGCAGGACTTCGGCGTCGCTGACATCGTTTGTGCTGGCCACGACGCTGATGATTTCGAGCGTCGCTTCATCCGCGCAGAAGTGGAGTTTGCGCCAGGTCCGGCGCTTCCCGATCCCGTGCTGACGGACTTTCCATTCACCTTCGCCGTAGACTTTGACGCCAGTCGAGTCCACCACCAGCGACGGGATTTCGTCCAATCCTTGACCGGCAAGGTGATCGTTAATTGCCGCCTGCGCCGGGAAAGCGTCGAATGATCGGGCACCGTCAGATCGAGTTTCATCAATTCAAAGACCGATTGGAGGAAGCCTTGGGTTTGACGACCGGCCAACCGGTAAATGGCTTGGACTGTCGCCATGGTCTCAATCGCCAGGTCGGTATAAGTCGGCGCAAGCGCCCGGCTCTCCGGTCAATTCATCGGTCGTCCAATTCGCGACGGCTTCCGAACTGACCCAAATGGTGAGACTTCCTCGTTGTTTGAGCGCGGCATTATACTCGCTCCAGTTGCGGATGCGGTAAGTGGTCTTCTTTTTCATGATAAAAAAGCATACCACGTCACGGCATCCGCGCTTCTTCATTCTGATTCGTGCAACAAAGCCGTTCTCAACCTCAAGCTCGATCGCTCACCGCTTGATCTTGATGGATTGGTCTGCGACTAACAAAAGGAGTCGTACATTAGGTAATGAATGCCCTTCAACTCTAACCGGCTTTCCTCACAGGGCAAACGCATTATACAGCAGTTTCGACTTGCGTGTTCAGAGTCAAAAGCCCTGAAAGGCCTATGAATATTGGGAATCGATATTATCAACCCTGAACACGCAAATCGAAACCGCTGTAAGTTCAGGGATCAATGGGGTTGAGATTGAGAACCTTCAGTAGATAAGCCTCATCCCAACCTGCCATCCGACGTTTTGTTTTTATTCCGCGCTTGAGCGTTTTCTCTTGTTGTAACAAGTTGTGAGTAATCTTTCGAACCAAAGCTAGATTCTCCGGCGCATTTCCAACTCGCACCCGGGAATCGTCTTCGTCGAAAGCTACATCAAGTATCCAGTGCAGCGAGTTTTCAACTCCCCAATGTTCGCGCACCGCTCGCCTGGCACGTTCCGCATTGGGTAATAAGCTCGACAGGAAGTATCGTAATTCCGTCGTGCATTGCTCTTTGATTTCACGCTTCGCTTCAACCAGGATCAGGCTTTGCAGGTCGCGCTACTCGGCGAACCCGGTGAGCCACTCCGGAGCCTCCACGCTCCAGCAGCGGCGTGTTTCCGTTCGCCCGTGATTCTTCTCAACGCTTTCGGTCTGGCTGAGAGCGCCGTCGGCGTTCTGGTCTTCACGGACGGCTTCAAAGATCCCGGTGACTTCGGCGTGGAGCTTCGGATGATTCTCTTTGAGCGCCATCACATAATCACCGCCTTGCTCTCGGATCTCGTTGGCGACCTCTTTCTGGGCATTGAGCGCATCCACCGTGACGATGCAGCCGTTGATTTCGAGTAACCGAAGTAACTCTGGCACGGCCGTAATCTCGTTCGACTTCTCGTCGACTTTGACTTGGCCCAGTACCAGGCGGTTGCGAGTCGCCCAGGCGTTGACCAAATGCAGTGGGCCGATGCCCGCGCCTTTGTTGTGCGACCGGCGCGCCGTCTTACCGTCAACTCCGATGACTTCATCTTTGGTCAGAGTCCTGACGGCTTGAACCCAACTGATGAAGCGTTCCTGAAACGCCGAGGGTTTAATCCGCGCAAAGACTCGGACAAAGGTGTCATGCGAAGGAATGCCGTTTTCCAACTCCAGAAAAGTTTTGAGCCAATCCTGTTTGGCCTCTCCGAACTCTTCCATCTCCGTGAAGTGTTCGGCTCCACAAATCGTGGCAAGTATCGCGATGGCAATGATGTCAATTAATGCGTGGTCTTTACAGCGATCAATTCGCGGGTCGGGCAGATCGGCAAAGTATTCCAGCAGCGAGGGCGTCTCGGGTTTGGTCGGCATCGTGGGTTCGTCCTTTCTCGATTTCCACGATATAGAAGCCCTGAGGCCGCTGTAAAGACAATCCCTGTAACGATCTATAATGCGTTAGCCTGGGCTTTCCTCACCATGTCTCTATCGATCTCTATATGAGCTTGGTAGCTCACGGTCTCAAGAAGAATCCTAATCCGATCGGTATCTTTCATCGCTCGCTCGAATATTCCCGCGAAATTTTTCAGCGGACCGTCCTTCACTATTACCTTATCACCAGGCTTAATCTCCTCGACAAATCTGACAAAGCCATCTTCTTTTATATTGGATTGAATCAGTGTGATGATTTCTTCGTCGATTGAGGTCGGGCCTTCTCCGAAACTGACGACACTGTAAATACCTCTGGTGAAACGAACTTTGTGATATAAGTCGTTGATTTTAAACTGGGCGAAAATGTAACGGGGAAACAATGGCTTCGCCACATATGTTGGCGCATTTACAAATTGGTTATGGCGGCGCTCCCTAATTTTCGGATTGAAGATTGGCACACCCAAAACCCTCAAGTTGCTTCCTGCTCGATCTTCCTGTTTTGGGTGTGTGTGGATCACATACCAGCGAGTCGCGTCTTCATTCGTGGCTTTGTTCATTGTTAGGGGCTTCCATATGGCTTTGTAAGCACGTGGGCAAAAGTTTTGAGGGATAAAGAATGCGCGCGACCACTGGCTCGCGCAGACGCCCCAAATCATAACCCCGCAAAACTTTTGCCCACATGCTTAGTTCACGAGTTTAGTCAAAAAACGGGGAGGCTAGGCCTCCCCACGAGGCGCGCGTCTAGCGTTATGCTAGGCGCATGATCATAAGAAACAGCGCCTCGAAGGCGAGTATAGAAGATTTTCGCGA
>Ga0187894_10003533_pt1 | contig 17436 bp, 10 predicted proteins | sample GBC1701081metaG_FD_136650 | JGI IMG/M metagenome (GOLD analysis project Ga0187894, IMG submission 136650) | White microbial mat communities from a lava cave in the Kipuka Kanohina Cave System on the Island of Hawaii, USA - GBC170108-1 metaG ...
CGATGGGGGAGTTGCGGTACGGTCACATCCGCCGTCAGGCCGGGAGCAAGGAAGGCTCCGAAGGCTTCCGGCACGCTCACAAAGAGTCGCAATCTATCGACCACGGCCACGGTAAAAAGATTGCCTTTTGCATCGCGGCTGTTGAGATTACCCTCTTTGCTCACCAAGTCACCGATATTGATGTTTCGCTGGGTCACGACTCCGTCGAAGGGGGCAATGATCTGTTTAAACCCAATGAAGGCCTCAATGTTCTTCACCTTTTGCTCCGCTGCCCTAAGTTTTGCCGCCTGAGCCTGCGCCTCCGCGAGTTGAACTGAAATGGCCTGCTCGGAGAGCGCGTGGTTTTCTCGCATGGCCACGTAGCGCTTGGCAGTGAGGTCAGCCAGCTCATTCTTGGCGCGTTCGGATTCCATATCCGCAATGGCCTGTCGGTATTCGGCATCGAGATTCGGCGAGTTGATTTCGGCAAGGAGCTGACCTTTTTTCACGGCATCGCCGAAGTCCGCGTGCCACACCTTCACGTAGCCTTCGACACGCGCAAAGATGGGTGCCTCGTTCCAACCGACAATATTGCCGGGGAGCGTAATGGTGTCGGTAGGGGCTGACGTCTTGGCATGCGTGATGGCCACCGGAGTTATGGCCGCTTCCGTGGTGTCCTTCTGCAAGGCGACCGCATCGTGCTGGTTTGCGGCAAATCGGTAAACGAGAAACGCGAGCCCCGCGCAGACGGCTAGAATTAGAATAGCCTTGCTCATGTTAGGCATGCTCCTTTTGGAGAACAGTTCGCCGGTGGTAGACCATGGCGTAGACGCAGGGAACAAAAAACAGTGTGAACAGTGTCGCAACTGTCAATCCACCCATGACGGCTCGCCCCAGCGGCGCATTCTGGGAATTAGCCATCGCCATCGGGAGCATGCCGATAATCATCGCGGCGGCGGTCATGAGTACCGGACGAATACGGCCCTTCCCTGCCTCGACCGCAGCTCGCAGCGCGTCACCGTGGACAGCCAATCGCTCACGCGCGTATGCCACGAGCAGGATTGAATTGGCGGTGGCCGTGCCCATCGTCATGATGGCCCCCGTCAGCGCCGGCACCGAAATATATGTATGCGTCATGAACAGTGCCCACGCGATGCCCGCGAACGCGCCAACCAAGCCCGTAATAATGATGAAGGGATCAAGCCAGGATTGGAAATTGACGACGATCAGTAGATAGACCAGCAGGATGGCAATGATGAGACCACCACCGAGTTCGACAAAGGCGTCGTGCATGACTTCAGATTGGCCGTGAATTTCAAGTTCCGAACCGCGCGGCAGTTCGTCTTTCATATCCTCCGCTATCTTCCGGACATCCGCCAGCACACCACCGAGATCGCGTCCCTCCGCCGATACCAAAAGGTCTATCATCGGCAGGAGATTCCGGTGCGTCACCACACCCGGTGTTCCGATCAAGGAGAGTTTGGTGAGATTGCCGAGCAGTTGCAGGTTCTCTTCCGAACCTCCCTTTTTCTCGCGCATTTCTGGAGCGACCGGAATCGTCTTGAGATCTCTCACGCTCGTCAACTGTGGTTGAGGTGTATAGACATTGAGTCGATACGACTGTTGTGTCGAACGGTCGAGCCAATATTTCTGATCAATTTGTTGGCTGCCGGCCGTTGCTAGGAGCATGTTGAAGCCAAAGTCTCTCTGGTTCAGATTCATGCCGAGGGCGAATCTCCGATCGCCTTCGACCAGAATAGTCGGCTGAAACATCGATTGATAGATATAGACGTCGGCGGCGCCGGGGATCTGGCGGATTTTGCCCGCCAGTTTTTGCGCATACGCGTAATTGGCATATAGGTCCGGCCCGTTGATCTGCACGTCCATCGGCGCGAGCGAGCCAAAATTCAGAATCTTATCGGTCAGATCAGCCGGCTGAAACGTGAATTCCGTTCCGGGATAGCGCTCCGACAAACCTTTGCGGAGACTGTTCCGAATTTCCCACACCGGTGACTCATGATCCTTGAGCGCGATGGTCAGATCGCAATCTTGAGTGCCGATCGTTGGGCTTGGAATGAAGGCGAGGTTATGCGCCCCGACCGGAAGACCGCAATTACTGACGATCGTTTCGACGTTACCGGGCAGCATCTCCCTGATATTGTTCGAGACAAGAGAGGCAATTCGCCCGGCGGCTTCAATCCGCAACCCAAGCGGCGCCCGCATGTGCATCTGCAGCAGTCCTCCCTTGATCTGTGGGAAGAACTCTTGGCCGTTGAAGTAAAACAGCACGAGCGACCCTAGCGAGAGCACCATGGCGATCGTGACGAAACCCACGCGATGGGCGACCACCCGTTCAAGTTGTGCGGCGTAACCATCTCGGAATCGGTCGAAAGCACCCTGAAATCCCCGTTGGAAACGAGCAAAGATACCGCCGGCCGCTCCAGTTGCGTGATGAACCTTCAGAATATACTTCGCCATGGTCGGCACGAGGGTGTAGGTCAAGATAAAGGATGCCAGCATCGCGAAAACGACTGCCTCGGCCATCGCCGGGAACACCCAACCAGCAATACCACTTAAATGAAATAGTGGAACCCACACTATTGTGATGGCAAGTGTTGCGACGAACGTCGGGAGAATGATCTGATTGGCGGCATCGATAATCGCTTCCTCTATCGGCTTACCCATGGCGAGGTGAGTGTCGATATTCTCGATCATGACCGCGGCGTTGTCGACGAGAATGCCGACAGCCAGCGCCAGTCCACCTAGGGTCATAATATTGATCGATTCTTCGAGCAGATGGAGGGTGATGATGGAGCTGAGGATGGAGAGCGGGATCGAGGTGAGGACAATGACTGTCGGGCGCCAGGAGCCGAGCATCAGCAACACGATGAAGCCGACCAGCGCGGCGGCGATGACCATTTCGTGCACCACATCAGCGATGGCATCCCTCACGAATTCCGAGGAGTCGCTGATGAGACTCACTTTCACATCAGAAGGCACGACCTCCGAGATGCGCGGGATCATTTTTTTGATTCCATCCACGATATCAATGGTCGAAGCCTCACTGCTCTTCATGACGACGACGATGACGGCCTGTTTGCCGTCGACCAGCACAGAGTTCGTTTGTACCCGGCCGGCGAGACGAACCGTGGCGACGTCGCGCAGGTGGATGAAGGCGTTGCCGTCTCGCTTGATCGGAATGTCGTCAAACTCTTCAATCTTCAACGGGGATGCATTCGTCAGAACAAGCCAGTCGGTCTCCTTGATCTTCATGTCCCCGCCTGGCAGCACAAGATTTTGTCTCTCGATCGCTTGATGCACGTCTTCCGTGGTGAGGTGACGGGCCATCAGTTTCTGCTGGTCGACATTGATCATGACCTGCATGTCCTGGCCCCCGTAGGGGTGCGGCAGGATCGCGCCGGGTATGGTAACGAGCATGGGTCGAATTCGCATGACGCAGAGATTATAGAGCTCCGCCGGTGTTTGAATATCGGATTCGACTTGTAATACGGCTACTGGCACTTGGGAGGGGAACAGTCGCATGACCATGGGCGCGGCAACATCCGGCGGTAGCGCTTTGACGGAGGTCTGCGATATCCCCACGATATCGGCCTCACTGCCGGCCAGATCAACTCCGTCCTGAAGATAAATATTGATGATGGAGTGACCGAAGTACGAAGTGCTCACGATCGTCTTGATGCCTTCGACCGTCTGAGTCAACATTTGTTCGAATACACGAGTGACTCGCCCCTCGGTCTCTACCGGCATCAAACCATCGTAGAGCCAGACTACGGAGCTGACGGGCATCTGGATATTTGGGAAGACGTCGGTCGGTGCCTTGACCACGGTCATCACCCCAAACACCAGGATGAGGATGGCCAGCACCACAAAGGTGTACGGCCTACGCAGGGCAACAAGGACAAGCTGTTTCATACGAGACTGTTTTCTATATTTCTAGCAGGCTATTGAGCTTCCATCGGTGATCTCGGTCGTGGTGTCGTTTCCGGCGTCGTCATCCAGTGTGTCAACAAATTATTAGAATATTACCCTCGTACAAATATCTCATCATATGGAGTCTTGAGTCAATCCTCGTCCTTATGGCTTCTTTATAGTCATTGCAGCCTGCGCACGACCGCCCAGAGCGGCAAGATCACCTTTGACGACTCGCGTGGAGCCGAGTCTCTTCAGACGATGTCCGATCAGTCAATCCATGCTACTCATCCATCAATTTGGAGCCAGCGCTTCTCGCCCAGGTATTGAAAGGCATAGACGCTCAGGATCTGGGAGATCGCCTTCGCGGACAAACCTCGACTTAGGCGACATGGCTAATTGATCGCGACCACTTGATTATTCAGGCCTCAGGAACCGCGTTCTCTTGTTTACACCCAGCACAGCCCAGTGATCTGATCCCTTCGATCCACCGACAGGGGAAAAGCCGACCGATCAATTCCTCGTCATCGATTATGAGTTGCTCCAACAGGCGCCGGTTGTAGCAAGCGTTGGGCAGCCTACGCCTCAGATGAGACGGACTGCACCGGTTCGCGAGACTCCGACGGGAGTCGGCCCGCCCTGGCGCTCCGACTCATTCCACCGAAACCCTCGCTCAGGGAGTGGAAACTCTTAGGAAGGAACTCAAATCCGTTCAACAACAACTCGGCAATGGTCTGCGCCACGTGAAAGCCCAATGTACTGGTTGTGGTCAAGCGTTATCGGCAGGCCTGGATCGCCAGTTCTACCTCAGGCGACGTGCAATTGTGGACTCGTGCCGTTGTGGCCGTCCATGGCGGACTGCGGCGACCATATTGCGTCGACGGTCGTGAAGCGTTTTTTTCATCGTGTCCTGTCGTCCCAGATTAGGAGGCATACTGTAACGGACTGACCGAGAACTGCTGACACATACTTTGACCGAGATGTGCTGACACTAGACCGGCTCATGCGGGTTCGCTCACCCTCAAGCCCTTGTGGAGTACCTTGGCCGCGCCTGTCGTACGGACTGGCGTTCGACTGGTGAGTGAAATCTGTTCTGCAAGATCACAGGATCGACGCGGTGGCCGCATTGCATGCAACGAAAGGTCTCGATGTTGTGTTCACCGTTGTCGAGCAAACCGTAGTACCACTCCCTCACGAGCAGCCCGCGCATCGAACGCAGGATCTCATGCGGAGCTGCTCGTGCGCGGGAAGGGATCGAATAACATGTCCATTATCGTTCCACCCCACCTCGCCCTTGTTGCTCCCATTTTCCGTTCCATGATTCAGCTCCCGGTTGTTAGTTTGACGCGAAGGGCGCTTGGCTTAAGAACGGGTATCGCTGTAGCACTGTCACATGATCAAACCATGAACGGATCGTGAAGATTTCTTCATCAAGCTCTGAATGGCTTGGAAACACACAGCCACGGCATGATCATGACTCGCAATATGAAGAACGGTGTAGCCGCAACAAGCTAGACGCGCCAGAAGAAGGCCAGGTAGCCTCAGCGGTTCTCGAACTTGACCCCATCCGCATAGGTCGTGCTCACTCAGATTGTCTCCAGCCCTGTTGGTTCCCCAGAAAATCGATCGAGCAAAAATCAAGCCTTGACATAATCCCGCTCCAAGGCTCGCACATCGAAGGCGATCCGGCGGTTCTGCCGGCTGGTGACAAATTGGCTGTTGGCCCCTGCAAACGTTTGGCTACGCAAGACCGGCTTGTTGCCGATGACTTCTGGAGATCTCTGCGTATTGTCATCGATGAGACCTAATTCATCGTGCTCGTCGAATAGAACCGGCCGCCCCTACGCATCGTAGAACATTTCCCAACCACCTCCTCACCTCTATTCCCTCACCACGTACCACATCATCATCCCTATCAAGAGTAGTCCGGAGACCACCGCGAGGCAAAAGAAGAGGATGGTTCGCACGAGTTAGAGCCTCACACGGAATCCAGCCTCCACATTTCGCATATCTCTGACTCCTCATCGGTGAGCAACCGCTGGTTTTTCACGATGGTGGTCCTGACCGTGGGGCACCGCTTGGTTCATCAGGAGAATTCGATAACTCAGGCCCACTCGATGGAGCATGATCAGGTTCTTTCGACTCAGCCGGTCGACGGCAAGAAACAATTGTGCCCAACTGAAATCCGGTCGCTCTGCGATGAAGTCATCCATCATCAGCCCCTCATCCCGTTGAAGCAGGTCCAGCACCGCTTCGTCTGCATCCGCATTTCCTGTGCTCATGGCCTGTTCCTTCTTTTTCCTCCGACCGACTTTTCTATGCACCAATTCGCCAGGTAGCAGATGGGGTCGAAGAAATGTACATTACCGTTCGGCTTCATCGTTTCGCCATACTCCAGCTTTCACCCTTGATGGTCTCGATGCCCTACCGTCTTTCTTCATCGCACTTCACAAGATTAGAGACAGGACAAGACTCCATGAGATGACGCCGATAATTCTAAAAATGGATATCATGGGAGCCTTCCTAGAAAAATAAGATGCAACCCCATACTCCTAAAAGCGTGTCAAGCTGCGATTGACGCTCTATCGCGTACAAGCTTATGAGAGACGGTCAAAGAACGGAGGGCTTGGTCAAATCGTTATGCCCGCTTGGGCTTTCGCCTTTTGTGCACATATCGGTTCCCGGAACCGTTTCTGTTCCCGCCGGATAAATTCCAGGCCGCTCTGGAGCCCATGGCCCTATACGTGTTCTTCACAGGGGAAAGTAAACACCTTGAGGGGAACCGGTTGCCCGTGTGTAGCCAGAACTCGTGCTGTGTGAATCGCCGTGAACGCGCTGACCGCCCTGTCTGCTTGATTAGATGGGAGTACCGAAAAAATGATGGAATTGATATCAGGCTGGAGGAAGCTCCCATACACTCTACCAGATAGACCCTTGCCCATTACGTTCCTAATTATGGTGTATGCACTAATGCCATTGTCTTGCAAGAGCTCTTCAAGCCCACTTAACATTGAGTCTCGAGCTACAATGATTAGTATTTTCATACGCGAACCAACCCTCCTCCTAATTTATTTGTTTTTGGAGCATGCGAAAGGAAACGTCAAAGCCCTCAGAAAAATCGATGGTCGTTGCAAAAGGTATTGATGATGTGGTCATCTGCGGAAATCCCTTCTGTGATCTCCATGGCATTGTAGAGGGCTCTGCTCACGGCGATTGGTTGAAGTGCACGCGGTGGTTCTCACTCACCATAGCTATTTGCGCGCCGTGCTCCTGGAAAACCAACGAAGTGGTTGGCATAGTGAGAATGTTCCTTTCGACCGGAGCTGTGAAACGGACTGTTGCAGAGGAACCGGGCCAAAGCGCCCCGTCCGCATTGTCAATCTCGAAGACCGTGATGGCCGTACGCTTGCTAACGTCGAACCCCTCAACGACGGCCAGAAACTTGCCGGTGAAATGACGATTGGGGAATTGTGGCACCGTGATGTCAGCCGTCAGGCCTGACCGGAGAGAGGGTCCGAACGCCTCAGGCACGCTGACGTAGAGGCGCAGTTTACTGACGTCGGCCACGGTAAAGAGGTCCCTGATCGCGCCGGAACTCCCTTCTCCATAGCCCGCTTCGTTATTGACGTAGTTCCCGTCGTTGATCTTGCGCATGGTCACCACACCGTCAAAGGGTGCGACGATCGTCTTGAGCCGGATCTGGGCCTCCAAGTTCTTGACATTCTGCTCCGCAGCTCTGACTCGCGCCGTTTGGGCGTTTGCCTCTTGAACCTGCACCGAGATCGCCTGTTCCGAGACCGCCTGGTGCTCGCGCATCGCCACGTAGCGTTTCGCGGTCAGTTCGGTCAGTACATTCTTGGCACGCTGGGATTCCAGATCAGCCTTGGCTTGGGCATATTGGGCATCGAGAGCCGGCGCGTCGATTTCAGCAAGGACATCCCCCTTCTTCACCCGCGCACCGTAATCCTTGTAGTACCACATCTTCACATCGCCAGTGACCTGTGCGTAGATCTGAGCCTCATGCCAGGCCTGAATAGTGCCGGGGAGCGTAATCGTCTCGTTCGGCGGAACCACCCTTGAGGGTGTCCGTGATTTCGCCTGGATAGATTGGTCAAGAGTGGTCTCCTGCGGAACTGCCGCGTCGATTCCGCCTACATAATAACGGTGGCCGAAATACACCGCGCACAGGAGAATTGCCAGCACCGCAAGGTCTTTTCCACGCAGGCTACACATTTGAGTCAGACTCCTGCTGACGAACGGTTCGCCGGTTGTAGACCATGGCGTACATGCAGGGCACAAAATACAAGGTAAACAGAGTGGCGACCAGTAAGCCACCCATGACGGCGCGACCAAGCGGCGCATTCTGAGAGTTAGCCATCGACAACGGAAGCATGCCGATAATCATGGCTGCGGCGGTCATGAGCACCGGTCGAATGCGAGCCTTTCCGGCCTCCACCGCAGCCAGCAATGCATTGCCATGGACAGCGATCCGCTCGCGGGCGTAGGACACGAGCAGGATCGAATTGGCCGTCGCCGCGCCCATCGTCATGATCGCGCCCATCAGCGCCGGCACCGAGATGTTCGTGTTGGTCACGAACAACGCCACTGCAATGCCGGCCAGCGCGCCTGGCAAAGCCGTAATAATGATGAAGGGATCGACCCAGGATTGAAAGTTGACGACGAGCAGCAGATACACTAGCACGACTGCGGCTAGGAGGCCGAAGAGCATTTCACGAAGAGCGGCGCGCATCACTTCGGCTTGGCCTTTGATTTCGATCACCGAGCCCGGGGGGGCCTCTGACTCCATGCTGTGGATGACCTCCTCGACGTCTTCCAGGACAGAGTTGAGGTCGCGTCCCTCGGCGGCCACATAGACGTCGATCAGCGGCATGATATTTCCGTGCGTGACCGCACCGGGCGTGCCAATGGCTGTAATCTTCGCCATATTCCCGAGGAGCTGCACATTTCTCGTGTCTCCATCTTGCGAAGATTCGGCCTGCTCCCGACCAACCGGGACGACCATAAGATCTTTAACGCTTGTGAGCTGTGGTTGGGGCGTATAGACATTGATCCGGTAGGACATGCCGGTCTGGCGATCAAGCCAGTATTTCTGATCGATCTGTTGGCTGCCGGTGGTGGTCACGAGCACATTGTTGCCGAAATCCGTCTGGTCCATGTTCATCCCAAGCGCGAATGGGCGGTCGGATTCGGCGAGCAGGGTCGGCATGCCCATCGGCTGCTGGACTACCACGTCGCTGGCGCCGGGGATCTGCCGAAACTTGCCCGCTAATTTACGGGCGAACGCATGATTGGCATAGAGTTCCGGGCCGTTAATCTGCACGTCGATCGGCGAAAGAGAGCCAAAGTTTAGAATCTTCGCAGTCAGATCGGCCGGCTGGAATGTGAATTCGGTCCCTGGATAGCGCGCCGACAACTCCTTGCGGAGAATGCGTCGCAAGTCCCACACCGGCGCCTTGCTATCATTCAAGGAGATCGTGAGGTCACAATCCTGGGTGCCGACCGTCGGCGTCGGAATGAAGGCGAGGTTATGCGCGCCGACCGGTATGCCGCAATTGCTCACGATGTCTGCGACCTCACCTGGTAACAACCGTTTGACGTCCTGTGCAACCAGGGACGTAATACGCGCGGCAGCCTCGATGCGCGTACCGAGCGGAGCGCGCATGTGCATCGCCATGACGTTTGACCTGATCTCGGGGAAAAACTCGCGTCCATTGAAGTAAAAGAGGACGAGGGAGCCTGCCGCAATTGTGAAGGAGATGACGACGAAAGGGACACGACGAGCGATCGTCCGTTCGAGCTGCGCATTATAGCCTTCACGGAACTGATCGAAGCGCTGTTGGAACGCCAGCTGGAAGCGGGCAAAGACATTCTTCGACGGTTTCGCTTCGTGCTGTCCGTCGTCCCCAAGCTGGTGGGGTGTGTGGTGCGCCTTCAGAATGTACTTCGCCATGGTGGGCACCAGCGTGTACGTCAGGATAAATGAGGCGACCATCGCAAAGATGACCGCCTCTGCCATCGGCGGGAACACCCAGCCGGAAATCCCAGTCAGATGAAACAGCGGGACCCAGACGACCGTGATGGCGAGCGTGGCGACGAACACCGGGAGAACGATTTGATTCGCGGCGTCGATGATCGCTGTCTCTAGCGGCTTACCCGTCTCGAGATGCGTATCGATATTTTCGATCATCACGGCTGCGTTGTCGACGAGAATGCCGACTGCCAGCGCCAATCCGCCAAGGGTCATGACATTGATCGACTCTCCAAGCGCGTGCAGGGCGATGAGCGAGCTGAGGATCGAGAGCGGGATCGAGGTGAGCACGATGACCGTCGGCCGCCAGGAGCCGAGCAGCAGCAGCACGATGAAACCGACCAGCGCGGCGGCGATCACCATTTCGTGCACGACGTCCGAGATCGCCTGCTTCACGAAACCCGAGGCGTCGATGAGAAGCTTCACCTTCACGCCCTTGGGCACGACCTCCTCGATGCGCGGGATGATCTCCTTGATCCCGTCCACCACCTCCAGTGTCGACGCTTCGCTGCTCTTCATCACGACGATGATGACGGCCTGCTGGCCATCCACTATCACGGCGTTCGTTTGCACCCGGCCTGCGAGACGCGTTACGCTGACGTCGCGCAGAAAGATCCAGGCATTGCCCTCCTTCTTGATCGGGATATTGTCAAAGTCTTCGATCTTCAATGGTTGCGCGTTAGTCAAGACGATCCAGTCGGTTGCCTTGATCTTGATATCCCCCCCGGGCAGCACGAGATTTTGCCTGTCGAGGGCTTGGTGGATGTCCGACGGGGTGAGGTGCCGGGAAAGCAATTTCTGCTGATCGAGATTGACCATCACTTGCATGTCCTGGCCTCCGTAGGGATGCGGCAGGATCGCGCCAGGTATCGTGACCAGGAGGGGTCGGATTCGCATGATGCTGAGGTTATAGAGCTCCGCCGGTGTGTGAATATCGGAGGTGACTTGCAAGGTGGCCACCGGCACTTGGGATGGGAACAGACGCATGACCATGGGCGCGTTAATATCCGGCGGCAGCGCCTTGACACTCGTCTGCGCAATCGCCGCGATATCGGCTTCGCTGCCACCCAGGTCGACTCCGTCCTGAAGATAGATATTGATGATGGAATTGCCGAATAAGGAGTTACTCCAGATGTACTTGATGCCTTCGACTGTTTGAGTCAGGAAACGCTCAAACACATAGGTGATGCGCCCTTCGACATCCTGCGGCATCAGGCCGTCGTAGATCCAGACGACAGAGCTGACGGGAATTTGAATAACCGGAAAGACGTCAGTCGGTGCTTTGAGCGCAGCCATCGCTCCGAACACCAGGATGAGGATGGTCAGCACAATAAAGGTGTACGGCTTTCGCAGAGCAACGAGGACGAGTTTATTCATGTGCGATCCTTCCTCCAAGCAGTTTGACGCATGAATAATTCATAAACATTTCTTTATCGATGTTAAGAGTCCCACGTTCTTGATTCGTATTCTTTTCCAGATGAAACCAGCCATTGCCAGCAGGCACGCGTTGTTTTTCACGCAATTATCCTACAGCCAATTTCATACATTCGGTGAATCAAAATACCACCCTAGTAAAGTTTCATGAGAGACCTGTAACTTTCCACAGTGTGATCAACTCGTGAAAACCCCTATACTCTCTCTTGATGCACGATCATCGGGCGGGAATGGAGGTTCTTATCGCTTCGCCGCTGATCCAACTTTCGATATATGGTGTGGCCACATGCATGAGCAAACGTGTCACCAATGCATCATCGCGGACACGTTCGAGCCGTGAGACAGGCTTTTCATCGATCCATTCGCTCGACCTGCATCTTATGTTGCGATTGCATTCCACCGTACTTCAGGCTCTTGCTGTCGATTCCTTCGGGGGCGGATAATGACAGCGAGGAAGAACGAAATGAGTCCCAAAACAGACAGAAATCTGCTGATCCTGATTGTCGGGTTAGGTATCGGTGTCTTTGTTCTCGATATGGATCTTCCTCTGGGCGTCGGGAATTCTGTGCTCTACGGTGGGCTCGTCATTCTGTCCTTTCTCTTGCGATATCGGAAAGGCCCCCTGATCACAGCGATCATCTGCTCTGTGGTCGATATGACCGATATATTTCTGAAGCCGACGATAGAAGGCATGCCTCTGTGGATGGGCGTCACCAATCGTTTGTTCAGCTTGACGACGATTTGGCTACCCTTGCTGTTCTTTCTGCATCGGCGACGGGACGAAGAGCTGTTACAGCAGGCGCACGATGAACTCGAAATGCGGGTGGAAACTCGCACACATGAACTCGCCACTGTGAATCACGCGCTCGTCACGGAGGTCGATGAACATAGGGAAACCGAGCAGTCGCTCCGAACGAGCGAGGCCGTGTTGCAAGCCAGTCAGCACGACCTCCAGCAGAGTCGTGCGGATTTGCGGGCCCTGGCAGGCCAGCTGCTGACGGCACAGGAAGCAGATCGCCAGAGAATATCCCGCGACCTGCACGACGACATCAATCAACGTCTCGCGATGCTCTCGATAGATCTTCGGCGGATGGAGAAAGATCCGTCCAACGATTCAGAGTCTCTCCGGGATGGGATTCGACGGGTATCCGACGGCCTGTCCGCTGTCTCGGACGAGGTGCGGAAAATGGCCTATCGCTTTCATCCGTCCATTCTCGATGACTTGGGACTCTTGAAGTCCGTGCGCCGCCTGGTCGATGAGTTTTCCGAGCGCACAGGCATCCAGTGCTCCTATGTGCATAAGGACCCAGTGAGCACACTGCCGCCCGACGTGACCATATGTATCTATCGTGTCGTACAGGAATGCCTCAGCAACATTTCTCGGCATGCCCAGGCCTCACAGGTGGAGGTCGAGTTGATTTGCGAGTCCGATGGAGTCAGCCTCTCGGTCCGTGACAATGGCGCGGGATTTGATAGTTCGCATGGAGCTCAGATGAGCGGGCACTTGGGCTTGCTGAGTATGAAAGAGCGTGTACGCATGGTAAAGGGAACGTTGGAGATCGAGTCGGCACTCCGGCAGGGCACAGAGATCCGGGCGGATATTCCGTTAGGTCAAGGAGAACTCCATGCTTAAGCCGCGTATCTTGCTGGCAGACGATCATACCTTTGTCCTGGAGGGGTTTCGCCACATCCTGGAAGCGCACTATGAGCTGGTCGGTACGGCCGGGGATGGGTACGCGCTTCTGGCTGCCGCGAAGACCTTCCGGCCTGATATCGTCATCCTGGACATCTCCATGCCGTTGCTCAATGGCATCGACGCAGCGGCGCAGCTAAAAAAAATCTGCCCAAAAACCAAAATCATTATCGTGACGATGCACGCCGATGCGGAGTATGTGCGGTCGGCCTTTGAGGCGGGGGCTTCGGCCTATGTGCTCAAGGGATCGGCGGTGGATGAATTGGAACAGGCGATGAGGGCCGTGCTCGGAGGCCATTCCTACATTACGCCGCTGATCACGAAAGAGCTGGTAGACGTCTATTTGTCCACAGCTTCGGAGAAACCGAGAGGCCTTACGCCTCGCCAGCGCGAAGTCTTACAGTTCCTCGCCGAGGGACGGACGGCAAAGGAGATTGCGAACCGGTTGAATATCACCTCACGCACCGTCGAGTTTCATAAGACGCAGATCATGGAACACCTGAATCTCAAAACCACCGCGGATTTGATCAAATACGCCCTCACACACGGAATCGTAAGCACAGCCTAATCGTCAGAGCACCCCACCTGGTCCTCGTAATAGTTCTGTGGCGCGCCTTCAGCTTTTGCGAATTCATTCCCATGAGCAATGAAGGTATCTGGCAACAATATCAGTGGTCTGGCCCGACGTTTGTGGACCCCTTTACCACCCGAACAAGACCTGATGAATGCTAGCAAGAAAATGGAAGCGATACCGGAGTGTGTTTCGCGAATTCCACAAATGCAACTTAGCCGTTCTCGTTATATTCATGAGCACTTCTTCCTGCAATCGCTCATCCCTTACCGCGGGTTTGCGAAGAATACCCACTGGCTGTTCATCAGCTGCGGCTTAGCGAATCTGTACGTGGCACGGCGGCGCTTGTTAGCGGGGGCCTAGCGGACGTGTGTGTGAACGAGGTTACGGGCGGCCCGACGGGGGACGAATCTAAACCAACACGCTCCCGAACCCTCGCAGTCCTTACGGATAGCCCTGGTTGACCAACCCAGGAACCGATTGCTCGGCGCAAACGTGAATTAATCAGACGTTCCCTAAAGATGATACCTCTGATAGTGCACTGGGCTTATGGCATACGACCTTGCGTCATAGCGGTTCTTGACGAACAGACCTGAGATGTTTGCTCGTAGTTCAAAGGATGGCCTCAACAGGCCGTCACAGGTTTTGCTGCTTGCGCAGATGGCGTGTCATTGTGTCTGCAGTGGGTGTGTATCTGTCTCCTGGCGTAGCTGAGTACGCTGCTCGATGGGGCTAAGCGAACCCGCCTCAACCCTCATACATTCATTCCGCCCTCATCTATCTTGTGCATGGATCGATATACGCTGACCCTCTGATGTCTGACACGAGATCTAGGGTATCTAACGGTCGAAGACTTCGCGAGCGGCTATGAACATATCCAGCGAACTGGTTCTGAAATAATCGATACCGGAAATAAGACTCATGTGGTTCGATACCCGGGCATTTGACGCAAGCGTGGCAGTTATCAAAGCGCTCGACATGCTCCGCAATGGTCTTGTGAGCCTTGGCTGACTTCGGCTGCTGTCACCCGCACGAGTTCGCTCTTGAGTGAACCGGAGAAGCTCTCTATAGGCGACGTGTCGTAGTAAGTGCCCCTGCGACTCATACCGGGCACCATTCCGTAATTGCTTAGAGATCTGTTTTGGGGTGACTGATCTGTAGGTGGGGTGGCTTGATCGCTATGATGATCGGTCTATGATCCTGGCAGCACTGCACAGCAGGAACTGCAGCAGTGATCATCACATTCAATAAAAAAACCGATCCGCCACCGTCTTGCAACGATGGCGGATCGGTATCACGCTAGGACGTGATTTTAACCCTATACCTTAGCTTGCCGTGGCCCTCGTAAAGACCGGGATGATGTTACCGGCAATGCTGTTGATGTGGCGATTGCCTGCCTCATCCCACGCCATGATGAGACCTCCGAAGCGTTGATCAGGATCGTGGACCAAGTCCATCAATCTCTGTACTTCCCACAGCGAATCTCGCGAGTCAAGCTTGACTTCCCTAGTTTCGCCTGGGTTGATGGGAGACTCATCTTCGATATGCAGGCCGTCTTGCGCCATGATCTCCGGTGGATAGGTCGGGTCCATGTTATTGGCTACCCCAACCTTATTGAGGAACCGGATACCTGCAGTGGTGAACTCCCCAATCATAAGTGGCTGCTCACCGCTGTTGGTGACCTGCAGAGTCATGCGTAGGGCACGACCAGGAACGTCATAGTCTGCGGCAAGTACCTTAACCGTCAGATCCGACTTCAAATGAGTGGCCTTGATCTTTGGCTCACCCGCTTGAAGTGGAATGGTATAAGGATACTGACTGTCGGTATAGAAGAAACCAATGGCGATCAAAACAAAGCACACTCCTAACATGCCAAAGGCTACGACACGGTCAACCGGGTCGTTTAGGAGTGCGTCTCCTCCCTCTTGTGCCAACACACGGGCACGAATGAGGAACATCGGTCTGATTGAGAACCAGGCTATCCAGAGGAACCCAAGGGTTCCCCACACGATATGCCAGAAGAGCCCGGCTGCCATGCCCGCAGTCTCCGTATCGGCGGTCCCGCCAACCAGCAACTTCACCGGGTTGGTAAAGTCTTTATAGTTGCCTGTGATATCCATCCAGCCCCCTGGCCCAGCGATGGGGCCTGCCCCATTGACTGCCAACATCGGGTGGATGTGGTGATGTCCAGGCAACCGGCCTCTCAGCTTGATCACGTATTCGTAGTCCCCACCGATCTCCATGGGGCCTGACGTGAACATCGGTACCCCGTTCACTTTTGAGCTGAGACGCGTGAACACCGAGCTTGGGCTTCCTACGTTTATGAATGTACGATTAGGCTTAATAACGGCCCTCGGCCAATCTTCAGAAATATGGATCTTCCCCGAGAGCATCGCTTCATCGTTGACAGCGGTCTTCTGAGGATTCCATCTTGTGTCATACCACTGAGCGGTACGCATCCGCAGGAACGGTTCCTGAGAGCGCTCCCCGTGGGCGGCGGCGGTTGAGACATTGAAAGCCAGGGTAAGTCCCAGCGTCGCCATCCCAAGGGAGCCGATCACGCATAATTTAAATATGTTTTTGGCGTTCATGATTTCCCCTATGATATTGTAGTCGCCGCAGTCCTTGCCGCCACTCTCGCCCCTGGCGCAATACCATCGGGCGTACCATGTCTCTGTGCGAACTCATCTGTGCCAACAATCATGGTGTCGTTCATCCGTCTCATGACACCGCGTTTGCCCTTAACCCAGAAGAAGGATTGCCCGACAAAGTGCCCGATCTGCCACCAAATGGTAAAGACCAACATGGAAACGAAGGCAGAGAAGAACGCCGAGATCCAGACGGTGTGTCCGCCGAACGTACGCAGCGATCCCACCTCGATGATACGGATATATTCAGGCGTCCCGGTCCTCACAAAGGTGAAGCCCATGTAGTCGGCCAGCGAAAGGAGCTGACCGTCCACGACCACCGGTTGGTGGCTGTACCCGAATATGGCGTATTGTGTCGGGTTAAACATCATTGCAAACGCCCATACCCCGAATATTGCCGTGAGCATCCAGCTCCGAGTCAGCAAAAGGGTACAGTCAAGGATCAATGCACTGGAGACCATGGTGGCTGGCATAACGAAGTTTGCTGGGAAATTGGCCCACCAGTACCAAGCAAATACAATTGTAATCCACTTTCCGACGAGGAGTCCCGTGATGCTCAACGTTGCACCAAACGGTTGCCGGTAGAACGTCCAGAAGTAGTACATGATCGCACCGGGATACATCACTTCTACGATTGGTGTGACCGTTACCCAGAACTGCCGGTCCTTCCAATCGACCCAGAAGTCCCAGTCCCCTGCGAGCAGATCGAAGTGCATGTGAAAGGTCGCGAATACTCCGAAATATGCAATAGGAAGAAAATACACCGCGTCTATCATTCTTGATAGCTTGACGCCTTCCGGCGGAAGCTTGCTGGCTTTTATAATTTCAGCGGTTCTAAACAGTGCCATTTGTCCCCTCCTCCTCGCTCGTTCTGAACATCTGTCCCCTCCCTAATATTTCAACTGGCTAGGTGGCTACCCCTGCTGTTCGTAATCCGGAAGCACAGGGCAGCCTCCGAACGTGCGATCCGTCTTAGTACGGAATGACGTGCAAGCAGTCCTTGCTCTCGTTGTTCCAGACCACATCGCACAGGTTAGACATGCGCGCGACGATCTGCGCCGCCACTCCGCCCGTGCCGCCGAACAGCCCGCACCAGCCCAGGGTCACAAAGCCCCAGTGCAAGGGCGCGGCA
>Ga0187894_10003534_pt1 | contig 17431 bp, 19 predicted proteins | sample GBC1701081metaG_FD_136650 | JGI IMG/M metagenome (GOLD analysis project Ga0187894, IMG submission 136650) | White microbial mat communities from a lava cave in the Kipuka Kanohina Cave System on the Island of Hawaii, USA - GBC170108-1 metaG ...
AAAAGTCGGTAGACAGCTACTCGATTTATGGAAGGAGTTTCGCTTCCACGAGTTGATCATCATGAGCCACTACGGTGGGACCACGCGCTGGCAGGCGATGAAGACGCAGGAGCTGTTCGCCAAGCACATTATGCCCATGCTGCGGGCGGAGTCACAAAAACCTGCTGACAGGAGAGAACATTATGGCGAGCGGCCTGTATGACATCATCACTGTCGGTGGCGGCTTGGGTGGCTCTGCCTTGGCCAAGGTTATGGCCGAGCACAGCGCGCGGGTGCTCGTGCTGGAGCGCGAGCGACAATTCAAAGACCGCGTGCGCGGCGAGCAGATGCACCCTTGGGGTGTTGCAGAGGCCAAGAAACTCGGGATCTACGACCTGCTGCGCGATACCTGCGGACATGAATTGCCCTATTGGAATACCTACCAAGGATCCGCGCTAACAGGACGTCGGGACATCACAGCGACCACGCCACAGCATGCCCCCGAGTTTGCTTTTTACCATCCGGCGATGCAAGAAGTCCTCCTCTCTGCGGCAGCCGATGCCGGCGCCGAGGTGCGCCGAGGAGCAACTGTGCGGGAGGTGAAGCCGGGCGCGATGCCGACCGTCGTAATCGAGTGGGAAGGACGCGTTGAGGAGTTGCGCGCGCGGCTCGTCGTCGGGGCTGATGGACGGGCCTCGTTGGTGCGTAAGTGGGCGGGCTTTACCGTTCATCATGACCCACCACGGCTGCTGATCGCCGGCGTGTTATTTGACGAGATGCCTGCTGTTCCTCAAGACGCTTCTTGTGTTGTGCTCAATCCAGACTTGGGTCAAGCGGTTCCTTTATTTCCCCAGGGAGGCGGACGCGTGCGAGCCTACTTCGTGTACCTAAAGGAGGCTCAATATCGCCTGCAAGGGGAAGCTGATATCCCGCGCTTTATCGCAGAATCGGTGAAGACTGGGGCCCCGGCTGAGTTTTATGCCGGGGCCAAAGTGTGTGGACCGCTAGCAATCTTTGATGCTGCCGATGCCTGGGTGGAACATCCGTACAGACAGGGCGTGGCATTGGTCGGAGACGCGGCGGCGTCTAATGACCCTTCCTATGGTGAGGGGCTCTCCTTAACGGTACGAGGTGTCCGTGTGCTGCGGGACTCTTTGCTCGGGCATGAGGATTGGGATACTGCCGGCCACGCTTATGCGGAGGAATACGACCGATTTTATGGCGCGATCCACACCGTTACGAGCTGGTACACAGACATTTTCTATGAGAGGGGGCCAGCGGCCGAGGCCCGTCGAGCCAGAGCGTTGCCCTTAATAGCCCAAGATGGGAGCCGCGTGCCCGATCACATCTTTAGCGGCCCGGACCTGCCATTAGACGAGAGCGTCAGACGACGGTTCTTTGGGGAAGAGTAGAGGAACTGCAATGCGAGCCGAGCACCGCCGATTGACCGAAGTGATAGTCTATTTCATCAACGGGAGGAACAGTTCTGGCTCTCGGCCTAAAAGGCAAGGTCGCCCTGGTCACCGGAGGTAGTAAAGGCATCGGCAGGGCGATTGCCGAGGAGTTCGCGAAAGAAGAAGCGCACGTTTCGATTTGCGCTCGGGGTCAGATAGGAGAGATCTGGGTCACGAGACGCCGCGCTTCAGCGTCTGGGAGGGAGTCTCACCATACCGACGTCTGTAGTCGCGGGTGAACATGCTCAGATGAGAGAATCCACACGCCAGGGCGATCTCGGTAACGCACCCGCCGGTGTCCGCAGCCCTGAGTAGTCGTGTCCTTGCTTCATGCAAGCGCAATTGCTTGAGGTACATCATCGGCGTCGTGGCTCGGTAGTTCCGGAAACCATAAAACAATGCCCGTGCGCTCGTCCCCGCCACGCGCAGGATGTCATGCATGGTGATCGGATCCGCGAAATATTGACGGAAGAAGGTCTCGACCCGGCGAACGTAGTACGGGGCGATCTGGTGCTCCGTGCGGTCGAGCTGGCCCCTGTAGGTGTGAGGGAGAGCAGTCAGAAGATTGACGAGAAGCGACCGTTCGAGCTGGCGGATGTAACGCCAGTGGACTTCCGCGCCCTCAAGCTTCCCCACATGGGCCGCGATATCGACGAGGTTGCGGGTGAACCAGGTCAGCCCTGATGGGCGCGCATCTCGTTCGCGGAGAAACTCGAGGGGGCGATCGAGACCGTAGCCGAGCTCGTCGATCAACACACGCTCCAGCGCCTGGCGTTCGATCCAGATCATCAACTGCCGACATCCGCCCTCCCAGAATTTACGCGACGCCGTGAACGGATTGATCACGAAGGCAGAACCTTCACCGACTGTGAAGCGCTCGCCATTCTGCTCAACTGTGCAGTGCCCGGTGAAAGGAATCTGCACGAGATAGCGATCTTCAAGCTTTGGTCCGGAGATGAGGAAAGAGCTGTCGAAGTCGGCGTTGACGAAATCGAGACAGAGGTGCGGAAGCTGCCTTCTGGCATGCGAGAAGGAGAAATGAAGAAGATGAGTTGGTGGCCGCGCAAGAACGAACGGTTTCGAGAACGTTCGCACGTAGTCGCCCACGTCCTCCAAGCGGGTCGAAGAAAACCTTGGCTGCCCAAGCAGCGTCGCTACAGCGCTTCCGCTCTTCGAGTCCATCATCGGTCAACCCTTTGCTACTTCCGATGAGTCCACCGGCTCTCGGGAACACCATAGGGTAACCTAAATACAGGTCTTTGAGAACCTACGTCTGCTCCTTCTCCATTGCTCAACACCCGCAGTCGCCCGTTATCTATTTGGGGCCGCTCCTGACATCTCTGTAGCCGCATCCGGTCGTCGTAGATCAACGAGATCTCGCGCCTGGGATCAATGTCGTCGTGGCCGGCGGGCGCCCTCGTGAAGCCCCGGCCGCCACGACGACACCTGAACTCTTGCCACCAGACGAAGGTTTAGAAGAGAGGAAAAAGACGAAAATCAACCTGCCTCACCGGAAAGACACGCCTCATGAGTGACCGCCTTCCTCTTTTTCCCGGTTCCGGTGCAATTCGCAGAATCAAGATAAGGGAGCGTCCACTCGAGGTGGTGCTCAGGCAGCCAGCCCTGCCTCCCACAGCTGTGGCGTGCGGAATGGAGGGGAGCACAGCCCTGAGATGTCAAATTGGTCTTTCTTGAATTGGTGGATTAACTCGATCCCAGAGCGCGTGATGGCGGCGTGGGCGAAGCGCTTAAATCCCAGCACTGGTCTCACTCTTTGTTTGACTCTGCGGGGGCCCTGTTCAATCATATTATTCAGATAACGGTTCGTCCGCACAAGGAGTTTTGCGGACAAGATACCGTCCTCCTGGAGTTTGCTTCCCGCTACATGCGAGGCGGCATAGCCATCCAGCGTGAGCTTCTGAGGGGTGCCCCGTTGCTCAATCGCCTGCCGCAAGAACTGCTTGGCCGCAGCGATATCCCGCTGTTCACTCAAGAAAAAGTCGATCGTTTGCCCCTCTTTGTCGACCCCGCGATAAAGATAGACCCAGTTCCCTTTGATCTTGATATAGGTTTCGTCGATACGCCAGGACGTGCCCACCGGCGCAGCCTGGCGGAGACGGCGATCTTTCGGCTCAAGATCATCTTTGGGGCGACGCTGCGGTCACGCAATTTCGCCCAACAGGCCACGGAACTCTTCCTGCGTGCAACCGCATTGAATCGCATGACCCAACTTGGGATGCCCCAGAGTTATCCGCTGGTAGCTTAGCTACCAGGAGGAATGGAAACATTTTGTTTGCTAACTGATTCGTGCAACAACGCCCCTATGATCCGTACGCTTGGAGTTTCAATCCCCTCTCATCGGGGCAGTAGTCTCAACTGGATTGATCACGTTGTTAGGAGCACAATCGGCTTGGAGTTTCAATCCCCTCTCATCGGGGCAGTAGTCTCAACCTGAGCGTCTGTATATCGGTTATCTCGGGTTGTGCTGCTGTTTCAATCCCCTCTCATCGGGGCAGTAGTCTCAACTCTTCGCGAGTTATCGGCCGGATCTCGCTTGCCCGTGTGGTTTCAATCCCCTCTCATCGGGGCAGTAGTCTCAACCGAGGAGTTAGATGAATAGAGGGATCCTGTTCTTCGTTTCAATCCCCTCTCATCGGGGCAGTAGTCTCAACTGGGAAAGTAGTTAGGGGTTACCTCAGGTAATCCGCAAGTTTCAATCCCCTCTCATCGGGGCAGTAGTCTCAACAGTGGATATGGCATCCTATTGAAGAATTAGGAGCTAGCGGTTTCAATCCCCTCTCATCGGGGCAGTAGTCTCAACAAAATATGAGCTAGAGCGGACAGACATAGAAACCCCGAAGGTTTCAATCCCCTCTCATCGGGGCAGTAGTCTCAACCACCCTCGCAAATCCCTTGAGCGAGCAGCGAGTTAGCTCGTCAAAATCGCAGAGGGCCACGTTCATCCTCAATTTCACCTCCTTTCGGTGTCTACAATGCTCCTAACCATAAGAATTTGCAAGAGCGCAGGGGGGATTCTCCACTGCAGAGCTAACCCTTTGTCACCCCATCGGTTTCTCTTCTGGACAAAAAACATGCCATAGAGTCGCTCCCCTGCGTATCACACAAGATAGTAGTCGGGGTCAGTGGTTAATGGGACCGGACCAATAGCGGTGCTCTGCGCCAAACAATCTTGACAGACGCGATAGTAGCGCACGTTGTCTGCCTCGGCTTCAATCAGTTGCGTAATCTGTGCTTCTAGTTCTTGGCGTTGACTGGGAGTGAGATGGCACTCGAACACGCTTTCTTGCACCCGAGTGCCGTAATTCTCAAGTGTTTCGCTCACCTTCCGGCGGCGCGTATCGTCAGTGATGTCGTAGGCGATCACGAGGAACATAAGAAGAGCTTTCAGCGATCAGCTTGCGAGGACAAAAAGCTTTTACCTTCACCGCTTCGTCCACCTCCCTCTACGACATTCGTGGGGATGGACGCAGAGAAGCATCGGAGCTGGTTTGTCAGCTGTAAAACGCCCGCGGTTACTGGTCATGGCAAGGCGAAACCAGTCGTTTCTCCACAACCGTCGCGTAGTCGTGGTCCAAGGCAATGCGTATGTCAGCGAGCGCTTGGTGTCACTTTGCTCGACGCGAAGCTTCAAGAGCCATGAAGGCAAACGCGAATACAACAGCGAGCAGAACGATGGTAGAGAGAAATTCCATACCTATAACTCCTCTAGGGCATCAATGAGCCGCTCGATGCGGCGGTGAACGGCGAAGCCAGCTCCGGTGATGACTACAACGGCCACCAACGCACCCCACACCTTATGTCCAGGTACTATCCCTGCACTCGAAACAAGCCATCCGACCAGGCTGATGTCCGTGACGACCAGGACGCCGAGCCAGAATTTAAGATACGCAAGCTGTTCCTTTGCCTTGTCTGCCTTGGACATGCGAAGAGCGTAGCACTTCAAGCGTTGCTCAACCATAGGGAAACGTAGGGGTAGCGGCCGCTGCTTGCTGATAACTTTCCTCTGTCCGAAGCAGACGGCTGATACCTGATAGCTGTCTGCTTATCTCATCCTCATCGGTTGATACATTGCCACTTCTCCACGAATGCAGTCGGCCATTTGGCACACCTGTAAGTCCAGACAGCGCCGATAGTCAACCACCAGACCAGTATGGGGGTGCGTGACTTGGGTAGCCATTTTTTGTTCAAAGGCACGGATAAGGTCTTGCGGGCGCTATCTCTTAACAAGCACGGCCCATTGGCAAGACGAGAAAAGTCGGCCGGTGTTAGCACTTTACTATTGACCAGGTACAGGACCAACGAGTCCACGATAGGCGCGCGAAACTCTTCGATAAGGTCTGATGCCAGTGCTGGATGGCGGTCACGCAAGAGGTGGAGATGCCCAACATACGGATGCAACCCGCGTGCGACGATCAGTCCATACAAATTGTAGAACAGTAACGTGTAGCCAAAGCTTAACAAACTGTTGACCGGGTCAGTTGGCGGCTGTCGCGTTCGATGAGTAAAGCGCAATCCGAGGTCGACAAGTTGACCGAGGGCAGCAAAATACTGCGCTGCCGCCGCACCTTCGTAGCCACTGACTTCTTCGACCGTCGCGGCGCTGGACAACCGCACGCTGAGTTGGCCAATCTGGTCAATTGCCTTGGCCACGACGGCAATGTGTTTCCGTCGCTGATGGCGTTGGAGTAGAAGGCGGCAATTGTGGAGTTTTCCTGCGACGATCCCTTTTGCCGTGGTAAGACAAAACTCGGGGTCGGCAACACGCGTGAACTGTTGCCGATGAAGACTTACGTTATCACCCACGGGAGAATCGATGATACCGTAGTAATTTCCGTGGGACGAAAACAGAATAATAGGAATGTCTGCTTTGAGACAGTAGGTCATGGCAGGCGTGGTGATCGTGCAGTTGCCGAAAATAAAGATCTGGTCGATCTTGGCGGTTGGCACTTCGAGCAGCACCTCACCTTCTTTCTTGACAATGAGTCGCTCATCGTCTCGTGCCAGAACACTCCCTTGTTCTTGAATGTAGAGCGTGCGACGAAATGGTACGTGCACACGACGGGGGGAAAGTCCGGCGTCCGAGGTCCGAAGTCCGGGGTCTATGGAGGACTGGTCAGGAAGTTCGGCGTCCAACGGGGGCGAGTCGGCGAGTCCGGCGTCCGGCGTCTGGTGTCCGGGGTCTATCGAAGGTTGATCTGTCACCGTTCGTGCTGAGCTTGTCGAAGCACGTTCTGCATCCACTGGGAAATCCGCTTTCGTCTTTCCTGCTTTCTTCAGAGCTTGGCCGAGGACCTGGGCCATTGCTCCGGTCTCGATCTTGGTCTCTGTCCTTGTCCTCGTTGTCACTGTCTGTTTTTGCTTGCGAGGCGCGGGCATGTCTAACGTACGAACAAAGAGTGTGCCGAGGTAGCGAAAGCCCTGCGTGAAATGCGTAAGACGGGTCTTTTCGAGCTTGAGGGAGAGGCGCAGGTCGCCGAGGAGTGATTCGGCCAGTTGCAAAGCCTTTTCCGCCTGGGGCTTTTCTTTACACAGAATGACGAAATCATCAGCAAAACGTACAAGTTTATAACCGTGGCGGATCATTTCCTCGTCGAAGCGATCGAGAAATAAATTCGCGAGGACAGGGGAAATTGGCCCACCTTGGGCGATCCCTTTGCTTGGTGTGATGAAGCGACTGCCGTCGCGAACCTGCGTGCGTAGCCACAAGTCAATGAGCTGAAGAATGTCAGGATCAGCAATACTTTGTTGGAGTCGAGCACCGAGCAGGTGCCAATCGACATTATCAAAAAAGGAATCGAGGTCAGCATCCACCACCCACTGATAGCCGTCATCACGATACTGCCGCACCTTGAAGAGCGCTTGATCGACCGAGCGCCCGCGGCGGGAGCCAAAGCTCACGTCCTCGAACTCCTTTTCAAGCAGCGGGGTAATGACCTGCGAGACAGCGGTCTGCACCACTCTGTCACAAACAGTGGGGATCGCCAGCGCGCGGACACCGCCTTGTGGTTTAGCGATGGAAACGCGCAGGAGCGGCTGCGGTCGATAGGTATGCGCTCGCAGCTCTTTCTGTAAGCGTGCGAGCTCTTCCTCAAGCGTCACGCCGAAGACATCGACTGAGATGCCATCCACTCCTGGCCCGCCAGCATTCTCCTCGACCCGCTCCCAAGCAGTGAGCAGATTTTGGCTGTCGATGACAGTGGCGAAGAGGGGGCTGCTGCTTGGTTGGGACAGAGGGTTTGTCATAGCAGTAGCTTTCAGCGAGAATAAAGCGATCAGCTTTCAGCAATCAGCTCGCTAATCGTTTTCTTCTGTCCGAAGCTGACAGCTGACGGCTGAGAGCTGAGAGCTATTTTTCAAAATTCATCAACGCCGGTCCGTAGTTCTGCGGGGCGAGATCAGCGTTAGCCGCCTTGCAGTAGTCGAGCCAGAAGCGCTGCACGTCAAGGGCGGTGTTGGCACTCTTAGCTGAGGCTCCGGCCACGTAGACCTTCGCACCGCCGAGGTCAGGCAACCGCCCCTTCTTTTTTTGCTGGTCGATCACTTGCCGGGTGAAACCGTCTGTGACCTTGAGTCGCTCGAAGTTGTACTCCTCCGAGTCTTCCAACATGTCGGACAGAAGCACGAGGATGTGGCGGCGCTTCTCGTCGTGGAAGACCTTCTCAGCCAGGGTCAGGGCGTGCAGAATGTCCGTTTTGGGTGAGCGCGGAGCCGCCAGCGCTTGGTCCAGCGCGGCAGTGAGCTCCTGTTGGATCTGTTTGCGTTGCTTCTCATGCCGCAGCTTGTTGTCAGTGAGCCCATTAAACGCGGGTAATGCGCGGTCCAGGACAGGGCGGAACTGGGTGAGCGTCTCGGCGCTGATGCGCGCCAAAACGATACGGTCTCCGTCTGTGACGGTGTTTAAGATCTTCGCCCAACTCTCGCGGTACATCGTGAAATCGCGCACACTGGCCGAGACATCCATGAACACCAGCACCACCTTGGGTGGTTGCGTTGGCGAAGATTGACAGGCAGCGCTCAACAGGATCAGTGCCGATACCAGAAGGCTGGTCTGCCAGCGTGATTTCCTCGTCACGGGAGAGCGAGAGCGCACGGTTAATCCTTTGAAGCTCTTGCCTGCGCAGCAACGGCAGTCTGTGGGCCGGAGGGGGTGTACTCGTCGATCTTTTGGAGCGCAACAAATGCCGGTAAATAGTTTTTGTCGGCGTCATCATCGAAATAGCGGGGGACCTTCTCACGGCGGCGGCGATTCACCTTCCGATAATACGCCATCAACCCCCAGCCGGTTTCCTTGAGCATCTCGACTTCAGTACGAAAGGTATTCGCCCACTGGTCTAGCTTCCCTTCCAATCTCTGTACTGAGGCATTGACCCGATCCAGTTTCTTTTTGGCTTGCGAGAATCTAGGTTCGGGGTCGTAGGCGAGGTAGGTGACCACGGCAGCCGCGACCAAAAGCAGGATGTTAATCGCGAGGAACGCCTCGTCCAGCTCTGGATGCGCTTGCACGAATTCCGGGGCAAGTTCTTGCAGGTAAGCGAGACGGATGCGGTTTATCGCGGTCAGCACTCCACCCAGGATGACGACCAAGCCGACTAAGTTAAGCGTGGTCGCCCACCACGGTGGCGGCCATTGACGAATCCAGATTCCCAGCGCGTAAGCACATATGGGAATTGCGACTCCCACTGCCGACGCCATCAAGACGGTGTAGAGGGTCGGCTCCTGGAGGATATTGAAGGCCACGATATTGAAGGCGAGTTCCCCAATGGTAAGCAAAGCCAGGAGAATAAGGTGGGTGAGGGGGGAGAGATAAACGAGTACATCTCGGCGGCCGATTCGTTCCTGTATCTGCCGGTATTCTGGCTCGTAGATTTCCTGTCGCGCCTTGCGTAGCTCGGCCAGCTTACCCTCCGCCGGGTCCGCTTGCTTTTTGAACCATTGCTCGGCGTTACGGATGGAAGTGTTTACCCCACTCTGAATTTGCCGTTCGGTTTCACTCAGAGCCGTCGCCGCGGGTGAAGGGATGTTCTTGCGCGCATCGAGCCACGCACTCCACCAGGTCCATGGACGCCAGGGAAACCAGCCGTACCGTCGCATAGTTCACCTCCCGAGGAACCACCGTAGAGGCACATAGATCACCAACAAAATCAAGAAGCTGCTCAGGGCTGAAACGCCAAAAATCGCGGTGTTGTCAATCAAGAAAACGGCAAGAGCGGTGAGTGACACCAGGGTTTCCAGGGGTGGGATGAGGGTCATTGCGGCCATGACGATTATTGCTGCTACAAGAGCGCTCTCGGGGCTCAAGGCTCCGGCGGTATAACGTTCAAAAAAGAATTTGTAAGCTACGGCGAAACTCAGCAGACTTGCCAGCGTGCGTCCCAGAGTGCCGCGGCCAAAGCCTACTGGGGGTGCTATCGTCGGGCCGCCACGGAGTCCGGAAAACACTCCGCGCACGATCAGTGTCAGCCCGAGCAGCAGTAGCGCCAGCAAAGCTAACGAACCGATCAGACCTGTAGCCGCGTCACGGTCCATAGGCACTCTTCCCCCTGCCTTGACAAAGATCAAGATTGACAATGCCGATTACATGGTATCAAGGCGCTTTTCAACGGTGCTGACCGTTGATGGCTATCTTGCTGGCTGGTTATTGCTAATAGTGGTCGGACTGGAGATAGGGGTTAAGCGCGGCCTAGAGTCGGAGCGGGGTACGCTTCAAACACCTCATCCACTGTGATGATTGTCAGCTGATGCTCCAGTGCTTGACAGATTAACATACGATCAAAAGGGTCACGGTGAATCGGCGGAAGTGCCGCGAGTTGCCGGACACTGGTCTCATCCAAGAGCAAATCGGCAATCTGATGCCGTTCCCGCTGGGCAGGGAGATACCGCTCCGGCGGTTCAGGTAAGGGGAGCTTGCCCAGCTGGTACTTAATGATCGCTTCCCATAGCGACACGACGCTCAGATAGACTTCATTGTGCGGCTGACGAATCGTATCACGCCACCCCGTTGGCAACCTGGTGTCCTTACTGATGAACCACAGGAACACATGAGTGTCCAGGAGAAACTTCATTTCCCCTCGAACGCGTTGAGGATATCCTCGGGTAAGGGCGCATCAAAGTCATCCGGCACCGTGAATTCCCCCGCGCATAACCCGAACGGGCGGAGGGTCTTGACGCGCGGAACGACTGGTTTGACCTCTGCAATAGGTTTCCCTGCACGAAGGATCACCAACGTTTCCCCCGCTTCGACACGCTGCAGATAAGTGGATAGCTCTCGCTGGATGTCATCGACGCTTACTTGTGTCATAGGTGGATTATCTCCCATAAATGTCTGATGAGCAAACCCAGTGAGTAGCGAACGGTTGTTAACTGTTTTGCTGACCGCTGAGAGCTGACGGCTGACTGCTCTTTTGCTGACCGCTGATTGCTATGGCGCTGACCGCTGATTGTTTCGCCAAAGCTAATCGATCAGATCACCCACTCCGTATTTATTTCCGTGCGCTATTGCTACCACATATTTGGACAGCTTCGGGTCATAGCAAGCAACTGCCTGGTAGAGATGGCTAAGGCCATGGGCTAACACCATAGCTACTGGCACACTCGCGGGGCCGGTAACCCGTATTATCTCACCACCGGTGATTTTGCCGCTTTTGACCAAGGCGTCGAGGCAGTGCGCCGCATCCTTGACGATTTGATCATTCTGCGCCGGGTCACCGAAGTTAACTCTCAGTGTATTTTCTTTCTCAAGAATAATGGAATAGGCGCCCATGTTAGTTTTCCTCCACGGTGGCCATACGAACAAGAACGTTAGCCAGTTGGCTGACAGTTGGACGCTGTTGGACAGATAAATCTCCGCGCTCTAGATGATGGACTGAGCCACGATAGATTCCATCATTGCCAAGTACCAAACTGCCATCTGCCATTCCAGCATAGTCACTATGCAGTTCAGCGACTATTTGCAGTCCGAGCTTGTGACAAAATGCTCGCCATTCTGCTAATCGATCAAGATCGCCAGCAAGGAGAATCGCATGGGTAGCAGAGGCGCAGATCTGTTCGTTCTTGGCGTCGGGAATGCCGCCAATGTCAATCAGCGTCAACGGGACTGAACAGTTCTTCACCGACTCTGAAATACGGTGGGTGTAATCCTCAGTGAATTTGCTCTTATAGGCCGCTTTCAATGCGATAGCGAGTTCAGGATTGTGGCTGGCCGCTTCTTGATACCAGCTGCCTTCACCGTCAGGACAGGCTGTAATAACATACGGGTAGGGCGCTCCGGGAATGCTCTTGATTGCTTCCTTGAGCCCGAATCTCAGGCAGGATTTCCCGGAGTGGGGCGGGCCACAGAGAACGACTTTCACGGAGAGTTCCTTTCTTGTAGAGTGTGGACGATCGCTTGAGATAGAGTCGCATCAGCCCGGCACCTGAGACAATTTCTTCGTTATCTTCGCAGAGTTCTTAAATTTTTCTTCACATACCCTGGCAAAGGAAAGTTTGACGGTATTAGTAGAGGGCGAGTTAAGGTCAATGATAGGCCACTCAGACATTTGATTACTCTGACGATCTACAAAGGCTGCGTGACCGCCTTCTCTTCCCATATCAACTGCACAAGGATGCCCAAAAAGAGGGCAAGCGGAGCATAGAGCAAGATCACTTTGGGAAAGATGTACCCAATCCAGCCCGTTATTGCGATAACCTGTGTACCTTCAATGTCATCAAGTAAACTGAGAAGCACGGTTTCTCCAAATAGCTCGCTTAGGATAAAACCGATAACGAGGGCTTCTGACAAACCGACGAAGAACACATGGAGAACCCGAATCCAAAGTTCTCTCTGCATAGCCGCAGAGAGCTTACCTTCTGTTAGAGTGTTGCGTGCTTCAACGTAAAGATAACCGAGCGAAACCAGTAGCATGAGCAACCAAAGTCCAACAGCAGGAGCCAGCGGCATCCGCAGTAACCATTTCCAAGGGTCACCAGCAGACATCAACGGCACATAGCCGACAAGAATGCCGGCCACCAAACGTGGCAGTAGTCGGTACAAGTTATCAAATCTTCGCTTACGCCAATACCAACAGAAGAATACCCCTATCAGGAACAGCAGCACACTTCCGAGGGGGTAAATGAACAGGCGCCAGGTATCTATCAAGTGAGGCTGGGTCCAAGGGTCTTCACCTGAATGTGGTAAAGGCATCCACTTAACCCATGCTGCGAGTTCGGGCCACCATTCTCCCATCCTTCCAGTTGTGGGCACAAACAAGAAAGAAAGCAGCGCTGCTACGAGGAGGAGCATTTTTCCAGTGCGTCGCCAAAAATCTTGTCCTACCCCATGTTGAATGACTTTGTTCGGCTCAGCTCTATTGAACGTGATGGAGCGCAAGACAGCAAAGGCCGCGCTAAGGTCGTAACGGCGTAAGAACCAATCTACTAGCCGCATTACGCGGTAGCGGAGTTCTCCTTTCCAGAAGCAAGAACGTATCGTGCCCTGAGCATCAAAGACAATGCTTCGCATTTCCTCTTCCCTGTTGAGCCCGTAGATCTGGAAGTAAAGAGCAGAAACCCCAGTAACATTGAAGCATGCCTTCAACCAGGGGAAAACATCTACAGGATCATTCGGATGGTAGTATGCCTGCAACCGTAAAAACTCGATCTCTACGATCTTATCGAGTTCATCTTTTTTGATAGCGTCAAGCGAGCAGAGACATGCAAACGCAAGCCTTAACAAGTCATCTGAAGGAGGTTTATCTCTCGGATAGCAAGACTGGATAGCTTGTGTGAAGCAGAGAACAAACTCTCGTGAAGGGAGTTTGCAACCATAACGTCTCCACCACTCTTGTATCTGTTTTTCAATCGCGTTTTTGTCAGAATCGCTACCCCAACTTTGGAAGGCATCGCGGATTTCGGCTTGCAGGGCGCTACTCGGAGAACATACCGAAACGCTGTCCTTCAAACAGACTGGTGTTGCAGTGTTGTTCGGATATATAACCCGACGTGTCACACCCTCGCTCCTCAATCGGACTACAGATCACCGTAGATACCTGGTCCTCTTTCAACTTTTACGTCATCTACCTTGAACTTCACATCACCAGGGCAGGGAATACGAATCAGCTCTGGACTGGACTCATAAAGGTAAAACAACCGCCAGCCAAATGCCCAGGCTAGCGCCGTTGTTAGAGGAATAACCCCTTTGAAGCCGCCCGTAATATTGAGGAACCGCTGTGCCCCAGGGGTTTCCTCCTGGAGTTGCTGAAATTCTGCGCGTAGGTGCTTTACCCCCTCCTCGACAAACTCTTGTACGTTTTTCACCTGTAACCCTGGTACTCGTCGGATCAGGACACGCAAGAGTTGCTCAATGCTGCCGTTATCTTCTTCCTTCCGCCAATCCCTAGCGACGCTTTTAGGGCTGTGGAGTAGCAAATGGCAGATCAGCCGCTTGTTAAGCCGTGCGGCAAAAATGCCATCAGGCGAATCCGTTGCCAGCAGCACGATTTTCATATTTTGCGGTGTGATGCCTAACGAAGGGTATCCCACCATCATTTGGTGTAGACTAGAAACCTCGGCAGAGTGAGGATTTGTTCGCCCGCGCCTGAGTCCCTCTAAACTCGCTTCCACATCGCCAAATGAGCAGGCTTGGTCAAAGAAAGATTGCTCCAGCTCTAGTTGTTCACGTCCTCCATCCCCTTGCTCTAACTGCTGGATACTTTCCGCACTGGTGTGGCCAAGGAAAAAACTCTCGGCTCGTGCCTGCTTGTCCGATGGGGGCGGGAACGTTTGATCGATCACTGATCGCCCCACCGTCACGACGATTAAGCGGGTTACGTTCAGGTCATCCATACTCATTTACTCTTTCAGCCACTTGCTACGGTCGCCAGGCGGATTGCCTTCGACCTCTTCAGCGGTAGGCAGTTTAACTGAGCCGTTTTTCCGGAACCAGTTTTGCGATGGATAACGAATGGGATAGTCATCGTGCCGCCTGAGCAGATGATCCAGGTCACGCCAGTGAGGAAGAGTAGCTGCTTGCCGGTGCGGTATACCAAATTGGTGCTGGAAGAACTCTTCAACGCGAGCCTCGGTAAACTTGGCGCGGCGCTCTTCCGCACTCAGCCCCTTCCAGATAGGGTCAACATCAACGTTCGCTTCCGAAGGAGCCAGCGACTGTTGCATTCCTACAGCGCTCAGCGGTAGTGATTCCAACGGAGTGGGATGAGTATCCCAGTCATCGTAGCGATTCGGCGGCAACAACTCGGTTGCATCGATAGCAATTTTCACCGTGCCAAAACCAAGTGGCTTGGCTTTGCCGAACTTGTGATACCAACCATCCTTTAGCTGCAGAGCGTAAAGCAGCAGGCCCAACTCCGCCCCAGTCAGATCAGTAAAATCCACTTCAAAAGAAAATGTTTGATTTGCCTTAGCGACAAAAATCTGATCGTTCTTATCGCCTTGGGGTGTTCTCGGCTGTTGAGTGATCTTCTGCTCAGGTCTGCTTGGATCATAGTGATGGTGGTAGTAAAATTTACGCCCTTCGGATGGGTAAAAATGAGGATGACGATTAGGCTTTGGCGAGGAAAGAGCCTGCCATTCTATGTAGGTCGTCCCTTGCTCGCGCCAATTTGAGCCTTGCGGTAGAGCATCGCTGATGTGGACGCGGCCTGTGTGGGCGTTGCCTCCGTCCAACCAACCAAAAACTCTACAGCAAATGCAGAGGTTGTCGGCTCGCCGGCACTTCGTCCCTCCCAGCGGGGAGCATGCCTGCGCCATCGTCTCCGCAACAGAACGGATCATGCCTTTCAGAGATGACCCATAGATGCGACCTTCCTTTGTGTAGTCGAAGCTTTCTGTGGTAATGCGCGAGATAGTTGTCAGTGAGCAATGCAATCGCCCGCTGTACAGGTCCACGTCGATCCGGTCGTGCGACAGCGGCCGTCCTGCCTTGTTGCGATTATACCCGCTACGAACAAAATTGTAGGGATTCACGAATTCTGCCATAGGATCACTCCTGCGTAGGAATTAACGCCACAAAACGATGTAGCAGAGTTGGCTCGTCGCTATCTTCAACGTCGTTACCGTCAGTAGTCAAACCAGGCGCCTGAGCCACAGGCAAGGTATAGGTCTTTGTGATGATCTTTACTCGCCGGGCGTTTTCATCCGTCGCTATGGGATAGGAGAACATCCCCGGCACTTCTTTCTCATACCACCTCGCTTGGCCTGCATCATCCACTGCCACTGCTCCTGTACCGTCACGCACAGCCTCACCCCACAGGTAGAATGCACCACCCGCGGCGTGGCGTAACTCTTGGACTGGGACTGGGGTACTTTCCATGCTTTGCCAGGACACGTTGGCAATCTGCTGTAGTAAATCATCATTGTCGGTGATGAGCCGCACACGAAAGGGTAGTAGGTGCGATGGGTAACCGCGCGGTCGTTGCCAATGCAGTTCAAAATCAGCATCGAACATCCACCCTTCTTCTTGTATTGCTGGATCACATTCTCCTGCCCACGCTGCCCCCGGATCTTTAATACTCCACATGTGCAGTGTGGTGAGCCCTTCAAGGATCACAGTTGTTCCTGCTCGCGGCAAGCCTCGTACCACTGCACGCAGCGTATCGGTATCAAGATAACCTGCCAGCATCCACGCGCTCACTGAGCACTCCTTGCGGTGGGTACGTTTGCATGTGGGTGAGCTTTTGCATACTCCACCCAGAATGGTGCGACTTTCCTCCACAGGTGCTCGCATTGCTCCTCGCTGAAGCGATAAATAGTGCGCAAGCCGTAACCGTCTGATTTTGCTTGCACTAGGTTAGGAGGAGTATCACCATTTGTATCGGGATAGAGCGGTACGTTGGCAGTCTCGGCCTTAGAAAAGTTGTAGGGTTCAGATTCCAATGCGGCCATTCCCAACAGATTGCAAGGAGTGCCCTCTGGAGGCGTAGGGTTCAAACCGAGATAACGAAGCTCAAGGTTTGTGACAGTCGCTGTCACACGCCCTAATCCTCGTGACTTTCCCATGCCAAGTTTGATGACACCGTCTGCAAGATCGCGGAGCACAAACGCTAACAGACCCAATTGCCACAGTTCAAAGTTGCGTAGATAAAGGGACGTAACAAAACGTGCTGCGGTGACAACCTCTAGATCGAAAGGACCTGACGCGACTCCGCCTGTTCGTCGATCAATACCGACGTTGCTGCGTTCGACAACGTCTCGTGCCGTGTTAGTTCTCAACGTATTCAGCCGACGGTTCATTTCCCGCGTTAGCTGGTCGGCAGGGATAGTTGCTCGGCGGGCTATTTCAGTTGCCCACTCGTCCACATCAGTTTTGACTTCATGCGCATCGTTAAAAGCAAGCCGCCCAGCCATCGACAAACAACCAAAAAGTTTACAGATAGGGCACGATTCATGGTAGATCTCTTGTGATCTCAAAGCGTCAACGTTCTTGGCCTTCCGACGCGCAAGAAGGCGCGAAGAGCACGAATATGGGATAGTCTGTTGATCGTTCTCTGCTTCTTTGAACGGATCACAGCAGCCATGTCCGTTGGGGGCGAGCGTGCGGGCAATGCGTTCGGCATGAGCGCGAAGCGCGCCCTTAAGCGAACTGCCGGGGATATAGACTTCCCAACGTCCATTGCGCATGGTGCGCACGGCTGTCATGTCTACACCAGACGCAAAGGTCTGCCCCGACTTGATGAGCAACGGCCCATCGGTAGCAATCTCCAGTCGTATTTCGCATTCGCTGCGGAGTCGTTTCAACATGTCACTCGTCTCCTGGTGTGAGAATCGCGTGGATGCTGGCCGTGATGAACTCGTCTATCGCTTCTGGTGTTTCCCGTGGAGTCATCCGTTCGGCATCTTTAGAGGCGGTCAAGTAACGAGTCAGCGCGCCTATGTCACTTAAATCAGCTTCGTAGACGCCAGTCAGTTCCAGACGACATGCACCCAGACCTCGCGTACTGCGCCCTCCCAGCGGGACGACACCAGCACGGAACTCTTGCAACCCA
>Ga0187894_10003535_pt1 | contig 17430 bp, 8 predicted proteins | sample GBC1701081metaG_FD_136650 | JGI IMG/M metagenome (GOLD analysis project Ga0187894, IMG submission 136650) | White microbial mat communities from a lava cave in the Kipuka Kanohina Cave System on the Island of Hawaii, USA - GBC170108-1 metaG ...
ACAAAATATGTCACTGACAGTTGTTGTCGCAATGGAAAATGGCAGCGATAGATAAACTCGTTGCAAAAAATTGCGCCGTTGCAGAAATGAAGTGCAGAAATGAAAAATGGCAGCGATGTAATTAAGTCAGAACCGGAAGCGGTAGCGACCGGATGCGGGAGCCTTACCCGGTCGCTACCGCTTCCGGTTCTGACCTCATCCGCCTGAAAAATGGCACCGATATAGATGCTTACGCAAATTTTTGCGCCAATGCAGTTTGTTTTGTAGTTCAAATGCAGAAAGAGGAACAAATTTCGTACTAAATTCGTACAAAATTAGACGCGGATAAACACGGATGCGACGGATTAGCGCGGATAATCCGCTGTAATCTGCCTAATCCGCCCAATTCGCGTTCTATTTTCGATTTATGAAAAATGGCACCGATGCAGTTCATCGTGCAGTTGCAAACCAGAAAATGGCAGCGATGGTATTCATCGTGCAGAAGGCAAACAAAAAAATTGCGCCAATGCAGAAACTTTTGCAGAAATGAAGGCACAGGAATAAAACTCAATGGGGTGGCAGTTTTATGAAAAGTATGCAGATTTCGGAACTACTGCATTCAGACTTTTTCTCTCACCACAGGTTTTGTTACACTTCTATAGAGGAGTCTCGAAGATTTCCAGCCCGTGTGAGAATACCTGTCGGAGGAAGTATGAATTCAATACGATTATTGCGTGTGTGTGTTGTCGCCGTTCTGGCAGTTGCGCTTGCCGCCTCGCTCATTACCGTGTCGGCGCAAAGCGGCAGACAACCGGCGAAAAAGAACGCTGAGAAAAAGACTGAGGTTGAGAAAGCTAACGAAAAGGCTAATGAGAAGGCGCAAGGGGATAAGTCCAAGTCAGGTGAGCAGGATGTACAGGATGCCCCGCCGATGCCGAAAAATCAGAAAGATGAACCGGCAATTAAAATCTCCACTCAAGTCGTCGGCGTGCAGATGACCGTTGTGGATAAGAAGTCCGGGCGGCTGGTGCAAAACCTGACGAAAAAGAATTTCATCATTTATGAAGATAATGTAAAGCAGGAGATTACCAATTTCAATTCGGGAAATGGTCCAGTCACGGTCGTTCTTGTATTAGACAACGCTTATAACAATCGCTATTTTCAGGGCTATTTCAATCCAACTACGGCGCAGGAAATTTTCGGTTCCGCCGCCGGGTTCATTGAAGGGTTTATCAAACCGGAAGACTACGCCGCGCTGGTCACCTTCAGTATGCGCCCGAAGGTGATTCAGGATTTCACCAGCGATTCGCAACGCTTACGCAGCGCCCTGTATGCGGCATACCGCGATACTTTGAACTTCAGCGAATCGTGTATCTACGACGCGCTGGCATTCACGCTGCTCGGCGGCAAGGCGTATCAACTATTTAATGAGAAGGCTGGCGAAGGCGAATACGGCGGCTTGCAGGAAGTCGAAGGGCATACGGCGGTGATCTTAATTACCCTCGGCGTAGACACTTTCAGCCGCATCAACTACGACAAAGCCTTAAAGATTGTCGGCACATCGGGCGTCCCGGTCTATACCATCGGCGTCGGCAACCTCATCTTTAAGAAGTATGAACATCGGATGTCGCCCGAACAGCGATTGACCTATTTGCAGGCATTCAATTCGCTCAATGCGTTTGCCACCCGTTCCGGCGGCGCATATTACCCGATGACTTTTGAAAGCGAAATTCCTCAGATTATGCGGAATATCGAAGCCTTGTTGCGGAATCAATATGATCTCGGCTATGTGCCTTCCAATACGCGACGCGAAGGCAAGGAGCGCAAAATCAAAGTCGAAGTTGACGTAGACGGCGACGGGCAAGCCGATAACAAACAACTCGAAGTTCGTCACCGTGACCGTTATAGCGAAGCCGACGACAGACCAGCGAAGAAGTAAAAAGTAAAAAGTAAAAAGGCAAAAGTAAAGGCGTAGCTTCAATTGGGTTCCTGCCCTCACAACAGCGAAAACTTTGCTTTTATCTTTTGAAGGGTTGAGTTTTTCGTTGAATCTTGATTTTACTTTTGCCTTTTTACTTTTTACTTTTGCCTTGTTACCGGTCTTCCCGTTTGCCCTCAAGATTTGCCCACTCGCCCGATTGAATGAAACTCGCCCAGTAAAACGGATGTTGCCGTTTCGCGGTGGTCAGCATTTTGAGTTGCACATTTCGCAAGGCTGCGCTTCTGCCTTCGCCGCGCTGCAAGCGTTTATAATAGTCAATCATCAATTCCTGTGTGCCTTGATCTGATACCGCCCACAAACTCATCATCTGCGATTCACTGCCCGCCAGCACCAGAGCGCGACGCAAACCGTAGACGCCATCACCACTGACCACTTTGCCAATCCCGGTGTCACACGCCGACAAGACTACTAATTTCGTCCCCCACAAATCGAGTCCCGCCGCTTCTGATGCCGTCAGCGTGCCGTCGTCATCGCCGCTTTTGCCGAGATTGGCGTTTGCCAGAAATAAGCCGGAACGCAGCAATGGATTGTCCATTGGCACATCCGCCGGTAACTCGTCATCTATGCCTTTACGAATCGCAAGGCGCGTCCTCTCGCCAGCCGTTTGATTCACTTGGTCAAGGAAAAAACCGTGCGTAGCAATGTGCAGAATCGCAGGGCTGGAGACTTGTTTCAAGCGGCTCTCGGTCGCCTCGCGCCGCAGATAAAGCATCGCCTCTGGCAGCGAATTTTTGACTTTCGTTGCCTCGTCTGCTGTTGCCGTCAGTCGCGCGAGGGGTTCAAACTTCACCTCGCCCAGGCGCGGACCCGGCGCTTCACTGGTTCTTTGTGCAAGTCTGGCGCTCTCATCGGCGGCAGTTTGTTCATCCCCTGCATTGCCGTTAAAGTCCGCATCCGCCATCACCAGAGCCATTTGTTTGCTCGGCAGTTTGGTTTGCAAACGCAGCAAATCGCGCCCCGAAGTCAGGTAAGTGAAGGTATATCGTTTAACCAGATATGCGCCGCGCTCATCTACTAAGGCGGCAAACGGTATCAGGTTCAAAGAACCATCAGGCGACAGCAAGACTCTCTGCGTTTTGCCAAGCAGGTGACGAACTGGCTGCATCACTCGCCGGTCAACGGCTCGCGCCAGACGCTTTACATCGAGACGGCGTTTATCGCGCAAGGCTTGGCGCAATCGGCTGATGGCTGCGTCTATTGCCTGTGCTTCGCCCAGTTCAACCCAGAGGGGTTCTCCCTGACGACGGAGAATATAGGCAACATAATGCGGTTTGTCTGCTGCTTCTCCGGCTTTCTCCGCCTGTTGATACAAGGCGAAGTCCACCAGAGCCGCGCCTGCGGGGATGGCTTTTTGCACCGCTTCAATCGTCACTTTCTGAGACTGGGAACGAAACTCGACGCTGCGTTGAGCAATGTCGTTTTCGAGTCTTTCCACTTCATCGCCAAGCAATTTGAGATTCGCTTGGTGCTTTTCAACCGGCGTTCTTCCCGGTCCTCTAAGGGTTACGATAGCAAGGCGGGAACGCGCATTACTGAGTTGTTCGAGCAATGCCTGGTCGTCTTTGGAAGCGCGACGACGCAACGCTTCAATTGTGTCTGCCATTGCGTCCAGCGCCCGTCCTTTGCGTTGCAGCAGAACCGTTACGGCTGCCCGCAACGCCTTTGCGTCATTGGGCGCAAATCGGGTATGCAGCGAAATGGTTAAATCAACATAGGAACGAGTTTGATTCAAGTAGAGCAGCTTCTGACGTTCCGAGCCGGACGCTAAATTGCGCGTCAAATCGCTTTCCGTAGCATCATTGCAACGGCTTTGATAGGCGATGGCTTGCTTAAAATCGCCTTTCGCCTCATAGAGCTTTGCCAGATTATTAAGCGATAAGGTGACATTCGGATGTTCGTTGCCTAGAACTTTTTCGCGGATTGCCAAGGCTCGTAAGAGTAACGGCTCGGCTTTGTCGTACTCACCTTTTGCATAATAGACGCTTGCCAGATTACCGAGCGATACTGCCACATTGAAATGCTCTTTACCCAATGTTTTCTCGCGGATTGCCAAAGTGCGAATCAGCAACGGTTCGGCTTTTGCCAAATCGCCTTGGTTTCTATAAAGCATCCCTAAATTATTGAGCGAGGTTGTCACATTCGGATGCTCTTTGCCGAATGCCTCTTCCGCGATGGTGATAGCGCGTTCATAATAGGGCGCGGCTTTCGCATAATCGCCCATCGCCCGATAGGTTTCTGCAAGGTTGTTACACGACGCGCCAACCACAGGATGCTTTGCGCCGAGAGCTTTCTCCCGCATAGTAAAGGAGCTTAGAAGATATTGCTCGGCTTTGGAGTAATCGCCTTTCGTTTTATATAAACTCCCCAGATTGCTTAGTGATTCGGCGACGCTGGGATGCTCTTTGCCAAGCGATTTTTCGCGTATTGCCAACCCCCGCAGGTAAAAGGCTTCGGCTTTCGTGAAATCGCCTCTTTCCCGATTCACGCCGCCCAGGTTATTGACCGTTTCGCCAACGTCGGGATGCTCTTTGCCCAGCGCCTTCTCACGTATCGCTAATGCCTGCATGAGTGGCGGTTCGGCTTTGGCAAGGTCGCCTTGCCCTATGTAAATCACCGCCAGATTGTTGAGCGATAGGGCGATGTCGGTATGCTCTGCGCCGAGTAATTTCTGGCGGATTGCCAGAGCGCGAAGCGATGACTGTTCAGCTTTCGCGTACTCGCCTCTGGTGAAATAGAATGCGCCGAGATTGCCGTGAATATCAGCTACCAGAGCGTGTTCCGCGCCGTGCGCCTTTTCGGTGATGGCTAAGGCGCGAAGGTATAAGGGTTCAGCTTTTGCGAAGTCGCCTTTGGCTTGGCAGGTCTCTGCTAGATTGTTGAGCGACACAGCAACCAGCGGGTGTTCCTGCCCAAGACCCTTTTCGGCGGTCGCTAACGCCTTTTCAACAAGCGCCAGCGCCGCGTCATACTTACCAGCCCGCTTGAGCTTTTCCACTTCGCCATTCAGGCGGGTGACTTCCTGCACTGTACGGTCTTTGTCGGTGGCGGTACGCGCTTCAACAAGGCGAAGTTCATAGTTGCCGGGCGGCGCTTTCGCATCACCAGAGCGTATGGTTAGGCGATAGTTTCCTGCCGTTTCGGTTATCAGCGTCACCGGCTCATCGCCTTGCGTACCATTCGGGCTGTCCGCTTCTACCAATTGCTTACCATCGGGAGCAATAACCTGCACCACGACATCAATGCCGTGTTGCTCAACGATGACATTGACATATTGCCCTGCCGCAAGGGCGATTTCGTAGGTGTGAGATTCACCGCCGCGCAACTCTCGTGCAAACGGTTTACCAACTTCGAGTTTGCGAACCTCCGCCGACGGCGACTGACTTGTGGCTTCGGTCTTTGCCTGTGTAGTTATTTCTTTAAGGTTTGCTCTGGCGACAACAGATGACAAGAGCATGAGAATCACGGCATAGAAAAGAGCGCGATGAACGAATGGGAAGAAGGATAGTGAGTGAGGCATCTCCGACTCTCCTTTATTGAAAGCATGATCAGGGTTGGCAGACTGGCTTTGCGCCTGAAGAAAAACCGATGGTTGAATTGAGAGAGTGATTACATCACTTCATGCCAGAGCCGTCAATTGCTGAATTGAAAATCTGGACTGCGCCTGACATCTTTTCGCGGCTGTGCCGCTTTGATATGCGGAAACGGCTATGCCTTTCCGTACTGTCGTTTGTTTTTATTTTGCGGCTGTGCCGCTCAAAGGCTATGCCTGGTTTCCTTTGTAAATTCTCTCATTTTATCGAGGCGAAGCCTTTGAGCGGCACAGCCGCAAAGCAAAGTGGAAAGCATCTTTCGGTGAGTCCTAGACTCACCGCACATCAAAGTGGCACAGCCGCAAACAGCAGAGCTAATTTGCGCTTTCGGTCATTAAAGCGGCGCAACCGCAACAGCAGAACTAATTTGCACTTTTAGTCTTTTGTTTCGCCTGAAACTTCTTCTCTGTTTCACTACAGTTTACGCCGATAACGGACATATCGCGGCTGCCACATAGTTTCGGCAATTCGCTTCTCCAATTCCTCCGGTGTTGTTGCGCCTGCCAATCCCGTGCATTGGGCTTCCAGAGCCACTTTCAGGGCGACGCGCCTTGACACTTCGCGCACATTTCTGAGCGCCGGAAAGAGTGGCAGCAGCGGGTCGGAAAGCGTCGGCGACATCTCGCTCAACTCTCTGGCGGCAATAATGAACATCTCTTGTGTTACTCGTCGCGCCCCCGAAGCAATCACGCCCAAGCCGACGCCGGGAAAGATATAGGCATTATTGCACTGTCCGATTTTGCGCGGTCTGCCGCTACCGGCAATCTCCGGCGGCACATCCGCAAACGGGCTACCAGTTGCTACCAGAGCGCGTCCCGATGTCCACTGCAACAAATCGGCGGGCTTCGCTTCACAACGCGAAGTCGGATTCGATAACGGCAGAATAATCGGGCGAGCAACGTGCCGCGCCATCTCTTTGACAATATCTTCGGTGAATGCGCCGGGTTGCGCCGCCGCGCCAATCAATGCTGTCGGTTGCAGATTTCGCACTACATCGGCAAGCGAAATGTGTTCGAGGTTCTCTATTTGCCAATTGTTGATACGCTCCTGCGGTTGGGCATAAGGGGCGCTCAAGTCTTCCAGATTGCTGCGCCCGCTATGAATCAACCCGCCAATATCTATCAGCCAGAGATTCGCCATCGCTTCTGCTTTTGACGCGCCTTCGCTCATCATCGCCGCAACAATCTGCTCGGCGATGCCGGTTGCCGCCGATCCCGCGCCGAACATCACAAGGCGCTGCCTGCACAGCTTTTCGCCAATCACTTTGACGGCGGACAGCAAAGCGGCAACCGTAACTGCCCCGGTTCCCTGAATATCGTCGTTGAAGGTGCAAAGGCGGTCTTTGTATTTTTCGAGCAAGCGTTTGGCATTATGTCTGGCGAAGTCCTCCCATTGCAGCAAGACATTCGGAAAGCGTTTCGTAACCGCTTGAATAAAACTTTCGATAAACTCGTCATACTCTGCGCCACGTATTCGCGTATTGCGCCAGCCCAGATAAATCGGGTCTTTCAATAAATCCTCATTGTCCGTGCCGACATCAAGAAAAATCGGCAATGTCGTCGCCGGATGAATGCCCGCGCAAAGCGTATAAAGCGACAGCTTGCCAACCGGAATGCCCATGCCGCCGAGACCTAAATCGCCAAGCCCTAAAATCCTTTCGCCATCGGTGACGACAATCACCCGCACATCATCACTGGGAGCATTCGCCAATATCTCGTCCATATAGGCGCGACGCAGATATGAGATATAAAGCCCCCGCGAACGCCGGAAGATGTGGCTGTAGTATTGGCTGGCAATGCCAACGGTTGGCGTATAGATAATCGGCATCATCTCTTCGATATGGTCTGCGAGCAAGCGATAGAAGAGCGTTTCATTGCGGTCTTGCAGAGAGATTAAAAAGATGTAGCGTTCAAGGTCAGTCTCTTTGCGCTTGTAGTTTTCATAGACGCGCAACAACTGTTCTTCCATCGTCGAGGCGTGCGGCGGCAACAGTCCGAGCAGGCGAAATTCATGGCGCTCCTCTTCAGGAAAGGCGCTGCTCTTATTTAACAACGGATAATCAAGCAACATCCGCCCCGTCAGCGTCACTTCCAACGCTTCTTCGCTAGTCTCCGGGTCAATGATTTTTTTCGCTGAATCCAAGCCGATTCTCCTTAGCCAGTTTGTGCAAAGTGAAGACTAACTGTGGCTTGTGATTCGCGCAACAGGTCGGAGGGCAAAACTTCGCTGAAGAAAGCGTGACAAATCAGGCTTGCGAAGTCTGGCTGGCTGCGGTTGGCATCTGGGTTTAGTCGCTTTCATTTTCTATAGGACTCACACGATATGGTATGAGGTGAGCAGCTTTTGGTGTAGCAATCAGAGCTTTTTTCCTGTTTTTTCGCGTTTTTTTGACGGTATCCCGATTGCTAGAGACGCTTGACGCTTCAAGAAAACTGAAACAGGAGAGTCTCCCATGAAAATAGTAAAAGAGAGTACCAATTCGTTCTTCCTCATGTACCAACAATCCCTGATGCCAATACAAACCGTGCGCCGGATGCTTTGCGCTGCGTTGCTGCTTGTCGCTTGCGTCAGCGTATCACAGGCGCAGAACCTTCAGGCGGGTATTGATTTCACCACGGTCTTTCCGCGTGGCGAGTTCAGGCAGAATATAGACAATAATGGTTACGGCGTCGGCGGGCAATTCCTCATTGGGCTGGGCAAATCGCCGGTTTATGCCGGTTTTGACGGCGGCTTTGCCATTTATGGTTCACAGAGCCGCGACGAGATTTTAAGCCCTTCGATTCCCGAATTGCGCTTGCGGGTCAGGACAACCAACAACATCGCGTGGACGCATTTTCTCTTACGTCTGCAACCGCGTAGCAGCAAAGTCAGACCGTATGCCGAAGGACTTGTCGGGGCGAAATATCTCTTCACCAATACCAGTATCCGCGATGATTTCAGTGATGAAGACATTGCTTCGGATACCAACTTCAGCGATACAACGAGCAGTTATGGCGCGGGCGGCGGCGTGCAGATTCACCTTGCTGATACCGGTCGCCGGTCGCAGATTGTCTTTGATACGAAAGTGCGTTATTTGCGCGGCGGCAACGCCGATTATTTGAAGAAAGGCTCGATTATCCGCACACCCAATGGTGTATTCTTTGATGTGCTTTCATCACGTACCGATATGGTAACATTACATTTCGGCGTTACGTTTCGATTTTGAAAGTTGATGAAATCTCTTCCACCGCAGAGGCGCAGAGAACGGCGAGACAGCGCAGAGGTTATTGGTCTTCTCTGTGCAACCTCTGTGTGCCTCTGTGTCCTCTGTGGTGCATCTGCCCTGACTAATCCGGCATTGGATTTACGCAGGACACTTTCTCTATTGCACTGGCATTGCCGGATCGCCCAATAATATCCAACTGTAACGAATATCCCGGTCAGCAACTACGGCTTTTGTTCGCATGATGACTTCGCCCAGCCGCAGCGATGAATTCAGGTTTTTACCGAATAATTGTTGATAAAATTCCCGATTCATCAACGCTTGCTCCTGTGGCAAACTGAGCGCCGAAGAAGCCCACACGGCAGCCGCGCCGCCGCGTTCCGCCTTGAGCAACGATTCTGCTAATGACTCTGTACCGGCATCCTGAAAATAGCCATTCAAGCAGGTCATCATCACAAATACCGGCAATCCTGCGTTGCTCAATTTACGAGCTTCTATGCCGGTAAGCAAACTGCCTCGCCATAGCTCAATCGAGCCGTGTCCGACATAGTTAACGAAACGCTGCCCACGATTCAGGCGTTCAATCAACTGGCGCTTTGCTTCTTCAATGTTGATTTGTCCACGTTTGAGTTCTTCGACCTGATAACTTACCGGCAGCAATCGCCTGATTTGAGCATTTGCTTCTTCAAAATTAAAGCCGTCATTCTGGTCACTGACCAGCAAAGCGGCGGCACTCAAGGTTGTCCGGTCATAGCTGACAATCTTTCTAACCAGCGTTTCCATCTCCGCAATCGTGCGACCCGGAAGTCGTCCGGTTGCTAATTCGCCTACTCCGTCGTTATTAAAATCGCTGAACCAGTCGTCGCTCGCTGTCTCCAGATAAGTCGTATCAACCAATTTCGTCGGCACAATGTCCGCATCGCTGAAACCTAAATAGTTCTTCGGGTCATAGGAAGCATCGCCCGCCAGCAAGATAAAACGCGGCGACTTCAACCAGGCGGAATGCGCCAACAGCAGAAAGTCTTTAATTGCTTGCGAGGTCTTGTTGCCAAAATTGAACTCATCGAAGACATCTTCAATATCTACAATCGCGGTCTGTAATCCTTGATTCTCGCGCTGTAGTTTCAAGGCTGATAAACCCGGCGTGAAATTAGCCGAGGTGAAAATCAGCATATCGGCTTGATTATCACGGCGATTCCATGACGAAGGCTGATTCGCTGTGATAGATAGCGGGCGTCTGAGTTTATCCGCCGTCAACGCCAGCAAAGTCTTCGCTCCTGTAGTCTGTACACTGACCGCATAGCTTGTGCCTTGCCCTTCGATATTGCCTGTCAGTTCGCGCACATTGTTGGCGTTTGAAATGTCAAAGACGCGAATGGCTGAATTGCTAAAACCGCCGATGGTTTGCCCTGCTGATTCGCCCGGTTTTACCGCGCTGTCAATCGTCATTCGCAACGCATTGAAGTCAGCCATGTAGGTGTGCTGATAAGTGAGGCGCAGATAATCAATGAGGCTGACATCACTGCTACCAAGTTCACTGGAAAGAGTGATGAGGTTATCGCCTTCCCGGAGCAGCGCATGAGGAATGGCGATTTTCTCCTGATGTTTTACTTGCCCGTCGAAGATGAGTTTGCCAATCACCGTGCCATTGAGCAGCGCCTTCACCTGATGATCCGGTGTTGCCGCTAAATCGGTGACGCCTTGCAAGCTGATTTCCAGCACGGCATTGATTGTTGCATCTTTATTGAGATTCCTGATTGTAATGGCTTGCGTTACTGGCGTTGACGTGACGATGCTGCCGAAGAAGTTTTCTTCGTCGCCGTTCTTCAATCCGGCGAAATAAATAGTTCGTTCTTTACGCTCCGTCGTGAAGGCAAAACTCTTCGCGCCTCCGGCTTTCGCCTCACTCTTCACCAGATTGATGCGCTTGCCCGCTTGTGCGCCAACCGTAAGCCAGTAGGTTTGTGTATCCGTAAATGGTGTCTCTTGTCCTGTGCCATAAAACTCAAGATAGTCTTTGCCTTCCAGTCTGCCTTGCGACTTGCTGACCAACATTGCCACTTCTTCGCCGCGCAGATACAACTGCAAATTCTCCGCATTGGCATTTGCCTCAAGTCCGGCAGCAAACAAATCGGCAACGCTGACTCTATACCAACCTTCTTCGCGCACCAGCATCTTCACGGCGCGAGAAGCAGCAATCTCCCGCTGCTTGTCGCGCTGCGTCTGTGTGATAGCTGCGGCTTGTTGCAGGTCTGCCGATTGACTCTGTTTGCTGTAGCCGCCTAACGTGCGACTCAATAACGCCGCTTGTGAAAACTCCGGCGGTGAACCCGGCGCGAATTGCGGCTTGACTGCCTGATGTAATGTTGTCTTGCCGTTAAGGTCTATATCTTCCAGGTAGTACGACACATTCTGACTGCCACGCGGCAACTTGTCCCACCAGCCATAATGCTGTCCGGCGCTCAGTACCGTTTTGGAAGCTGTGAGCAGCGCCGACCCGGCAATTACCTGCGGATTGATGAGAGTTCGTTTGCCACTTTCTTCGCGGTAGATATTGAAGCCGAGATTATCCACTTCATAGCCTGTCCGCCATGCTAAGAAAACGCCGTCGTCATAGCCGGTTGCCGTAAAGTCAACTAAGGTAACGAGCGTTGGCGCAGATTGAGTAACCGTGAAGGTGCGTCCGGCTATGGTCATCGTCCCGGTGCGCCCGCCCGATGTCGAAGCTACCGTAAAGTTGACGAAATTGCTGCCGGTTCCCGTTGCGCCGTTGGTTATAGTTATCCAACTATCATTGCTCACCGCTGTCCAACTGCAACTAAATTGCGCCGTCACTGATACACTGCCCGCGCCGCCGGTTGCCGGGAAAGTTTGATTGTCGGGCGAAATCGTCGGCGCATTAGGATTGGTGACTTCGCTGCTTGCCGTCTGCGAATTATTCCCCGGCAGGTAGTCGTTGGTTGAGGAGGTGACAGAAGCTACATTATCAATCACAGAGCCATCCGCAGCCGTGCATTTCACCGTAGCCACAAGGGTGACGGTTTCGCTTTGTCCGGCTGCCAGTGTTGTAAAGATTACGGTGCGATTGTTGCCTGAACCGCCGCAAATGCCACCGCCTGTGGCATTGCACGAGACAAAAGCGAGCGACGACGGCAGATTGTCGGTGAGGGTGATATTGGAAGCCGCAACCAGTCCGTTATTCGTGACTTTAATAGTATAGGTAAGGTTATCTCCGGCATTGATGGCATTGTCGGATTCGCTGTTGACGACCAGCACATCGGTAGAGAGAACCGACGAACAGGCATCGCCGATGCCATCGCCATTGCTATCGCTTTGACTCGGATTGGCGACCAAGGGGCAGTTATCGGTAGTGTTCGGCACACCGTCATTGTCGAAATCAGGGCTGCCCAACACGCCGTTGAGGTAGTCGCTGTATGTCTGTTCGCCATCCTCGGTCTGCGGCGAGTTCTTATCTTTCCCCGGCACGGTTGTTCGTATCGGACGGTCTGCAAAATTGGCAAAAACGCGGAAGTTATAAATCAGATTTGCCCAATCATTAAAGCCGGTGAGCGAGGTTTGTCCGGGGCTAGGGTCACTGTCGATATAATTAATGTCGGCGTTGACAGAAGTCTCTAAGGAATCGTCGCCGTCCCAGTCAATCGCGCCGCTTGCCGGACTGATTCGCGCCATGCCGCCAACCCCGTAACGGGTTTCCGCATTGGCGGGCCCACCAATGCCGCTATTTTCATTCAGTGCGGTCTCGTTCAAATCCGCCAGTTGACTGCGCGAATAATCAATCAAACGATCTAAGCGCACATCCGTGTTGTCAGCGATACCGGGAATCCCCTTCGCTTTACCGGCATATTTGCTGCCCAGCGAATAGTTCATGGTGCTTAAATAATTGGGTTTATTATTGATGCTTTGATTGCCGCCATGTTGCAGTCCCAGTGTGTGACCCAGTTCGTGCATGAAGGTCATCGCTACCTGATCATTCGACTCTTCTTCAAAGGTGGTTCCCCACTCCTCTGCTGTGGTTTCCATAAAATCAAACAGATCATTATTGGGTCCCTCATTGATTAGATAGGTGATCATGAAGTCATTGCCCGGTCGTTCGGCGATTCCCACAGTGGTCGGGTCTCCTTCCAGAATATGTGCGAAAAGACAGTAGCGATAGATTTGCCGGCGGGCTTCAAGGATGTTGGCGCAATTTGCCGATTGGCGGTCTTTTTTCTTGCCGAAATGTCCGTCATACTGTCCCGTACCACAGGGATTGCCGACTGGTGAACCGTTGCTGCCGTTCTTGAAATCATAAAAATCATCGTATTTGAGCTGACCTCGATCACCAAACTTCGTTGGTATAATAATGTCTTGTGGAGAAAGCGTTGGTTCGACAATTGATTCATCAAGTAACAGATGCAGCTTGATGCCGGGCATCCCGTCAGGATTGGTCACCGGAGCATCCCGGAATGCTTCTGCTACAAGGCGCAGCACGGCTATATCAGGCTTGTGGCTATGCTCGCCTTCAAAATAATCAATCTCCACGAAAATATCTTTATGATTGGGGTTGGCGTTGAAGGGCGGTTGGTGAATCGGCAGATCGATAACGCCGTCGCAGTTGATGTCAATGCCATTGGTCTCCCAGGTGTTCGGGATGCCGTCGCCGTCATTGTCAGCATCGGCTTCAATACCGCTGGTCGTGTAGATATGGATATTGCTTGGAAATATGTTCGGATTCGGATTGCCGATAACCAGAGTATTGCCGCTCAGAACGACGGTAGCGCCGAACTCGATTGTATCCATACCGGCATTCAGCGTTTGTTGTAACGTCCAGGTCGCGCCGGAACGCGAGAAAATTTTAACTACGTTCTCATTAAAGGCAAAAGTACCATCGGTTGCGGCAAGCGTACAGCCCTTGACCGCCAGACTCGTGCCGAAGGCTGGAGCGCCTGTCACACTGTCCACCAGACTCCAGGTGTTGCCCGACCGCGTGTACATATTAATAAATGATGAATCCGTCGTTGGACGTTCATCATCATCATCGTCGTCACCGCCACCGCCGCCAAAACCACCCGGTGTGCCAACAGCGAGCGTATTGCCGTCAATCGCTATCGCAATGCCAAAGGCATGGCTGGTTTGCGAGGCGGGCGCAGTCAATCGCTCCCGGATCAACCAGCCTGCCCCTTGATTATCATGCAGGTAAACGGCTCCTCCCGATGCGCGGGCGATAGAGTCGTATGCACTTACCGCTAAGGTGTTGCCGCTAACCGCTAATCTGGAACCAAATCGTTCTCCTGTAACAGGGATGATGGCAGTGAGGGTTTGCAGTAACGACCAATTAGCCCCGTTTCGCGTGTAAACATAGACCGCGCCTGTTCGATTAGGATTAGGGTGAAACGGCGCTCCAACGAAAGCGGTATCGCCGCTGATCGCTACGGCATAACCATATTTATCGGGTAGTGGCTCAAAGGAGTGAGAAATGGTACTCTTATTGGATGATTAGAATTACGATTACCTGTCGTCATTGTGGCAGTGACAATTTGCTTCGCAATGGCAAAACTAGCAATGGCAAACAACGCTATCACTGCAAAGATTGTCAGCGCAGCAGTCGTGACCATCCGCAACCCTTGGGCTATAGTCCAGAGCAACGCGAGGAAATCTTGCGGGCGTACGAAGAACGCTCGTCCTTGCGCGGACTGACGCGCACCTTCGGGGTTGCCCGCAATACCGTCAGTGCGTGGCTGAAAAAAAAGCCGAAAGCCTGCCGCCGTTGACCGAAACCTTGGTGGAGATGTCACCAGAGGAGGCTGAAGAAGCGATTTTAGAATTGGATGAGTTATGGTCATTTGTCGTGAAAAAAGCCAATAAATGCTGGCTGTGGATCGCCTTGTGTCGGCGGACGCGACAAGTGGTTGCCTATGTACTTGGTGATCGTAGCGCCGCCAGTTGCCGAAAGCTGTGGGATAGTATACCAGAAATGTACCGAGTTGGTCACTGCTACAGCGATTTTTGGGAAGCCTATCAACAGGTGCTTCCTGATGAGCAGCATACAGCAGTCGGCAAAGAGAGCGGCGAGACGGCGCACGTCGAGAGGTGGAATAACACCTTGCGGCAGCGGCGGGCGCGGTTTGTGCGAAAAAGTTTGTCATTCTCGAAGTCCGAGGTGATGCATGAGGTTTGCTTACGGGTGTTTTTGCATCGGTACAATCTCGCTTGCCTCACCTAATTGAGCCACTACCTTTATCGTTCTGCGTCTGGTCATTGGGGAGCGGTAGTGTATCTGGAAACCACTCAGCGCCGATTCGTTTGAAGATATAAGCTGCGCCGCCGCCAGTTGGTCCGCCATTCGCCTCCCCAAGAATAACTGTGTCTCCATCAATCGCTACGGCGGTCAAATTACCAGACACTGTGTTTGGGAATAGAAATGCCTGTTGTGTCCATGTAGTTTCGCTTCGCACATACACATAAGCAGCGAGGGAGGCTCGCCGGGATACGACAACCGTATCGCCGCTGATTGCCACATAATCGCCAAAAAATTCCCCCCTTCAATGATCTGCTGGATGGTGAATTGCGGGTCAATGGTCAGAGGATAAATCGCTCCCGCGTCCTCCACTTCAAGATAAACCTGTTCCTGTTCCACCTGCATCCGCGCCGTCAACTCGCGCCCCGTCGCGTCATAAGCGTACAACTTGCTATAGCGCAACGCTGTGCCGCCCGTCCTGTCCAGCAACTCAATCGCTTCTCCGTCTTTCGTAAGCTGCGCTCGTAAATCGCCCTTCACCGCCAACGCGATCCGTAGGGGCAGTTGGGAGTCCAGAGAGTCTTGAGAGTTTAGAGAGTTGCGCCAGTGAGATTTCTGCTGATTGCCTTCTGCCTTCTGCTGACTGCCGACTGCCACAGGTGGCGCGTTAATCGTGAAGCCTTGCTCCAAGCCTTCCGCCTTGTTGATGTACCACTCTGTGAGTTCTGAGTTCTGAGTTCTGAGTCCTGAGTAATTGGCGCTGCTAAATTCTGCCTTCCGACTCCTGACTCCTGACTCCTGACTCCTGACTTTTCTGGTGATCTCCAGGCGATTGCCGTTGGCTTTCATTTCGCCTGAAGTCACCGGCAGAATGTCATCTCCATAACCGTAGCCTATCAACTCCATTCGCGTTTGCCAGCGTGAGGCTGTCGTGCTGCCGCAATTGCCGCCGCGATTGATGCCGTCGGCGCTGAGTGGTTGTTCGGTCAAGACCAATTCGTTTGCCGTGAAATAGGCTTTGTACTGTTGCGCCGGGTTGAGGGCGTGATAGGTTGTGCCGCCTTCCCATTGAATCTCATACCGCGCCTTTTCAACCGCTTCTTTCAACGATTGGTATTGCCCCTGCTCCTGTAGATGAGCGATGGCTTCTGCTCCTTGTAAGGTGGGCAGCGGTGTGGTCGTCGTCTGGGTTTTGGTTGGCTGTGCTTTGAATGATTTATTGCGCGGCGCTTGTTGCCGGAGCAAGGCGGGCAACATAACAGCAATAACCAATGCACAAATAAGGGTGAGGAATAGCGGTTTTCGATCCTTCATAATTCACCTTCGACAAAACTAAGTAGCAAGGTACACCACCTAATGATGTTGTAATCTCTGTGTATCGTCCTCTGTGATGAATCTGTGTCTTGATTCATGCAACTTTACCTTTTTAGCGCCACCCATTTTTGGGAGTGGCTCAATGAAGAGAGCTAAAGTTCAGAGTACAGCCTAAAGGCTGGCGGTCTGAATCGGCAGCCTAAAGGCTGTACTCTGAACTCCTCTCACCTGATTGACCCACTACCCCATTTTTGCAGTTCTCTTTAATTCCCTTTCAGATTCGCCTGCCAGCTAACCGGCATATTATCATCCTCAATTACCGGCATCAGAACATTCTGCTCGTTCCTCTCGTCGTCGGCGCACTTATCGGCGGGAACGGCGTGCATCTCCACGTCGCAGCCGCACTCCGGGCATTGCACCCGCATAAAGACCATTGGAACTTTCAGTGTGCGGCGGCGAATCCTGGTCATCGTGATTTTCAGTAAGCGTTTCAAAAAGGGGTTCTCCTTTCAGGAAGTCGTGCTATAATCTGCCAGTCTCAATTCAACCAGTTATATCCACGACTCCCTGTTACGAATGATTGCGGTTGTCTCATAAACGCGGTGAGAAAGTAACGAAATTGCGACGAAATTTTGCCTAAATCTTTATAGTGAGATGACTTATGAAGCTACTGGCACAACGCATCTATCGCGTGGCTGATTTTGAGATTGACCCCTCACAGAGCTTGCTCAAATGCCGGGGCGAGGAAAAACATCTCCGGCATAAATCTTTTCAGGTGCTAGTCTACCTGATTGAACATCGCCAGCGCGTCGTCGCCAAAGAGGAATTAATAAAGACCTTCTGGAGCGACACCGCCGTTACGGATGATGCGCTTGTGCAATGCCTGATTGAGATTCGCCGCACCCTTGGCGATGATTCGCGCCAGCCGCGTTTCATCAAGACCATCCCGAAAATCGGCTACCGTTTCATCGGCGACGTAAAGGAACTCTTCCCCGTCGAAGCCACTCTACAAACCGAAGAGATTACGTCGTTACGCATTGAAGTTGAAGAAGAGATCACGCCGCCCCTCGTATCCACTGCGGCAACAGTAGCCGACCAAACGCCA
>Ga0187894_10003536_pt1 | contig 17425 bp, 12 predicted proteins | sample GBC1701081metaG_FD_136650 | JGI IMG/M metagenome (GOLD analysis project Ga0187894, IMG submission 136650) | White microbial mat communities from a lava cave in the Kipuka Kanohina Cave System on the Island of Hawaii, USA - GBC170108-1 metaG ...
GGCATTGCTCGCCGCCGTCCAACTGCAACCGGACGGCAATACCCCGACCGTAAAGGTCAACCCCGATTGCGCTGGGGCAGTCACGGTTCTCGAACTGGGCGAGGTGGTCAAGGTCGTGCAACTGCCGCCCCCGCCGCCAGCATCTTGGGTGACCGTGAAAGTTTGTCCGGCGATGGTCATCGTGCCACTGCGCGACGAACCGGAGTTGGCGCTGACCGAGTAGTTGACCGTGCCGTTGCCTGTACCGGACGAGCCGGAAGTGATGGTAATCCACGCCGCATTACTCGTTGCCGTCCAGCTACAGCCGGTTTGCGTCGTCACGTTCACCGAACCAGTGCCGCCACTGCTGCCATAGTTCTGGCTGGTCGGACTGATCGAATAGCTGCAACCGCCACCGGCTGGCGGGTAGAACTGCGCCTGCGGAATCGTCTGCTTGGTGGTCGAGGCGCTGCTCCACTTGAGGTGAATCTCCGCGCCATTCCCGTTCTCATAGAACTCCACCTTGAAGTCATACCTCTGTCCGGCGGTCAGACTGATCGGGCTGCTGGCGGTCTCCGGTCCGTACTGGTCGAACCAGCGATCCAACAGCAGTTGATTGTTGACCCACAAGCGCGCCCCGTCATCGCTGAAGACATAGAAGGTGTAGGTTTCGGTGCAGGTCGCTTCGATCTGTCCGGTCCAGCGCACACTGAACTGGTCAACATTGATGCCCGCAGCGGGGCTGCCCGCTCCCCAGGTGAAATCTACCGTCGGATCAGTGCGCGTCAGGGTCGGGCTGCCGGTCAGGGTCATATTATTGAAGTAATCGCCCTTCACTCCTGTACCCGTGCCGGTGGTGCAACCGCCGCCGCTGCTGCTTTGCGACACCGTAAAGGTCTGTCCGGCGATGCTCAGGGTGCCGTTTCGCGCTGCCCCGCTGTTGCTTGCCACCGAATAGTTGACCGTGCCGTTGCCATTGCCGGATGAACCGGAGGTAATCGTTATCCACGCGGCATTGCTGGTCGCTGTCCACGCGCAGCCCGCGCTTGCTGTCACTGCGACGTTGCCTGTGCCGCCGCTGGCGGCGAAGTTCTGGCTTGTCGGATTGATTGAGTAGCTGCACCCGCCGCTTGCCGGTTCTTCGGTGGCAACCAATCTGCCGCCGGCGTAGATATATTCTTTCGCCGGATCGGTCGGCGTTAAACTCGCCGGAGAGAGTTGACTGGCGGCTGGCTTTTTCTTCTGTAAGCTGATTTGCGCGAAGATGCCGGTGACTACCAGCGTCAGCGCCACTACCATACTAACGGCAATCCATTTGCGCCGACTCTGTGGTTTGCCCGGTGCGTTTTGCTTGCGGCTTGCTCTCTTTGCCATGCTCACTCCTTTTTAGACACAGCCCTACCGTGGCGCCCGAATGTCCGGCGTCTGATGGGAATTTGACCTGTCTGGCGATTCGTCCGCTATCTTACAGAAACTGCCGCGCTCTTGTCGTTGCACTGCTGCAAGCCGGATATTGCACTAGTGCAATGCCAATCTTGCACTGGCGCAAGTGCGTCCGGCAGATGGCGCAGACGCTGCGGCTCGGGAATGATGAGCCAACCTTTGTCCCGCCTGATGACCTCATCGTTTTGCAATCGTCTCATCAGTTTCGACACATAGGTTGGGTCTGTATCAATGTAAGCGGCGATTTCATACTGCTGAATCGGCAGTTGCAGCTTCAGATTCGCTTGCTTCGCATCAAGTCCGAGCAAGCCGATGAAACGCCAAAGCAAATTTTCCAGACGCGCCCGCGCATCGCCGAAGCGGAGTTGCGCGAGCCGCTGATTCTGCTCGTAGAGTTCGCGGCTCAAGGCTTGATAAAGGCGCTGACGAAACTCGGCATCAGTCGTCAGAAGCTCTTTGAAGACGCCAATTGACAGAACGTAAACGGCACATTTCGTAACCGTTACCACCGCTTCCTCGACTTGAATTTCAGCGGCGGCGGTTGCGCCATAGGCGCAACCGCCGCCGCTGAAATTCAAAATCACCTCATCGCCATTGTCGTATCCATAAACTTTCTTGATGATGCCTCGGTCAAGAAGATAGACCGCCGACGAAGCATCTCCCTGCCGGAGAATCATTACTCCGGCGGGGTATGTCTGTCGGGCGATAGATAAGCCGGACGGGTAACCATACGGCGCTAGCCCGATTGCGGGGGACTTCCATTGTACGCTCATGTTGCCTGCTTTCGCTGAAAGATCTTCCACCTCATCGGCGCAGCACGGAGCAGCCGATGTCGCCTCTATCTTTCATAACGGAAAAAATTGCTTTTTACGCGCACAAATCTTCCTTTTTTGAAATTTTTTTTGCGAGGCGGTGTACCCTGCCGGAAATGCCATACCTGCCCGCCCGCCTGGAGCTAAATTTTCCTTTTGATATTCTGTACGTTTATGGTACTATGGTGCTGGGTGATAGCCGCCGCAGAGGTTTGCCCGGCAGCGGTCGGCGCCACTTGGGATAGGGAAGGGGTTGGCAATAAAAATGCGCCAATGCCGTTCGCCGTGCAGTTGAGGGGCGAAAAATGTCAATGATGTAGGTTAATGCGCTGATGAACAGAGAAATTTGCGCCAATGCAGAGGCTGAAAAGTTCAGAGTACAGCCTTCAGGCTGAATTTTTGGCATGGCAAGGCGGCAGCCTGAAGGCTGTACTCTGAACGGGAAATGGCACAGATGCAGTTCTGGTGCAGATAAATGAGCGTAATTCTGTATCAAAATGTAACATAAATGATACAACTTGAAAAAAAGCGCCACTACAAATAAAGGTGCGGATGAAAATGGCACAGATGCAACTTGAATTGAATTTGAAAATGGCACAGATGTAGATGACTAACAAGAAAATTGCGCCGCTGCCGTTCATCTTGCAGATGAAGAAAGTTGTAATTCCGTAATTACAATACGAGAGCGAGGCGGCACAACCAAAAAAATGCGCCAATGCAGATGCGGTTGCCGGTCAATAAAACCGCTTGCAGGGGCAAGAATAATCAGCAAGTCAGCGTTATGCCGCGTCATAACAGAATACGTCAAAATGACAGGATTTGTTACCCAGTCATTCCCGAAATCTGTTACCCGTACAGGTAGGCACGGGCAAGGTCGTTGCTTTTTAAGCACTTAACCCTGCCCCAATCAGGTGTGACGCTTGGCACAACGGTTGCACAACTGGCAGACGTAGCTTCACGCAGTAGTCAGCAGACGGGGTTACGGGGGCAACATCGTCAGGCTTGATTGGGAAGCTCAACCTAATTTGAGTTGCGGAAGCTGAGATAACGGGGGCTATGTCGGCTTTCGCAACTCAGCACGTTGCTTTTAATCATAACTCCCGAATCGTCTCAGCAATACGTTCAAACCATACTACACTTGAGGGAGAAGACTTATGCTCAATAAGTGGGATTTTCACAATCAGGAAGGTTCACTCGATATGCTTATCACGGCGATTTCCAGCGATTTAAGCCGTCAACCACAAAGCCTCACGCCCGCCGCCAACCGTCTGGTCACGGAGATGCAAGAGGCGCTTGATGAACTCCGTCGCAAACGCGCTATGCACCGCTTGCTGGTCGCCATTGAAGAGAGCCGCATGGCGACTCGAAAACCGGCACACCGCATCAGCCATTAAACGCTGGCGGCAAGCTCAACCCCAGTGGTGCCTCAAGAATAAAAGTCGCTACTATAACCATAACAACAATTAGCGACTACTAAACGATTCGCCCCAGCACAGGAGATGATGATGAGACCCAATCTCAATGAGACGTACCCACATGAAAACGAGGCGTTTCTGGCAGCAAAAAATCCGGGATTGCACCTCGTTGATAATTACGCTTACTCCTCAGATTCGGTAAGCGAACTTGATGCTCTGGTTGACAATGTTGAATTGCTGGAAGCCGAAAGCGACGCCGCTTTCGATGAAGAGATAGACCTTGAACTGGTCAGCGACGAACGCGAGCGCGGCGATGACCCGGTGCGCGTCTACCTCTGCGATATGGCAGTTGTGCCATTGCTGTCCCGCGAACAAGAGATTGCCGTAGCCCGTCGCATTGAACGCGGCAAAGTGCGAGCCACCAAAGCGGTGTCGCGGTCGCCTATCTGTATTGAGGCGATTATTGGGCTTGGCGACAAGCTGCTGCGCGGCGAACTGCACATCCGCGAAGCCATCAATATCAATGATAACGACGGCATCACCGAAGAAGACTATCAATTCTATCTCAACGTCACCCTCGAAAAGATTGCTGACCTCAAAAAGAGTTACGCCAAAACCGCCAAACTTCACAAACTGCTGCTCGCCGAACCGAAACGCTCGCCCAGGTTCAAACGCCTGCAACGCAAATTGTCGCGGGCGCGGATTCACCTTAGCTGGCAACTGCGCTCGATTGATTTAACCAACAAACGGCGCGAACACCTTATTGCTTTGATGCGCGATGCCGTCGCCGTGGCGCGTGACGTGAAGTTTGACATCACCAAAGCTGAACGCGCTTTTGAGAGACGACGATGGAACAGCGACGAAAAACGCTTGAAGCGCAATGTGCGCGACGCCAAACTTCGCCTCACCGAGTTGGAAGCCGTTTGGCGCATTGATCTTCTTGAACTCGAACGGCTTTACAGCGCCATCATGCGCGGCGAAGCAGAAGCCAATCAGGCAAAGAAAGAGATGATTGAAGCCAATCTGCGCCTTGTCGTTTCGATAGCCAAAAAGTATGCCAATCGCGGCTTGCAACTTCTCGACCTCATTCAGGAAGGCAACATCGGCTTGATTAAAGCGGTGGATAAGTTTGAGTGGCGACAGGGTTTCAAATTCTCCACCTATGCGACGTGGTGGATTCGGCAGGCAATCACCCGCGCCATTGCCGATCAGGCGCGAACCATCCGTATCCCGGTGCATATGTTCGACACCATCAGCCGCTTGACCCGCACAACGCGAGAGATGACGCAGGAGATGGGACGCGAACCGAGTCACGAAGAACTTTCTGAACGGCTTGATATGCCGGTGGCGAAAGTGCGACAAATTTTGAAAATTGCCCAGCAGCCCGTATCGCTGGAAACGCCGGTTGACGAAGAAGAAGGCTCGCATCTCGGCGACTTCATTCAGGACAAAACCATCGTTCATCCGACCGACTCGATCATCAGCGAGAGCTTGCGCGAGATGACCAGCGAAGTCCTCAAATCGCTGACGCCGCGTGAAGAGAAAGTCTTGAAGATGCGCTTCGGGCTTTGCTCCAACGGCAATGAACACACGCTGGAAGAGGTCGGGCAGTATTTCGATGTCACCCGCGAGCGCGTCCGCCAAATTGAAGCCAAAGCGTTGACGAAATTACGCCAGTCGGTGCGCTCCAAAAAGCTGATGCCATTCATTGAGAGTGCGGCATTGTGCGGCTGAGACCTGACAAAAATCTTTGAATCACGAAGCTCACGAAGCAACACGAAGAGAAGCAACGGGAGAGAGGGAAGAGAAGCGATTGGCTATTTAGATCGCCGCTTTTCCTGCTCTCCTCTTTTTATTTTTTTCGTCTGCTTGGTGAGCTTCGTGGTTCAGATTTTCTCTTCACACAATCAGCTTTTGCTTTACTAAGATGACTTGCCGGAAGTCAATAACATCAACCGAGAATACCGCTCAAACTGGTCACGGTTATTGCTGATAACCGAAGCTTCAGCGACTCGTTTGAACCCGGAAGTGCGGCGCAGTCCCCGCGCTTCGGTGTGCGAGCGTTCGGGCCATGCGCGTCCCAATAGACTTTTCACCCTTCCAAAATCACTGTCCAGTATGGCATCCGGCAAGACTTTTTGCAGAGCCGCGATTGCCGCCTGAAAGTTCACTTCAATACGATAGGTCAGTAATGAAATCAGCCCTGAATAATCGAAGCTGTCGGCTTTGATGCGAAAACTCTGTGCCAGATTCGTTGTGTAAACATCTAGGAGCATCTCTTCCGAGCGAAATTCCGCCGTATCCAAGACGCCGCCGGATTTGCTTTTGATGACGGATGCCGTTTCGACAAAATCGGTGCGCTTATTTTTGAGCAGTCCCAGTACCATCAGCTTGATTTCAGCAAACGGCACAGCCATCTCGCCGCCGGAGTGTTGAACGAGTAGAGCATCATCACCAATAAGTAACTTACGCGCTTTGACCAGATGCCAGTCGAGGCGCAAATCATCATCAGCGATGACGCTGGCTGTGAGTCCGCAATTACGAATCAATCTGGCAATTAATTCCGCTTCCGGCAGCGTTTGACAACGCGCTACCGGCAAGGTCTTTTTGACAGCCAGAAATGCCTCTGCTTCGCTGCTCTCCATGTCCATTGCCTCAGCGAAGCGCCCCACGCTTTCCGGGTTGATAACAACAGTGACAGGTTCAAGCGCCGTATTGAAAGCGCGGGCAAAACTCTCAAGGTTCTTCTGCGGCGGCGCAATACGAATTTCAGAAACCGACAAAATAGCTCCGCAATAGAGACACGCGGCGCGGGCAGCAGGTGTCCGGCGCTGACACTGCGTACAGCTAATGACATCCAGATTCAACTGTTTTTGCCTTCCTAAGTGAAGATTCAATTGAGGGCTTACCGTTAGTATACCATAGAATGAAGGCAGTAGAATTGAGAATTTTCTGACTTCTGCGGGTATTCACTTACGGCAAAATTCACGGAGATTACGGAATCGTGAATGCCGTATGCTATCATGTCGCTGCATGGATTTTCGCAAATTGCTTACCGGCAAGAATCTGCTGATTTCGGTCGTCCTCATCGCCCTGCTTTTCTTAACTGCCGGGTACTTCCTCTTTCGCCGCCCGCCGCGTGTCGAAATGGCGAAATACGTTCCCGCTTCGGCGCTTGCCGTTATTGAAGTTGGCAACCTCAGCGATCTGCTCGATGGACTTACAAGTACAAAAGCGTGGCAAGAACTAGCTCCATTGCTCGGTTTATCCGGTCAACTCAAGCAACTCGGTTCCGGCATTGATCTGATGAGCCGCAGCGGGTTTGGTCCTGATGAAGTGGTGATTGCCGGTCGCGCTCAATATGCCATCGTTGTCACCGGCATCGAAGCCGGAACTCAAGCGACCGATGAAGGCGTTTCCCTTAATGTCAAACCGCGTTTTGCCTTACTCATCGAAACCCACGCCAGCGCCGAAAAGACTACAAAAATTGCTAACGAGAGGGCATCCATTATCGCCAATCGCATCTTCGGTGATGGCGTAACGGAAGAATCCCAGAACTATGAAGGCGTAAGACTACTGATCTTTCGCAATGCCGAAGGCAACCGCGAATTGATTGCTGCCGCATCGGGCAATGTGCTGCTCATTGCCAATCACGACTCTGCCATAAAGTCTTGTCTCGATACGCTGGCGAATCGCGCCGCGAATTTGACGACAGATGAAACCCTGAAAACGCATCGCCGCCAAGTGGACGGTGACGCGCCGATTTTTGCCTACGTAACGAAGACCGGCATTGAACGACTGGCGCAACTTGCCCCGGCGCTCTTTGCGACACGATTCACCACCAACCCTGATAGTATTGAAGCCGTAGTCAGCCTCTTCGGACATCTATCGAAACAGACGGCTGAGGGATTTTTTTACAGCCTGCAATTTAATGATGGCGACGTAGTGGAGAAATACTTTACCGCTTTGCGCCCGCAACTGGCGGCAAGTCTGGCGCAACCGATGAAAGCGACTACAGGAGCGGGTTTCGCGTTTTTGAAGCTGATTCCGAATGACGTAAAAGATTGTACCATCTTTAAGATTGAAGAGATTGGCGCATTGCCGGAAAATCTATTGAAACAACTGTCGCCCAATTTTGATGTGGTGGCGGCGCTGGCGTTCCGGGAGTTCGTCATCAATTTCCGCAAACAGTTGGGCGTCGAAGCGAACGACACACTCGGCGCGGCGCTTGGCAATGAGATTGCACTCGTTAAGGTTAATGATCCTGAGCCGACTATGATGCTGATTCGCGTTAAAGACCGTAACGCTATTCGGACGGCAATGACACGCTATCTTTCAACCGGCGGCGCAAGCGTTTCAAAGACGCAGTATGACGGCGTAGAAATCAATCTTTCTTCTAATGATGATGGACGTGCGGCGGCATTCATTGGCGATACGCTCATCTTAGCCACACAACCACAGATTCAACGCTGTGTGGATACGCAGTCACAAAAGACCTCAGCCGCTACGAATCAGCACGTCAAGCATACGCTTGAAATTGCGCCGCAACAGGCTTCTATTATCGCTTACGAACCAGATGCCGCACAGACCGGAGCCATGATGCTGGCTATCTCAAAATTGACCAGAGTGACCGATGGTTCAAGCGAAATTCTCGAACGCCCGGAAGTGAAGGAAGCATTGAACCGCCTGCCCTATGCCGCGAGTTTTACCATCTTTCGGGAAACCGGAATTTATACCGAATCGCATTCTGCCGCCGGTATCTTCAAGCGTTTCGGTGGCTAGGAGACAACGAAAAGTACAGAATTGTTATCAGTTTGACCCCTCTGATTATTCACCTTCGACGGCGAAAAATCTGCACCTTATCGAAAGAGAATTGCATTTCAAAATTCTCCATCACATCCTGCTGTAAAGCGGCGTTTGCTTTTATCTTCTGTTCCAGCCCGTCGTCTCTTTCGATGATAATTGTGAAAATATCTGCCGGTATCTTTTCACTAATTCGATGCCATGCGGCTGTGCCTTCGTGGATGATTCTGGCGAATCGCAAACCGCCCTGAGAAACGACTGGACCGAGCGAGCCGGTCTGCATCAGAATTTTTGTCGGCGGCGGCTGCTCGCGTAAATACTGCGCCGTCTTTGCCCATTGCCGCGCCACACGGGAATTGACACCGTTTCGATAGCCTTCCTGATAGATTGCCAACTGTGATGTGCCATCGGAAATTAAATAGAGATACTGTGCCGCAACGAGCAAACAGATAAACACTAGCGCCGGGACTTTGCCAAAACGTCGCAGCATAGGAATTACTGCCGGAACGAATAAGGCTATCGCCATCAGGTGCGGCAAGCCATAGCGCACATTGAGCAGCCCGAAGGCGCTTAACGGAAAGATTTGAATTTCGCCCCGGTAAAGACTGAAACAATGAAAGAAGAAGGGAACCGCGAGAAGCAACGTCGGCGTGTATTGAAGTGTCGCTTTACCGTGCGTTTTGAGAATCCGAAAAAATCCCAAAGTGGCAAGCGGAATCATCAATAAGCCTACGCAAGCCGCTACCGTTAGCGTCATCAACAGCAAATCGAGCAGGGCATGACCGACAAAGATATTTGCCCAGCCAAGATTGGCACGATTCTGTAAATAGATGCCCCGCGCCGAATGCGGTCCGGTGAGAAACCATAAGGCATCGCCGTAAATCACCCAGTTATGCCACAGCCAGTAGAGCGGACAGACGACGACAATAGCGGAGAAGATAAGCAGATTCTTCGCTTTGTCTTTGAAATTGCCTTGTGACAAAACGAAGACCAACGCGCAAGCTATCGCGGCAACCGACCACGCTTCATAGCGCGACATTGTGGCAATGGTCATCGTAATAGCAGCAACTACTAATCGCTGAAAACTTTGATTCGTCGCCCAGTTTTGCAATGTCCAGACCGCCAGCGACAACGCTGCCATGAAGATCAATTCCGTCATCGGCGTTGACTGCATGAAGAGATTGCTCGGAGATAATGCGAAGATGCCAAAAGCCACAACAGGCAGTAGGTTGCGGTATTCATCCGTCTCTGTACTGTAGAGATTTTGCGCCAGCTTGAAAACCGCAAGCGCGGTGATGACAAAACAGAGCATAGAAACGAGGCTGCCAGCAATGCCGGTTCGCCATAACCAGTCGTTGGCAACTAGCGGCAGCATCAGAACCGTTTGCAACGGCAACCACGGCGAGCCAATCTGCACATAGCGTTGCCAGAGGGAACTTTCAGGATGATCTACAACTTTGCGGGCAATGTTGACGTGCGCCAAGCCATCGCCATAAAAGTTCGTCATGCCATTATGATAGAAGTAGAGAAAAGCAGTAACGGATAGCAGCGTAGCAATAACCGCAACAACAATTGTTTGAAAAGAGAGTTTCACAAACGGAATCAGCAAGAAAAACCTGCGTTACGCTACATCGGTTTCGGCAATAACTTTATAGATTGCCTGAACGTCGGCGACCAGTTGTTGAAACATATGGGGCAATAGCGCCTGTGGTCCGTCGGACAGAGCGCGTTCCGGGTGATTATGCACTTCAACCATTATGCCATCGGCGCCGGCAGCGACGGCGGCACGCGCCATGGGTATCACTTTATGGCGTTTCCCGGTGCCATGCGACGGGTCAACAATGATGGGTAAATGGGAGCGATTTTGTACCGCCGGAATAATGGACAAATCAAGGGTATTGCGCGTGTGGTCGGCAAAGGTGCGGACGCCGCGTTCGCACATAATGACATTATAATTGCCCTCCGCCATGATGTATTCGGCGGCGAGCAAAAATTCTTCGAGCGTTGCCGACATTCCGCGTTTGAGCATGACCGGCTTGCGCGATTGCCCGATGCGTCTGAGCAGCGAAAAATTCTGCATATTGCGTGTGCCGATTTGCAGCACATCGGCGTACTCTTCAACCATATCGGCGGTTTCGGTGTCCAAAACTTCGGTGACGATTTTCAAGCCAAACTGTTCACGCACGGCGGCAAGAATCTTCAAGCCTTCCAAGCCGTGACCTTGAAACGAGTAGGGCGAAGTACGCGGTTTGAATGCGCCGCCGCGAAAGAGTTTTACGCCACTTGCCGCAACAATTTCGCCAATCTCCATCGTCTGTTCGTAAGTTTCAACAGCGCAGGGACCGGCGATTATTGCCGGTGCGCCTCTGCCGATTTCAACATCGCCGACGCGAACTACCGTGTCATCATGTTTGAGGTCACGGCTGACCAGTTTATAAGGCTTGGTGACGCGGATGGCTTCGGCAACGCCGGATAGAAATTCAAAATGCGCCGGGTCAATCGAACCGGGATTGCCGGTGATGCCGATGGCGGTGCGATGCTGACCGGGCATCGGATGTGGCGTAAAGCCCAAATCCCGAATTACCTGTAAGACTTCATCCACCTGCGCGTCGGTGGCTTCCGGTTTCATTACGATTAGCATAATTATTGACCCTGACTACTTGATTTGAATAAATGACTCTTTTTTTGAATAGTCAAACTCTGCGTGTCTGCCTTTAGTACTTTGACCATTCTTTTCAATTACAACATTTCCTATGGCTTTAAGCCGGTAAGAGAATCTGTGAAGCATGATTTTATCTGCATACACATTCAGATTTGCAAAAGAAGCCCATACTTGTATGTTTTGAAATTGTCGATACTCATACCAGTCTTTACTGACTTTTACGGAATTTTCATACCAGCCGACACCATCTTTGTACTTTACGGTGACCGCTTCTGTTTTTCCTACGCCGTTCGTTCTCTCAAAAATGCTTCCCGGTTCCTTTTTTCCGCAGGTAACGGGAGAGTGAGAAGCCAGCGCCTCAAGGGCAATATCTAAAGTTAAAATGGCAGAAGTTTTGACTTGTATCGTCTCCCGATAAGTGCAAAACCAATTTGCTTTTACGCTAAGTTGATATTCGCCTAATGGCAATTCCGCTTCAAACTCTCCTGCTTCATCAGTTATGACCTTACTCTTGAAAGCCTCTGATTCAAATGATACTTCAGCCTGTGCAATCCTAGCGCCGGATTCATCGGCAACGATTCCTTTTACTCGCCCCGATGGTTGAGGTGATTGCCCGATAGCCGGAATCATCAATGCCGTGAGCAGCAGATTCGATAAAAATAGTTTGGCTTTTTTCATCTTTGGTTATCCTTATGTAGCAAAGAACGAAACCAAAAATACTTCTTGCCTTTACATCCGCTCCGGCGCTTTGATGCCAAGCACAGCGAGGGCGGCGATTAACTGACGGCGCACTACATTGGTTATTATAACGAGCAAATCGCGTCGCGCTTCGTCTGCTTCGGTCAGAATTTTGTGCTTGTTATAAAAATCGCTGAACCGTTGCGCCAGTTGGAATGCCCACTTTGCTATGTGCGCCGGTTCTAACGATTGCGCTGTGCTGTTGATTACATCCGACAGGCGCGAGGCGAAATAGATGAGCGACCATAAATCATCACCATCTTCGCCATTCAATAATTCAGCTAAACGCGCTTCGTCGTAACTCCCTTTTTCGGCTTCAATCCCCGCTTTCATCAGCTTGCGGAATATCGAACCAATACGCACAACGGCGTATTGAATGTACGGTCCGGTTTCGCCGGTAAAGGATAACGCCTCTTTGAAGTCAAAAGAGATGAGCGAATTGCGCGTGAATTTCATCAGAAAATAACGCAATGCGCCGACTGCGATGCGGTGCGCTACCTCACGTTGTTCCGCTTCTGAAAGTCTCTCCTCTTCCGGCGCTTCGGCTTGTCGTTTGGCTACCTCTGAGTAAGCATTGGCTTCGAGTTGGTCAAGCAAATCATCAACCTTTACGCCTAAGCCTTTGCGCCCGGACATATTGACCGTGCCGCGTTTTCTGTCCTCATCGGTAAGCGGCTGTCCAAGCTGCTCGGCGGTGGCTACCGATAACGCTACTTTTTCATAAGCGAGATGGGCGCTGCGTTCGACCCGTTCATCGTGAATAATCGCCTTCACGCCGAGTTTGACATAATGCTGCGGATATGATTGTCCGATGTCAATGACATTGAAATACGCCGCGCCGTTGCCAAATGCCGGATGCGAAGCATCATTTTCGGCGGCGTTTGAGGTCGTAATCCAGACCGTGTGATTGTCCGGGTAGGTGCGAAATTTTTTGTAGCCAAAATCAACATCAAGTTGTCCGAGTTTCCATAAGTGATAGGCGATGTCTTTGCCAGTATAGGTGACGATACCATTGGAGCGGACAATCACTTTATCGGCTTCGTGTTCGCTCTCTTCTTCGTCATCTTTCGAGTCATCGGCGGAGCGCATCACCCAGCAACCTTGCAAGCGTCCCTCTTCGGCAAACTCAATCGCGCCGCGTTCTTTCAACAATGCAAATGCCTTCTCCCAGATGTGCAGATGCAGCACATCCGATTCACGCGGCATCACGTCGTACTCAATGCCCAAACGGTACATGGTATCGAGATGACAATTCAGAATCCGTGTGGAGACGTAATCCGCCAGGTCATAAACTTCGCCCTCGCCGCGTTCGAGTTCGTGCAGCACATTGGCACGCAATTCCAGACGTGATTTATCCTCTTCATAAAATTGCCCGACGCGGGAGTATAAATCCCAGCAATAGTAATCGAACTTTTCGGTAATTGCTTTGATGTCGTCGAGCGTTTTATTTTCGATGTGCTTGAAGCCGACAACCACATCGGCAACCTGTACGCCGGTATTATCAATGTAGTTCTGCACCTCAACGGTTTCGCCCGCCGCCCGAAAAATGCGAACCACTGTGTCGCCTAAAATGGCATTACGAAGATGCCCTATGTGCGCCGCTTTGTTCGGATTTACCGATGTGTGTTCGACAATCAGTTTGCCGCCGCTTGGCTCCGTAGCGAATGCTTCGCCTCTGTAGGACTTGAGCAAAAAATCGGCGCGGTTAAAATAGATGTTCAGATAGCCTGCTCCGGCGATGTCCACGCGGGCAATGCCGTCAATATCGCGTAATTTTTCAGCAAGACGTGAAGCAATATCACGCGGGTTCTGTTTCTGCCCGGTTGTCGCTTTCAGTTGCTTCGCCAGTTCAAAAGCGACGGGGAAAGCAAGGTCGCCGAGTTCGGTTCGCGGCGGCGCTTCTACCGAAAAATCGCTCAGGTCAAGGTTGTATAATTCTTTAATTGCCGCCGCCAGTCGTTCGCGCAGCGTTTGTTGAATGGTCATAAATGAATCGGTCTCCGTCTCTCAAGGTGAGCTTTAGGCTCAGAAGTAGAATCTGTGATGATAACAGTCAGGTTGTGATTTGAAAAAGTCTGAGCGATGATAGAACAGTTCGAGAAAAATTCTACGAGCCATAAAAATCTTTTGCTATGAAATGAGCCGTATCTATTATAAGAGGCGCATGGATAACGTAACAGTCGTTGAGAGACGGAGGTTTTAGATTTATGAGCGCAGTTTTAATTTGCCCGAATCAGCATGGCAGTTTTCAGGGGCAAAAGTTTTGTACCGTGTGCGGGGCGGCGCTAGTCGCTCCGTCTGCACAGGCGGAGAAGACTGCACCTTCAAAGCCAAAGCCAACGGTGGTTTTTAGCAGCAACGAAACATCGGGCAAGCAACCGCAAAGCGTACCCACACCTGAAAGACCGTCCGGGCAAGCTGTCAATCCGCCGCCCAATCAGCAACCGCCGCACCCTCCACAGCCGCCTGTGCCGCCGATAAATCCTTATCCGCCACCGCAATTTGCGCCGCCAGGACAACCGAATTTCGCGCCGCCGCAGCAAAATATCGCGCCGCCGCAACACGCGAACTTTGCGCCGCCGGCAAATAATCCAATGCCCCGGCAAAATTTCGCGCCCAATCAACCGCAACAAAATTTTGCCCCGCAACAACCGCCGCCAAATTTCGCGCCACGACAACCGAATTTCGCGCCGCAACCGCCGTCAAATTTTCCATCCCAACCGCCGCCACCGTTTGCGCCGAATGCCAACGCGCCGTATCCGCCGCAAGGTGGCGCAGGAGCGCCGAATTATCATCCGCCGCAACCATATCCGCCGCCGATGCACCCGCAACCATATCCGCCGCCGAGTGCGAATCAACCCGTGCCGCCGAATATGAATGCGCTGCATCCGCCGTATCCGCCGCCGATGCAGAATTATCCGCCGCCGCCCGTTGTTGGCGCTCCTGTGGTTGTCGGCGCTGCGCCAGTCTGTTTTACCTGTAATGGCAAGGGGCAAAAACTTGCTGAAAAAGAGAATATCTGCCCGGAATGCAAATGGCTGCGCCCTCTGGTTCCCGGCTATAACGTGGATTGTCGGGCGTTTCAATGGGCGAGCGATGGCGTGGCGATGAGTAAAATTCGCTCGATGCAATCGCTGCAAAAAGTTGCCCGCACGGTCTCCGACAAAGTAGGCAGACGCTGGATTGAGACGACTTTTGATGCCATTCAACTCAGTGAAAATCAATTACCGGAAGTTTATGAACAGGCAATTCTGGCGGCGCGGATTCTGGCAATGGAGTATATGCCGGACATCTATGTTTCCGGCAATCCCGCATGGGAAGCGACTACTTACGGCAGCGATACCAATGCTTTTGTCGTCATTGGTTCGGCGTTGCTGATGAACTTCAATGCCGAAGAGTTGCTCTTTCTATTTGCGCGAGAGATGGGGCATTGCCGCGCCGGACATACCTTGTGGAAGACCGTGTTACACTTTCTGATAGGTTCGCAATCCACCAATGTTAGCAATAAGGGAGGCGGCATTTTGCGCCACTTAAACATAGCGGCTTTAGTGACCGACGCCGTAGAACTGCCGTTGCTGGCGTGGGCGCGACAATCCGAAATCACCGCCGACCGAGCGGGGATGCTGGCACAAGGCAATGAACAAGTGGTGCGAAAAGTCTTGCTCGCATGGTCGCTCAAGTCGCCGCAATTATATGACAAAATCAACATTGAAGCGTGGATTCAACAGCAAAGCGCCGAAGGCGACGACGCGCTTTCAAGAGTCTCCGAAGTGGTGACTTCGCCGGTTCCTTACATTGCCCGACGGCTAAAACTGATGTCCGAATTTGTCACCGGCAATGAATTGAAACAGGCTCGCGCTATCATTACTAATTCAATGAAACAGGCAGGCATAACCATAGTCGGGCAAAAAACAAAAGCTGCTGCCAAGCCGCAAAAGGCAGCAGAAAATGAGGCTCCGGCGCAAACCAGCGAGGCGAAACCGCCGGAGACAAAACTGCCAAGCGAGGCGAAACCGGAAGCTGAGGTTATCAAAATTGCCTGTACTTCATGCACAACGGCGATGCGGATTCCGTTGACTGCTTTTGGGGATAAAGAATCGTTGAATGTGCGTTGCCCAAATAAAGAGTGCGCTAAAGTTTTAGCCGTCAGGCGCAAGCCTGCGGCAACCCCGACAACCTAATAAATTTTTAACATCTGGAGCAGGCAGCGTTGTTGTAGACTGCTAGGGAAACAGATTTTCATTTAAGATTATACCGGGAGGAAAGCTGAACTTATGAGCGATGAAATGGTAACTGAAAATCAGGAAGTAAAAACCGACAAGCCGCCGGTTGATGTCGCCGGCGCAGACAAGTCAATGGCTGAACGAGTGGAAGTTGTCGTCGAAGAAGTCTTTGGCGCGGTTGGCGATGTCTTTGAAGCAATCAAAGATGAAATGTTTGGCGACGAATCGAAAGAGTCAAAAGACGAGACGAACGAAGAGGCGGTAGAAACTCAAAATTCTACAGCCGATACCAACGCTGCGCCGTCCACACAGGAACCGGCACAGGCAAATGAAGTGCAGGTTGCCAGCGGCGATATGGAATCTGCATCACAAGCTGGCGAGAATGCCGCAGACAACGATGCAGCCGCTGCTTCAACAACTGCCGCATCTGACAGCACGGCAACCCCTGTTGCTAACTTCGCGGCTGTATCCGAAACCGCCAGCCCTGCTACCTCTGAATCCTCAGAGTCGAATGCTCCGGCGATAACTGAAACTGCGACGCCGGCAACCGCCGACAGCAATCAGCCGGACGGGGCGACCACCGTAGTTGTCGAAACGACTGTTGTGCGGGAGACGATTGTTCAGGAAGCCGACGGTACACAGCACGTTGAAGTGGTTGCTACTCATGAAGTCGCTACCGTAACGCAAGGTGAAAAGGGGGAAACACAGATAACGGTGACGGAAGAATATGTTGTTGCCAGCGCCGATATTGAGGCGGGCGAAGTCTACGACGCCTCTGCCGCCGATACCAGTGATGATACAACTCAGGAAGCCGACTACGAAGCATCAGCAGATGACGTTGCCGATTATGAAGCAACGGCGGACACCAGCACGGCTGAGGCGCAAAGTTATGACGCGGCAGATGCCGTAGAAACCCATCTCAGCGATATGGTCTCTTACGATTGACTAACCACTGATACAAAAGGCGGCAAGTGATTCCCTGATAAAGTGATTGGCAGGGAATTGCCTTGACTGTCGCAAAACCGCTTAGGTATAAATCGCGCTGGAGGAACTTATGGCAGGCATCACTTCATTCGGCGCGTACATTCCTTTTTATCGGCTGACTCATAAAACCATTGCCGCTGCTTGGGGCGGACGCGCCGCAGATGGCGAACGCGCCGTCGCCAATGTAGATGAAGACTCGCTGACGCTGGCAGTCGAAGCCGTGCGCGATCTGCTTGCCAATCGGGATGGGCGCGATGTTGACGCCCTCATCTTCGCTTCTACAACTTCGCCTTATAACGAAAAACAGGCGGCGGCGATAATTGCCACCGTTGCTGATTTGCGCCACGACATTCGTGCTGCCGATTA
>Ga0187894_10003538_pt1 | contig 17412 bp, 12 predicted proteins | sample GBC1701081metaG_FD_136650 | JGI IMG/M metagenome (GOLD analysis project Ga0187894, IMG submission 136650) | White microbial mat communities from a lava cave in the Kipuka Kanohina Cave System on the Island of Hawaii, USA - GBC170108-1 metaG ...
ACTCCGCGGCACACGCACGTTGACTTGATCCAGACCCGCGGAGTCGCCTTGCGCCCCGGCGAAGCCGACTTCCGCATACGCGCCTCCAATCGTGGCGATGGCCGACGAGAGTGAATTGCGCTGGCGAATCCCCGTCCCGAACAAGATCAGAAAGACTTGATCTGTTTCAGGGCCGAGGTCGAGAGGGCGCGCGACAAAGCGGTTTTGTGCGGCATCGAACTGCGCGACTGGCTCGAACTGCTGCGAGCCATCAGCTTTGATGCGCAGCGCGAGAGCCGCCGCCACGCCTTGGCCGTCGCCATTGGCTGTGAACAGACTCGGAGCGACCGCCTTGACGAGCATCAGCCCGGTGGAGACTGCGCCATCTCCGCTGGTGATGGTCACAGTCGCCGCGCCCGCCGCCGTCCCCGCGGGAACTTGGTAGTTGACCTGCGTCGAGGAGACGAAGAAGAGTGGGGCGAGGCGTTCAATGCCCGCGCTGTCCTTGATTTTGACAGTAGTCCCGGCGAGCGAAGTTGGCAGCGGGAGAGTATCTGCCGCCTGAGTAGCAGTGGCCAGCCTGGCGCCGAAGCTGGCCGTGATAGCTTCGCTGGTCAGCCCCAGCAAGCTGAAGCTGGCAGCCGAGACGCTCGTGACTGTCCCTGCCTGAGGCAGGCCAAGATCGAATAGCTCTGCGCTGTTGTTAATCGCGTTGTTTTCGCTCCGGCCGCCTACAACCAAAACCCTGCCATTCGCGAGCAGTGTCGCTGTGTGACCAAAATGAACTCTTTTGAGGTTGGCGGCGCCGCTCCAGATCCCGGTAGCCGGGTCATAGAGCTCCGCAGTGAAGAAGTCATCAATGCCGTTGTCGTTATAATTGTAGCCTCCCGCGACCAGGACATAGCCGTTGGGAAGTAGCGTTGCCGTGTAGCTAAAACGGAGGATATTCAGATTGCCAGTGACGCTCCACATCCCTGTGGCCGGCTCATAGAGTTCCGTGCTAAACGATCCTGCGAGTAAGACCTTGCCATTGGGCAGTAGGATTGCTGGTTCGAAAGAGTGTTCTCTACTGAGCCGGCCGGCGCTGTTCCAGGCGCCTGTGACCGGGTCGTAGAGTTCCGCGCTGTCAAGAGAGTAACCCGCGACTAAAACCTTGCCGTTCGCCAGCAGCGTCGCTGTATGAGCAGCGTTGGCTGTCTTGAGATTGCCGGTTAAGCTCCACGTCCCGGTGGCCGGGTCATAGAGTTCTGCGCTGTCAAGAGCGATGAGATCATTTACGCCCCCCAAGCCCCCCGTAACTAAGACCTTGCCGTTGGGCAGCAGCGTGGCTGTGTGATTACTACGGCGCGTGTTTAAGGCGCCGGTGCTGCTCCAGGTTCCTGTAGCTGGGTCATAGATCTCTGCACTGTTGATGGCGCTAAACAGGGGACCGAAATGATTGCCTCCCGCAACCAAGACCTTACCGTTGGGCAGAAGAGTGGCTGTGTGGTACCAACGGCCCGTGTTTAAGGCGCCGGTGTTGCTCCATGTCCCGGCGCCCGGATCGTACAACTCCGCGCTATTCAGAGCGTCTACATCGAGGCCCCCCGCGACCAGCACCTTGCCATTCGCGAGCAGCGTCGCTGTATGTAGGGTGCGGGCTGTGTTAAGGCTGCCAGTGATGCTCCAACCCGGACCAACCGCCTGTGCAGAGGCGCGCGCCGCTGGCTCAGGCGCTAGGGCCGCCGCCCACAGGCAGCAGACCAGCGCCAGACTGCAACGCTTCAAAGCATCTATTACTCTCCGCCCTCGCTGATTGATCAAAATAACTTGTTTTCTCATTATCCTTCCTTCTCCGAAGCCTCACCCTTTCCGAGGCAAGGCAAAGTAAAATCCTCCCGAGACCGCCGAATCTCACCGCGCGCTGTCGTTTGCGCCAGACGTGATCGTAATCAGGGGCAGCCGAAGACATAGGCCGAGCCTTGATCCGTATTCGCGCCGACGCGGCCAAACGGCAGGCCCACCACCACGGTGTCGCCGCTGGTGGCCACCGAGCGGCCGAATTGTTCACCGTCGACGGTGAGTTTCTTTTGCTGCGTCCAGACCACGCCGTTCCGGGTAAAGACGTAGGCCGAGCCTTGATCCGCATTCAGGCCGTTGTCGTCGTCCGGCGCGCCCACCACCACGGTCTCGCCGCTGAGCGCGACCGAGAAGCCGAAGTGATCAGCGAATGCGCCGTCGGCGGCGGTAAGTTTCTGTTGCTCGGTCCAGACCGCGCCGCTGCGGACAAAGACGTAGGCCGAGCCTTGACCCAGATTCGCTCCGATCATGTCGGTCTCAGCGCCGACCACTAGAGTGTCGAAGCTAAGCGCGACCGAGGCGCCGAAGTTATCAAAGGCCGCGCCGTCGCTGGCGGTGAGTTTCTGTTGCAGCGTCCAGACCGCGCCGCTGCGGACAAGGACGTAGGCCGAGCCTTGATCCCTGTTCGCGCCGATGTCGTCGCTCCAAACGCCTACTACCAATGTGTCGCCGCCGAGGGCGACGGCGGAGCCGAATCCATCACCGGCCACGCCGTCACTGGCGATGAGTTTCTGTTGTAGCGACCAGCTTGTCCCGCTGCGCAGGAAGACATAGACCGAGCCTTGATTGCTGACTCCTTTCAGATCGTCGAGCGGCGCGCCGATGACCGCGGTATCGCCGCTCAAGGAGACCGCCGCGCCGAATTGATCGCCCGCCGCCGCATCCGCCGCCGTGAGCATCGCTTGTTGCGTGAAGAGCGGATCAATCGTCAGTGGATAAACGGCCTGCGCATCGTCCACCAGCAACGCCAGCGTGTCGCCCGCGACCGCCATTCGCGCAGGCAGCGCGCGCCCTTGCGCGTCAAACGCCGCCAGATGGTCATAGCTGAGCCGCAAGCCATCGACCTGCCGTTCAAAGTACGCGCCCTGCCCGTCGCCGCGCACACTGGCGCGCCAGCCACTGTCCGGGGCGCCCAAGGTCAGAGCCACGCGCAGCCATTCGCCTGCCTCGCGCGGCGCGGGTGGCGCGGCTAGCGTGAAACCCTGCTCCAGACCTTCGGGCTTGTTCACATACCATTCTTCGATTGCGGATTGCGGATTGCGGATTGCGGATTTTGCTATCGCGATGCGGGCGCCGTTGGCGGTGATCTCGCCTTTGGTGAGCGGTTCGATCTGTTCGCCGTAACCGAAGCCGGCGAGCCGCAAACGCAATTCCGCGCCATCCGCTTTGTCATCTGTCTTGTTTGATGCGGCGCTCACACGGACTTCATCGGACGCGAAGGTGACCCGCAGTTGTTGCCCCGGATTGTTGGCGTAATACAGCGCAGCCGATTGGGCGGGCGCGGCGTTGATCTGATAGCGCGCCGCCGCCAGGGCCGCCGCCAGGGAAGCATAGCCGCCGTCGGTCTTGAGGCGCCGAACCGCCGCCTCGCCTTGCAACGCCGCCGCTTGCGCCCTTGCCGCCCGGCGCGGCTGCCAGGGTTGATAGAAGAATTGCGCCAGGCTCGCCGCCGCTACGAAGAGCACGCCAGCGGCGAGCCAGTGTCGCCGCCGCGCCCCCCTGCGCGTGGCGAAAATCAATGCCGATGAAATGTGTTTGGTGAATTGCATGATTGCTCCTTCTCGAAATGTGTGGGCATACAACGCCATGCTAACGAGCCTCGTTCAAGCTGATGGCGCTGCGCGCCATCAGGCTTTGTTCCCCTTGCTATGGCTTCAATGCCGCTCGAATACGAGCCAGGTGGTGATAGCTATGCCCGATGGCGTGAGCCTCAAGGAAGAACTGGCACGTTAGTGGGGCATCGGAGTTGAGCGACACCGGAGCTGCTTGATCGAGTTCCTCATCGCTGAGCGCCCGGATTGCGGCTGCGGCTTCCGCGCTGTAGCGCCGGAGCAGTTCCAGCGTCGCCTCTTTCGTGACGGCGTCGTTCTCCTTGGCGTGCCCGGCATTCATTTTGTGGACGGCGTCCCAGGTCACGCCCACCGGATTGCCTTCGGCAATCGCATGGGCCAACTGGATCTCCAGCGGGTAGACGGTAGCGACGTGATGCACAATGACGCCGACTTTGCGCCCATCCTTGGGGACACGGGTTTGCCACTCCACGTCCGTGAGCGCGCTGGCGAAGGCGGCAAGCGCGCGGGCCCCCTGTTCGAGGCGATCTGCAAGGGCGTTAGTACGTTTGCTCATTGTTCGTTCTCCTTTAGTTGATATGTATCGATGGAGCGGCCAATTCAGGCTCGCGTGGAATTATTTTATTGCGACCTTCAGCTTGTTCGTCTCCCGGCCGTCAAGGAGCGCACTCAGCTCCACTTCGCCACGCCCGGTCAGACTGCGTGGGAGCAGAACATTGAGCTGATCCAGTCCGACGAACGATCCTTGCGGTCCGGCAAAGATCACTTCCGCGTTCACTCCGCCGATCTTCACGCTGACCGCCCCGAGCGAGCTTCGAAAGCGCACGCCAGTCCCGAACAGAATCAGGAAGACGTTGTCGGTCGCCGAATCCAGGTTGATCGGCGCGGCGACGAATTGCCGCTTCTCTTCGTCAAATCGCGCCACCGGTTCGAAGCTCTGCGAGCCATCCGCCTTCACGCGCAGCGCAAACCCGCTCATCAGTCCCTGCCCGCTGGCGTTGGCCGAGAAGAGGCCGGGCGAGACCATCTCGATTTGCGGGCTGGCGGCGGCCACCGGTTCGCCCTCGCGGATGATCCTTACCATCGCCTTGCCGGACGCCGTGCCGGGTGGAACCTGGAAGTTGATCTGCGTGGGTGAGACGAAATACAGCGACGCGAAGCGTTCCGCCCCCAGGCTGTCCGTCACGCTGACTTGCGTCCCGGCAAGCGCCATCGGCAATGGCTGGGTCATCGCCGCTTCGGTGGACTTCGCCAGCCCGCCGCCGAACGCGGCCACGATGGATTCGGGAGCCAGCGAATTTCCGGTAAAGCTGGCGGCGGAGACGATGGCGATGGGCGCTGCTTGCGCGACCGTCAGCGTGTAGCTGCGGCTGCCGGGGCAGAGGCTGTTCAGAATGGTAGCGGTAATCGTGAAGCGATACGCGCCCGTTGCGGTAGGCGTGCCCGACAGCAATCCGTTTTGCGCCAATTTGAGGCCGGGCGGCAATGCGCCGTCGGAAAGGGAGAACTGATACGGCCCCTCGCCGCCGCTGGCCGTCACGCTTTGGCTGTACGAAACGCCGATGCGCGCGTCGGGCAGACTGTCAGGGTCGAGCGTGATGGTGGGGCAGGCTGGGCAGACGAAGACATAGGCTGAGCCTTGATTCGCATTCGCGCCGATTTTTTTGAACGGCGCGCCCACGACCACGGTGTCGCCGCTCAGCGCGACTGATCTTCCGAAGGCATCGCCGGCTGCGCCATCGTTGGCGGCGAGTTTCTGTTGCTGCGTCCAGACTGCGCCGCCGCGGGTGAAGATGTAGGCCGAGCCTTGATCCATTAGGGCGCCGTTGTCGTCCCCCAGCGCGCCCACTACGGCGGTGTCGCCGCTAAGGGCCACCGAGGCGCCGAAGTCATCGATGGCCGCGCCGTCGTTGGCAGTCAATTTCTGTTGCGGCGTCCAGCCCGCGCCGTTGCGCACGAAGACATAAGCCGCGCCTTGATGGAAGGTCTCGCCGATATCGGCGCTAGGCGCGCCGACCAGCAGGGTGTCGCCGCTCAGCGCGACCGATTGGCCGAAGAATTCATCGGACCGGCCATCGATGGCGACGAGTTTCTGTCGCCGCGTCCATGCCGCGCCGCTGCGAACGAAAACGTAGACCGCGCCTTGATCCCCATTCACGCCATCCGCGCCCGCCACCAGGGTGTCGCCGTTGAGCGCAACCGCATCGCCGAACCTATCACCCCTCGCGCCGTCGTTGGCGGTAAGTTTCTGTTGCTGCGTCCAGCTCGTACTGCTGCGCGTGAAAACGTAAGCCGAGCCTTGTCCCACATTCGCGCCGATGGTGTCGCCACCCGCCCCTGTTACCACAGTGTCGCCGCTCAGCGCGACTGAGCGGCCGAAGAAATCATTGATCGCGCCGTCGGCGGCGACGAGTTTCTGTTGCTGCGCCCAGACCGCGCCACTGCGCACGAAGACGTAGGCCGAGCCTTGATTCCTAAGCCCTCCGTTGTCGTCCTCCGGCGCGCCCACAACCAGCGTATCGCCGCTCAGCGCGACTGAGAAACCGAAGCGATCGCCGGCCTCGCCGTCGGCGGCGATGAGTCGCTGTTGCTGCGTCCACACCGCGCCGTTGCGGGTGAAGACATAGGCCGCGCCTTGATCCGCATTCGCGCCGATATCGTTCTCCGGCGCGCCCACCACCACGGTGTCCGCGTCAAGCGCGACCACGTGGCCGAAGCGATCGGCGGCCGCGCCGTCATCGGCGAGGAGCTGCTGTCGCTCGACAAAGTTGTTCGCGCAAATGACGAAGACATAGGCCGCGCCTTGATCCGCATTCGCGCCGATGTCGTTGTTCAACGCGCCCCCCAGCACGGTGTCGCCGCTCAGCGCGACCGAGAAGCCGAAGACATCGCCCGTCGCGCCGTCGCCGGCAAAGAGTTTTCGTTTCTGCGTCCAGTCCGCGCCGCTGCGGGCGAAAACGTAAGCCGCGCCTTGATTCCCCTGCGTATCGATGTCGTCGCTCTCCGCGCCCACCACCGCCGTGTCGCCGCTGAGCGCGACGGAGAAACCGAAGAGATCGCCGTCCGCGCCGGCGGCGGCGGTCAGTCGCTGTTGCAGCGTCCAGACCGCGCCGCTGCGCGTGAAGACATAGGCCGCGCCTTGCGATGAGTTCACGCCGATTCTTTTGAACGGCGCGCCCACGACCACCGTGTCACCGCTGACGTCGACCGCGCGGCCAAAGTCATCAAAAGCCGCGCCGTCGTTGGCGGTGAGTTGTTGTTGCTGCGTCCAGCGCGTACCGCTGCGGACGAAGATGTAGGCTGAACCCTGCACGGTGTTCGCGCCGACGGTGTCGTTCCCCGCGCCCACCACCACGGTCTCGCCGCTGACGGCGACCGCTGTGCCGAGGCGATCACTGGCTACGCCGTCGTTGGCGACGAGTTTCTGTTGCAGCGTCCAGACGGCGCCGCTACGCGTGAAGACGTAAGCCGAACCTTGATCCGCCGCCGCGCCGACATCGTCAAAGGGCGCGCTCACCACTACGGTGTCGCCGCTGACGGCGACCTTCGCGCCGAAGTCATCAATGGCAGCGCCGTCGTCGGCGATGAGCTTTTGTTGTTGCGTCCAATCCAAGGCGCCCGCAGGGCCGCTGCGGAAGAAGACGTAAGCCGCGCCTTGCCCCACCTTCCCGCCGACCGCGGAGGCTTCTGCGCCCACTACCACCGTGTCGCCGCTGATGCCGACCGAGATGCCGAAGCGATCGCCCGCCGCGCCGTCATTAGCGGTGAGTTGTTTTTGTAGCCTCCAACTTGCCCCGCTGCGCACGAAGACGTAGACCGAACCTTGATCCACGCCTGTCACATCGTCGAACGGCGCTCCGATGACCGCTGTGTCGCCGTTCAGCGCGACCGCTTCGCCGAAACGATCCACCGCCGCGCCGTCCGCCGCCGTCAGCTTCTGCTGTTGCGTCAGGAAGGCGCCATTCGCCAGCGGCGCGGTGTTGCTCTGCTGGCGCGCCGCCGCCAATGCCGCCACCAGCGAAGCGTATCCGCCATTGCGCTTGAGTTGTTGGATGGCGGCCTCGCCGTTCAGCGTCGCCGCTTGCGCGCGGCGCGACCAGTGGCCCCAGAGCGGCCAGAGCGAATTGGACTGCGCCAGGCTCGCCGCCGCAATGAAGAGGACGCCGAGGGTCGCGCACACGACGGCCCGCAGCATTGGTTGGGTGTTCACTTTGTACTCCTTCTCCTGCGGCGCCCGCGTTCGTGCGCGGGCGCGTGTTGTTTCCATTACTGCAAACCCTCCGTCAGATCGGCTTTCGCAGCCCGATTGAGAGGGGTAAGCGGGCCGACCGCCTCCGCCTCCCATTGCAAGCGGTAGCGTTTCGGCTTGGCCCGTCCGGGCGTGGCGTCCGCGCTGGCGAAGCGCAATTCGGCGATCAGCCGCGCGCTGGCGCTCGGGGGAAGTGTGCCGAGATGCGTCTGCGCCTTATAAGTCTGGCGTTCCGGCAAGCGCAGTTCGCGGCGAATTTGGTTGATGTACGCCTCACATTCACCGGGTTCCGCGGCGGCCTGTTCCGCATCGCACAATTGCCAGACGCCGTGGGCGAGTTCGTGCAAAACCGCGATTCCTGGGTCGAAGGCTTGGCACGCCAGCCCGTCGCCGCGCAAGCGAGAAAAGTCGGCGAAATCGAGCTGCACCGGATACACGCTGAACCTGGCGCTCGCGCACAGACTCACGTAATCCATCCCAGGCGCCAGGCGCGCGAAGCTTACGTCCGGCGAGGCATTGTGATTTTCCAGTTCATAGGCTTCCGATCCGTTGAGCGCCGCGCCCAACAACCGCCGCGCCGCCGCCGAACCGCCGCTGATGAGTTGCGGCTCGGGGCATACCAGAAAACCCGCCTCATCAAAAGCAAGCGATTGCCAGCCGGTTTTCTCCCGCAAACTTAGCAAGACCTGTTTGAGTTGGTTGGCGTTGAGTTGCCGCATGCCTGGCGCGTTGCGCACACCGGGGCGGCAGCGTATGGGGCCACTGCGCGGGTCGGCGCCCGCTGCGCTCGGTTTGCCGCTGCCGGCGATCAGTACCAACGCGACGAGAGCCAGGCGCACGACGGCCCGAGGGATTGGTTGGGTATTCAAGTTGCGCTCCTTCTCCTGAGCTGTCCGCGTCTATGCGCGGACTTATTTATTTAACTACCGTTGATCGGCGGCGCGCCCGCCTGTTTATTGTTGACGGCCTCAGTCAGCGCGCTGCTTGGTTCTCTTTTTCAAACGGCGCCGAACGTGTAGCATCGCTACACGTTCGGCGCAGCGGCGCCTTCATCCGCCAAACACTGCTCAAAATCCCGGAAAAGGCGAATCGGCCGCGGGAACGGAACCGCGCGGAGGTTTGATCCCGATGAAGTTCGGGTTGTTGTCGAAGGCATTCACTGCCATCACACCGACGGCGAACGGATTGCCGGTGAAGTTGGCTATCCCCGAAGCGAAGCTGCCCGTCACCGTCGTGTTGACGACGGAGCCCCTCGCGCCGTCGCGAAAAACTATGCCGATGCCGGGATTCGGTTGATTGGCCGCGCTTGGAAAATCTCCGGCGGCGCCTGCGCGGAATCCCGTGTAGTTGACCTGAGAGTTGGTGATTGAGACTCGCGCGGCGCCGGAAACATCAATGCCGTTGTTGACGTTGCCTTCCAGCCGACAATTATCAATCGTCACACGCGAGTTATTGAGAACGCGTATGCCGTCAGTCCAGTTGCGGCTGACGATGTTGCGAATGGTCACTGAGCGATTTGACGGCGCGTCAACCACGATGCCGGGCGATGACTGTGTGGGCGTCGTGGAGGGAAACTGACTGGAGCGAGAGCCGGCGACGACTGCGTCAACGTTGGCTTCGACGCCGGGCGCGGCTTCGAGCGTGACATTGCCATTGGCCGCCGTGATGTTGACTATCTCGCGGAAACGCCCGGAGGTGACGATGACAACCCGGCCATTCTGGTTTGCCCCGCCATTGGCCGCGCCTAAAGCCGCATTGATCGTGCCGAATACGCGGTCAGTGTCGTTGTCGGTATCTTCAGCCAGCCCGACCAGGCCGTCACCGTCGAAATCCCGTTCGCCTTCCACCAGCACCGGATGATTGGCTTCGACGCCTGGCGTGCGCCACAGGCTGGCTCCAGCGAACGACGAAGCGATCAGGGCCGCCGCTGCGAACCAGCGGAGCGACCTGCGAATTGAAGTGTTTGAAGTTTGGTATGAGTAATTCATGGTTTTGTCCTCTCAATGTTGATAAGTAACTGCTCAGCTCTCTTGCGGCGCCTCGATGGGCTGACCATTGAAGATGCTTTTTCAATTGCCCGTCATGGCGCCATTGGAGATCGCGCCATTGGGGATCGCGCCATTGGAGATCGCATGGATGGTTTTCGCCTCCGCGATCTGCGCCAGCCTGCGTTCGGCCTTCGACTTGATCAGCGCATATCCGCTCTCGCGCTCCAGCACCTTCACCTCGGAGAGAAAACATTTCTCTCCGTACTTATTAAAGGTCAGGCTGGTCCGGGTCGGCGCTTTCGACAGACTGTGCGGAATGGTGTGAACAGCAGCCCAAATATTCTGATCGAGACATTGAATCAGCAGAAAACTCGGCGACTGTGAGGCGCGTCTGATGACGTATTTGCCCGCCGGGAGAAGTTTCCCTCCGGCCTGAAATTCGAACGGAACCTGAACTCTTATCAAGTATTCATGGGATTGCGCGGAGGCCGGCAATCTCCCTGAGCAGAGAAAGAGGGCTGATACCGCGATGCGGTAAAGCGTTTGTTTCTTCATTCCTGGCATTTCCTTTAGTGAATGAACCTGTGTTTATGAAAACCTCCGGCAAGCCAGAGGATCTCCTACTCCTGTTTGAAAGCGGCGAACATCGCCGCTCACCTACACAGGCGAAAAAGAAAGCGGGAATTGCTGGTCGCAAGAATTATTTTTTTGATTTGTCAGGATTGGCGTGGGGCAGGGCGCGGTAGGGATTGGCCTTTTCGGGTTGGCCCCAGGCTTCGTAAAGTTCAATGAGATGGCTGACTGTCTGGCGAGTGAATTCGTTTTGTTCGCCGCGCGTGGCCTTCAACCCGGCGTAAGCAGGCAGCAATTGTTCTTCGGCTTCGCGGTAGCGTTTGAGTTTGACTAGGCACGCGCCGAGGTTGCTTCGGCATCGCTGGATCCTCCAGTGCTCTGGCGCGAAGGACTTCTGAAAGATATCAATTGCCTGCCACTCCGTTTTCTCGGCCTCAGCGTACTCGCCCTGGAGATACAACAAGACCGCCAATTCGTGCAGATTCGCGCCCACCGTCGGGTTCTCATCTCCCAACAGCTTGCGCCACATGATGAGCGTCTGACGGTTCATAGCTTCGGCTTCCTCATAATTCCCTTTTTCTCGCAATAATTTCGCCAGGTTGCTCATCGCGCTCAATTGCGAGTAGCCTTCGCCGAAGAGCTTGCGCAGCGCCGCCAGTTCCTGCCGTAACAATTGCTCAGCCTCGTCATACTCTCTCAGGTTCCTCAACGCGTACGTCAGGTAAACCAGACTCACGGTTACGTCCGGGTGTCCCTCCCCGAGCAGCTTGCGGTTCATCGCCAGCGCATCTCGGAACAGCGTCTCCGCTCCCTTGAAATCGCCTTCTTCCAGCAAGGTCGCGCCCAAGTCCATCAGATCACTGGCCACGAGCGGGTGCTCCGGGCCAAACAGTTTGCGTCGCATCGCCAGCGCCTCCCGATACAACGATTCGGCTTCCTTATACCGGCCCGTGTTGAACATGAATCGCGCCAGGTTGCCTATACTATTGGCTACCTCGTTGTGCTCGGCGCCGAGCAGCTTGCGGCGCAAGGCCAACGCTTCCCGGATCAATCCTTCAGCCTCACCGAAGGCGCCCCGGTCCCCTAACAAAGCCCCCAGATTGTCCATGCTCTCGGCCACGTCCGTGTGCTCTTTACCGAGTAGCTTGTGTCGCATGATGAGCGCCTCGCGGAAAAGCGATTCGCTCCTGGGAAAGTCGCCTTTCTGTCTTGCCATTGTCCCCAGATGATCCAGGGTGGTCGCCACGTCCAGGCCTTCATTACCCAGCGCCTGACGCTGGAGCTTCAACGCCTCTTCCAGCAGCGACTGCGCCCGATCGTACAGGCCGATACTCTGATACAATTGTCCAATCGTATCCAGTAACTTCGCTTGAACCGCCGGCTGATTTTTCAGTTCCCGGATGACCTTCTCCGCCCCCTGATCCAGGAGTTCCCTGGCCGTAATGACATTCCCCCTGGACTTACTCGGATCCGCGACTTCAAACATCGCCACCAGCGATTGCGTCACGGCCTGGGCAGTAGCCGCCGCTTGATTGGCGCGGTCCCGTTCCCGGGCGATGCGCGCCGCCTGAATCGTCATCGCAACGGCCAGAATCATCAGCAACGCCAAAATGGCCACCCCGGCCTTATGCCGGCGAATGAGTTTCCCGGCCCGGTAGCCGAACGTGTCTTTGCGAGCCATGACCGGCATTCCCGCCAGATGGCGTCCGATGTCTTCGGAAAACTGCTCCACCGATTGATATCGCCGCTCCGGCTCTTTGCGCATCGCCATCAACACGATGTTGTCCAGATCGCCCGCGAGCGAGCGCGCCAGTCGGGTTGGCGCGCCAGTTATCCGGCCAACGACTTTGCTCGGCTCCTCGATTTCGGTCTCGCAGAATGCGCGCTCGATTTCGGCGGGCGAGTATGTCTTGAATTCATGCGGACGGCGCTCGGTCAGCAGTTCATACAGCACGACGCCAAGCGAGTACACGTCGGTCGTCGTGGCGACCGCCTGTCCGCGCGCCTGTTCCGGGCTGGCGTACTCAGGCGTCATCAACCGCAGCGCCGTTGCCGTCCGCGTGTCGGCCTGGCTCACGTCCGGCGAGAGCAATTTGGCGATGCCGAAATCGAGCAGCTTCGGCGCGCCGTCTTCGGTGATCAGGATGTTGCTCGGTTTCAGATCGCGGTGGATGACCAGTCTCTGGTGCGCGTGCTGGACGGCGGAACAGACCTTGCGGAAGAGCTTCAGTTTCTCGTTGACTGAAAGCTGATGGCGACGGCAATAGGCCGTGATCGGTTCGCCGGCGACGAACTCCATCACGAAATAAGGCAAGCCGTCTTGTGTCGCGCCGCCGTCGAACAGGCGCGCGATGTGCGGATGATCGAGCGAAGCCAGAATCTGTCGCTCGCGCAGGAATCGGTCGCGCACGAAGTCCGTGTCCATCCCACGTTTGATGATCTTGATCGCGACCTGCTGCTGGAACTGCTCGTCGTCACGTTCGGCCTCATAGACGGCGCCCATCCCGCCGCGTCCGATCAGGCGCGTGACGCGGTAAGGCCCGATGCGCTCTCCGGTCAGATCATTTTTGGATTTGGCGGTGAAGGCCAGAGCGGCGTTCGAGATCGGATCACAGATAAAGTCTTCGGCGGTGTCTCGCTCGAGCAGGGAGAGCACTTCGCGTCGCAACTCTTCATCGCCTTCGCAGGCGCGCGTCAAATAGGTATCGCGTTCGCCCGCCGGGCGATCAATCGCTGTGCGAAAAATCTCTTCAATGCGGCGCCAGCGTTCAAGATTCATGGCTGTCATGTCTCCATTTCGCGGCGCAGCCATGCGCGCGCCAGCCGCATCTCATGGCCGATCGTGGCGATGGACAGTCCAAGCGCGTCGGCCGTCTCTTCCAAACTCAAACCTCCGAAATAGCGCAGCTCGATGATGCGGACCTTGCGCTCGTCGAACTTCGCCAGGGCGATCAACGCGTCATCAAGTGCTACCAGATCGGCGGTCTTCTCGTCGGAAAACGTCAGCGCTTCGTCGAGCGAAAATTTTTGCTCGCCGCCGCCGCGTTTGTCCGCCGCGCGCGCGCGCGCGTATTCGACCAGAATCTGGCGCATCAACTGCGCCGCCACGCCGTAAAAATGCCTCCGGCTCTGCCATTCGGGAAAATCCTGCTTGACCAGCCGCAGGTAAGCCTCATTGATGAGCGCGGTCGGTTGCAGTGTGTGATCCGGACGCTCCCGGCGCAGATAGCTGTGGGCCAGCTTGCGAAGCTCCTCGTATACGACCGGCATCAACTGGTCGAGCGCGGACTGATCGCCTCGGCTCCAGCGTAGCAGAAGCTGCGTGATTTCATTGGGGGGCGGCGTTTGCATATTTTTCAGATTCGGGAGTCAACAGCGCCATTCGGACCTGCATAATTCTATCATGAGGTCCTAGAGCGCTTCTGAAATGTTGCCAGCATCGGACGAACTGATTGAAGACTCGTTGAAAGAGAAGCGGCCACAGATATTTGACGAATATCGGCCTTTCAGCGGCGGCTGAAATCCACTAAACTTATTCGTTGTGCCGATGAGTAGGACGCTCTCCGAGGATCAAGACGTGCCGTTTCTGCCGAAACCGAATTCGGTCGCGCTCATACTCTCCACCTGAATGGCGCCTGAAGACTTGGTCATAGCCGCACTGGCCCATCCACTTGCAGCGGCAGGTTGCGCGAGATTCGTGAGGATGCATGCCAGATGCACCATGACCCGCAATCGCAGGCGGGGCTCCGGGATGTGGCGCCGGGTCTGTGGATATGGCGTCTCGAACATCCTGCCTGGGAGCCGTGTCAAGGCTGGGAGCCGGTCGTGGCGTCAACGTGCGTTGATCGGGATGTCGATCTGTTCGTGCGCCGCTATTGCGCCCGCGCGTTCGGCCTGGACCGTTTCCTTATCTCTTTCTCGCAACTAAGAGAAGATGAGCCTGTAAGATCAGCGGGACACCCATTTAGTGGGAACGTAGTTACCGATTCTATTTACGAGTTACCAAGTTTATTATCGAGTTACCGATTCTATTACCGCGGTACATTAGTAGGCAGGTAGATCGCGGGATGATGAATGATCTGCTGGTTGGTTGAGCCGCGCCATTCTCCGGCGTTGTCTGAAAGCTCTTTGACGAAGGGCCCGTCAATAAGAATGTCCGTGAGCTCAAGAATCCGCCCGATTGTCTGATCATTATGGGTGGCCAGATCTTCCAGCGTATAGCCTGTGTAAAGTGTGATGTGCTGGTTTCGTTGCTTGAGTGATTGCATCAAGGCCAGCAGCCCTTCCGGTTGAAGAAACGGCTCTCCGCCGAGTATCGTCACGCCGTCACGTGGCGCGACTTCCGGCGCTAGCAATCTCTCGACGATTTCGCTGATCTCCATTTCAACGCCGCTGTCCATTGGGTGAGTCTCAACTGAGTGGCAGCCGATGCAGCGCAATAAACAACCAGCCGTCTGTAATACGCTACGTCGTCCCGGCCCTTCGACTACCGAGTTGTGGTAGATGCGAAAAATTCTGAGCGAAGGCTCGTCTTTTGAAGTGTGAACCGATGAAATCCGCAGCGGCTCGATGTTGATCGGGCGCGCGCAGTTGACAGATCTGGCCACTGGTAAAATGTCTGCGGCCAGTTCTCTCAAGTCTACCTGCTGCAAGCCTTCGACCGTCAGTTGGCCGCTGTGAGCGTCAATAATCCAAGTCGCTTCCTTCATGGCCTCACGCTTTCTTGTTTTGAATCTGCGGCCTGACATTTGTGCGGGCGTAAAACTCCTTGGTGCTCTCTTCCTGCTGCGGCGCGCCAGTTAGTTCGGTTACGATCTTGGCGACATCCGCGCACTGCGGCCCCTGAACGCCTTCCACTTTCATCTCCATCTCACCGGTCTGCGGGTCAATCGTGAAATTGATTTCGGGCATCGTTTCGCTCCTTTCAGTAACGGATCTTGATCTTCACGACGCCGCCTTCGACGGCGCGGTGAACCGTTCCGCGCAAACGAGCGGCCACTTTACTGACGACGCGTTCGTTGTATGCGGCGCGGAGCCGTGGAATGAACTGGCCATTGAAAACCCGGTGTTGATCGAGATCGTCAATCACCGGCGTATAGTCTCCATTCTCCGAACGCTGAAAGCCGATGTCGCCGTAACAATTTCCGACCGTGTCACGCGGGATAATGATGTCAACTCTTTGCCGAAGTTGATACCGGTAGTAGTCGCCCAGTTCAAGGTTCTCGCCTTGCCTGATCTCTTTGCAGCCGATGTCTTCGAGCGCGCCGGCGAGAAGATCGCGGTCTTTGAAGACGACTTCGGTGAACGTCATGTACTTGCTCATTGATATTGCCTCCGTTCGTTGATGAATAATCGCATTACATTTCCAACGCCCGCGAGATTTGCATTCGTTCGTTGATTGGCGTGATGCCTGACCCGCCCGCGTTCACCGCCATGTGATCCTTCGCCCAGTTCCGTAAGCTGTCCACCTGCTCACGTTTGATGACGCTTGTGGGTTGAATCTGCCCGGCGCGGCGGGTGATGTCCGCCCTTGTTACCTCGCGCTCCCCGTCCATAAACGCGAACAGAAGCCCGGCTTTGACCGCCGCCTCGATCTCCGCGCCGGAGAAGCCTTCGGTAGTCTCCGCCAGCTCATCGAGATCGAAGTCATCCGGATTGCGCCCGCGTTTGCGCAGATGAACGGCGAAGATTTCGCGCCGGTCTTCGGGCGTTGGCAGATCAACGAATACGATGTGCGAGAAACGCCCCTGCCGGGTCTGCTCCGCCGCGAGCCCTCGAACGTCATTGGCAGTGCCGATCACGAAGACATCCGACTGCTCCTGCATCCAGTTGAGCAGATAAGCGATCGTGCGGGCCGTCTCTCCACCATCGGTTCTGGCCGATGATTCCAAGCCCCCTACAGCCTTCTCAAATTCGCTGATGCCGAGGATGCCTTTGAGCGTCGTGGCGATTGAAAGTGCGCGTTTGATGGTCATCGCCGATGAGCCGATCACGCCGCCCCCTTCGCCCATCACGCTGCCGAAATCGAGGTCGAGAAGCGATTTGCCCAGCACCGATGAAGCGATCTTCTTGGTCAAATCCTTGCCGCATCCAGGCAATCCGACCATCAGCAATCCCTTCATCGGCTCGACGCCGAATGCCCGCGCAGCAGGAGTGAAGGTCGCCGCGGCTTCGGTCAGAATCCGCCGCAGGTTGTGATATCCGCCGAGATGATCCGCCGGCTCGGCGTGCGTGTAAGTGAGCGCGCCCGTGCCTTTGATAACCGACTTCTTTTCATCAAGGATCACCGGCAGCGCATCCGCCGTCAGCCCCGAACCGCTGATGATCGCTTTGGCGAGAAGGTTCTCGATGTCCGATTCGGTCAGTCCGAGCAGAGCCTGTACGAGTTGTTCCCGGAGCCGCTCGTCAACCTCTACGCGGACCTCGCCGTCTTTGAGGCGCTGTGTCTGCGTATCGAGCATCGCCGTTACCTCGCGTTCATCGGGCAACGGGAGTTCGACCACCTTGATCTCCTTCTCCAGCGCCGGCAGGTCGGGAAAGTTCCTCTCGACGAAGATGACGTTGAGATGACGCCCCTTGATTTCCCAGGCGAGTTCGCGCAGCCGGCGGACCAGATGCGGATCTTCCTGGCCGTACGGCGCGAGATAAGGGCTATAATCGCAGAGTACGAACAGGCCCTTCTTTTGCTGTGCGACATAATCGAGCGCGCTCGCCGCGTCCTGCATATCCGGGATCAAAATCTCCTTCTGTCCCTTTAGTTCGGCGCCGAGGACTTGCCGCAACCCGGTCGTGCGGCTCCAGATGAAGAGCCCTTTCTCTTTTTCACGATGACACTTGAGCTGCGCCACCGCTTGCATAATGCGATGAAAGCGCCCTTCCTCCGGCGTGTTGATCGCGATCAACAGGTAGCGGGCGCGGATCAACACGTCGAGTTCGGTGACGATCTTTTCCAGAGACTCCTGTGACATTTCTCCCTCTCGATCCACGAATTACA
>Ga0187894_10003539_pt1 | contig 17411 bp, 15 predicted proteins | sample GBC1701081metaG_FD_136650 | JGI IMG/M metagenome (GOLD analysis project Ga0187894, IMG submission 136650) | White microbial mat communities from a lava cave in the Kipuka Kanohina Cave System on the Island of Hawaii, USA - GBC170108-1 metaG ...
AAGTTTCTCGACTGGGCGCCGATCGTCACGATCTCTGCGTTGACGGGTCAGCGTGTGACAAAAATTTTGCCGCTTGTTGCGCAAGCTCACGCTGCACGTGATCGCCGAATTCAAACTTCGCGCCTTAACCGATTTTTCGAAGACATGATCTCGCAGCCAAAAGGCGGCTCGGCGCCGGCACCGATGAAAGGCGGCTTTTCGCGGCTCAAAGTGCAATTTGTCTCGCAAGGCGGAACGCGGCCGCCGTTGTTTATCTTGTTCACGTCGGGCGGCAAAGCGGGTTTGCATTTTTCGTATCTTCGTTATGTCGAGAACCGTCTGCGTGAGTCGTTTGATTTTTTCGCAACGCCGATTCGCCTTGTCGAGCGACACAAAGAAAAGAGATTTAACGCAAAGACGCAAAAAAGCAAAGACGCAAAGAAAACTTAGGCTACGTCGTTGGCGGCTGATTTATTCGCGTCTTTCGGTTAAGATTTATTCGAAATGGAAGTTGGTTTACTACTGATCAGAATCTTACTCGCGGGTATTTTCGCGCTTGCCGGCATTGCAAAGTTTCTCGATCTGAAAGGATCGCGAAAGGCGTTTATGGATTTCGGCGTCCCGCCGAGTCTCGCGATGCCCGGAGCCGTCGCGTTGTCAGTCGCCGAAATTCTTATCGCAGTGATGTTTCTTTCAGTCACGACTTCATGGTACGCAGCGATCGGTGCGTCGTTTTTGCTGTTGCTGTTTATTATTCAAATGACTTATCAAATGGCGCGCGGCAACGCGCCTGATTGTCATTGCTTTGGACAGATTCATAGCGAACCGGTCAGCGTTAAGAGCATAGTGCGCAATATTATTTTTGCTGTTCCGGCGATCTTTCTTGTTCTCCAAGGAGTGAGGAATCAAGGTTTTAGTTTGCTCGATCCTCGCCTTGATCTGATGCAATTGGTTTTTGGAACGGCGGTTTTGATATTGCTGCTCGCTGTCATTTTTACGTTGCTAAAAATTTCGCATCAGCAAACCGAGATCATGCGACGGATCGAAGTGATGGAACTCGTCGCACGCGATGGCGCGCAGGTCGAGCGCGAAGACGTCGTCAGTCCGCACGAAGGTTTGCCGATCGGCGCGGTCGTTCCTGATTTTGAGATGCCTGATCTTGACGGTAAGCAAGTTTCACTTACAGATCTAAAAGCTGCGGGCAAACCCGTGCTGTTCTTTTACGTCGCCCCAACATGCGCGCCGTGTAAAGCGCTCGTGCCGGAATTTGAAACTTGGCAGCGTGAGCTCGCCGATAAACTGGAGATAGTTTTTTTGAGTAACGGCACTGCGAAAGAAAACGAAGAAAAATTTGGCGGTGAAAGTGACAAGACGATATTGCTGCAAAAACATCGCGAAGTCGCAGACCTTTTTAAAGCTCAATGGACGCCGACCGCTGTCTTGATGGACGCAAACGGCCGCGTCGCGAGTCACGCGGCGGCTGGCGACACGGCGATTCGTGAGCTGATCGAGAACATCGCAGTCGAAGACCTCAGCCGCGAATTCGCGCATTTCGTGCCGTCTCACAACGGCCACACTCACGCGCGAACCGACAAGATCGGAAGCAGCGTGCCCGAGATTTCTGTGACAGAAATTGGCGGTCGCGAAATTACATCCGACTTTTTTAAAGGAAAGCCGACGCTCGTGACTTTTTGGAGCACTTCGTGTCCGCACTGCACGAACATGCTCGGCGAACTGCGCGACTGGGACAAGTCGAAGGGCGACGACGCGCCGAATCTGCTTGTGTTCTCGGACGGCGAACAGGCCGAGAACGAGAACTTTGACCTCGCGTCGCCGGTTGTTTACGATCCGGGTCACAAGACCGCGAACGGCTTTGGAATGTTCGGCACGCCGTCGGCTGTATTGATCGACGGACGCGGAAGATTTGCCACCGAGACCGCCGTAGGAGCACCAGACATCTGGTCGCTGATAGGAAAAAGAAAATAGCCGCCTGAGTCAGTAGCCCGCACGTTAGTAAGGGCGCCCGCAATGCTCACGGGCGCCCTTACTAACGTGCGGGCTACTGACACTGTTTTATGAGTAAGCCGATTGATTGGAAAATAAGTGCGACAGACGGCGAGGCGCGGGCCGGCGTGTTGACGACGCGGCGGTCGGTTATCGAGACGCCGGTGTTTATGCCGGTCGGAACGCAGGGTTCAGTCAAGGGTATTCGGTTTGAGTGGCTCGAGAACGAGATCGACGCGCAGATCATCCTCGGCAATACTTATCATCTTTTTTTGCGGCCGGGCGTCGAGGCGATAAAACATTTTGGCGGGCTGCACAAATTCACTTCGTGGAATCGTTCGATACTGACGGATTCGGGCGGCTTTCAGGTTTTTTCGCTGAACGACCTTAGAAAATTAACTGAAGATGGCGTTGAGTTTCGTTCGCATCTAGATGGCAGCAAGCAATTTCTTTCGCCTGAAATTTCGATGGAGATTCAAGCGGCGCTCGATTCGGAGATCGTGATGGTCTTCGACGAATGTCCGCCCGGCGACGCGGGTTACGAAGCGACGCGCACGAGCCTCGAACTTACCGCGCGCTGGGCAGCGAGATCGAAGGCGAGATTCAACGAGTTGTCAGAACCGCCTGCGTTAGTGGGCGGCCCGAACGTAAATGTCAGTTCTGCGTCTGGACCGCCCGCTCACGCAGGCGGTTCTGACTTCGGGCGGGCTTTGTTTGGCATCATTCAAGGCGCCGGGCATCTCGATCTTCGCAAAGAAAGTTTAGAGAAAACGGTCGAGATCGGCTTTGACGGTTATGCGATCGGCGGGTTGAGTGTCGGTGAAGAAAAGTCTGTGATGTACGAGGTGCTCGACTTTATTGCGCCGCAGATGCCGCAGGATTCGCCGCGATATTTGATGGGCGTAGGCACGCCGGAAGATCTGATCGAGGCGGTGAATTGCGGCGTCGATATGTTCGATTGCGTGCTGCCGACGCGAAACGGCCGCACGGGCGGCGCCTTTACATCACGCGGAAAGCTCAATATTCGCAATGCAAAATTCACTTTGAGCGACGAGCCGCTCGATCCCGAATGCAGCTGTTCGGTGTGTCGGCGATATTCGCTCGGTTATCTGCGGCATTTGTATCAAGCGGGCGAAATGACGGCGGCGATCTTGCTGTCGCATCACAACGTCGCGTTTTTTATAAACACGATGCGCGCCGCCAGAGAGGCGATAGTTGCATCGAACTTTCAGCAATTTAGAAGCGACTTTTTGGCTAAGCTAAAGGAAAACGAAGTAGATGCCGGTTGATAATGAAGCGGCAAATGTATATCATTTGCCTTTTGACTTTGGCTCGTGAACGCAATGAATACATACCTATTTTTATCTCAGGACACTTCAGGCGGCGGTTCGATATTGAGTTTCGCCTTGCCGTTGCTGCTGATGGGTGGCATCTTTTACTTCCTCGTAATTTTGCCGCAGAAGCGTCAAAAGCAGCAGATCGAGGAAATGATCTCAAACCTTCAGATGAACGACGAGATCGTCACAAGCGGCGGCGTGATCGGTAAGATAAAAGAAATCAAAGAGACCAGCCTCATCATTCAGAGCGCCGAAAAGTCGCTGATTGAAATCGGCAAGAGCGCCGTCGTCGGCAAAAAGCCATGATAGTAGATCGTGAATTGTGAATAGTTAATAGAGAAGTTCTATTTACTTGTTTACGATTCACCATTCACGAAATATATGAAGAACACCGGTTTGTGGATCAGAACTGGCATAGTCGTAGCCATACTGTTGATCGGAATTTATTTAGTTTTCGGACCGCGTCGCGTGCCGACGACGGCAGATTTTACCTGGTCCGGCATCAAGCAAAATCTTGCGACAAACATCAACCTCGGCCTCGATCTCAAAGGCGGCTCGCACCTCGTGATGCGCGTTAAGACCGAGGAATACCTCAAACGTCTGACCGAAAATAACGAGGCGGCGGCGGTTCTCGCCGTGCGCGATGCAAAGGACGAGAGCAGTGCGCCGCTGGGCATAACGGCCGAGGGCTCGGCGGTCACGGCGAACGGCGAATATTCCGTAACGCTCAACGTCGCCGATCCTGCAAGACTTCAGACGGCGATCGACGAGGTAAAAAAGAAAGTCGATTTTTCCGTGTGGACGGAGACGACGAGCGGCAATTCCGTAACCTGGTCGCTCGCAAATCAGCAGCAGACAATATTAAAAGAGCAGGCGACCGAGCAGGCGCTGCGAATCATCGACAGTCGCATCAACGCGTTCGGCGTAAAAGAGCCGACGCTGCAGCGACAAGGTTCGTCCGATTCGGGACAGATTCTGCTACAGATGCCGGGCGTTGAGAATCCTGAGCGTGTAAAGGCGCTGGTTGGTGAAACGTCGCGGCTCGATTTGATGAAGATCGTCAGCCCGCCAAATCCATCGCCGGTGCAAACCTATCCGACGAAAGAAGCTGCATTAGCGACGATCGGCGGCAAAGACAGCGATACGCGTAAGGTTTTGCCTTACAGCGAGCGTGACGATTCCACGACTGCGACGCCGAATGCTGCAAGCAAAAAGCCGACACAATTCGTCGTCGTCGAATTGCCCGCAGTCGTCGATGGCAGCGAGCTGCGTGACGCGGCGGCGATTCAGGGACGCGCGGGCGGCAGTGATTTTCAGATTTCGTTTTCGTTCAAACCGGCAGGTGCGCAGAAGTTTGGCGATTGGACGGGAAAGAACATCGGTAACTACATGGCCGTCGTTTTGAATGATGAGGTCAAATCCGCCGCATACATTAAATCTCAGATCTTCGACTCGGGCGAGATCTCGGGCCGCTTTACAAAAACCGCAGCCGACGATCTGGCACTGACGCTGAAATCCGGCGCATTGCCGGCCGCGATCGAATATCAGGAAGAGCGAACTGTCGGACCGAGCCTCGGTGCGGATTCGATTCAGTCGGGTGTGGCGGCGTCGATTGGCGGCCTTGTGCTGGTCGTGTTGTTCATGCTCTTTTATTATCGCGGAGCGGGTATCAACGCGGTCGTCGCGCTTGGGCTGAACATGCTGCTTACGATCGCCGCGCTGATCATTTTCAAATCGACGCTGACGCTGCCCGGAATTGCGGGAATCATCCTCGGCATCGGCATGGCGGTTGACTCGAACGTGCTGATCTTCGAGCGTATTCGCGAGGAATTGCGAGCGGGATTTTCGGTTCCCGAATCGATCAGCCTCGGTTTTGATCGAGCGTTTGTGACGATCATCGACACGCACATTACGACGATCTTGTCGTCGCTGATCCTTTACATTACGGGCGGCTCAGGGCCGATCAAGGGTTTTGCCATCACGCTGATCCTCGGCTTGCTGATAAATCTTTTCACGGCCGTTTTTGTTTCGCGCACGATCTTTAAATGGGAGCTGCAGCTTAAGCCGCAACGCGAAACGCTGAGCATATAGTTTACGCAGAATGTTTAATCTTTTTACTAATATCAACGTCGATTGGCTGGGAAAACGCAAAATTTTTATCGCGTTCTCGATTGTAATTTTAGTGGCCGGTCTTGTTTCGACTTTCACGCGGCAATACACGCCGGGCGGTACGGATGCGTTCAATCTCGGTGTCGATTTTAAGGGCGGCACGATGATCGTCGCGAAGTTTAAAGGCGAGCGACCGACGGAAGACGCGATTCGCGGTGCGCTGAATGGCGTCGGTATCGCCGATCCTGTCATTCAGGCCTCGATCGATAAGACGGATGAAGTTCTCATCAAAATTCCACTTGTCGAAAACACCGAAGGGGCCGCCGACAACGCCGCCGTCGCCGCACAGGTGCAGGCCGGTCGTGCGACGGTGAAACAAGCGCTCGATACCTTTGGCACAGAAGCCGAGGGCGAAACTGCATTGGCCGACGCCCCTGACGCAACCTATAAGATCGTCGGAACCGACTCGGTCGGCGCCGTCGCCGGATCGAAGCTGCGTAATCAGGCCGTGACCGCGACGCTCTTCGGGCTCGTCGGAATTTTGTTGTTTATCGCTTTTCGCTACGACTGGACATACGCGGCGGGTGCCGTCATTGCGGTGTTTCACGATGTTCTGATTACGCTGGCGGCATTCTCGATATTTCAATGGGAGATCAACCTCACGGTGATCGCCGCACTTCTGACCATCGTCGGTTTTTCGGTGAATGACACGATCGTCATCTTCGACCGCGTGCGCGAAAACCTGCTCGCAAATCGCGAGGGAAGTTTGTTTCAAATCACGAACGACTCGCTCAACCAAACAATGTCGCGCACGATCATCACGTCGTTTCTCGTGCTGATGTCGGTGCTCGCTCTTGTGATATTTGGCGGCGACGTGCTGCGAAGTTTTTCGCTTGCATTACTTGTCGGCGTCATCACCGGAATTTACTCGACCATCGCTATCGCCAGCCCGATCGCGATCTGGTGGCAGAACAAACTCGGTGAAACGCGCGTGAAGATGAAGGAAGTTTTGGCACCGACAACCGGCGGCGAAAAACTCGCTTCGTCGTCGAGACGCTCGGTGACGCGGCGTCCGGTCACGCGATAAATTTTTGATCGAACAATAGAAAACCGAGCTTTATATTCTTGACTTTCGCGGCGTGACCTTTTAGACTTCATTTCGTTGCTGGTCAATTAATTGCTTTGCTTTACGAGTAGGCCCGAATAGAAGATTCGGGTGCGGAGAACGTAGGTCACTGGCGTATTCGACCGGTTGGCTCGTTTCCCACAAATTTTTTTGAGAAAGGCAAAGCAAAGAGAGAGGCTACGGCAAAGGCAGGTTTGTTCGGCGGACGAGTCGTGACAACTTGAGTTTTTGTTTGTAACATCTCATTATACAAAGGTTTCGAACCCTCGACCTGAAGTTTGGCACCGGAAAGAGAGGTAACTAAAATGCTTGATCAATTAGTCGAATCTAAAAATAACTCAGCCGAGAACAGACGTAAGAGTCGCTTCTTGCTGGTGACCCTGGCGATCGCTGTGACGGTAATGCTAAGCAGTTGGACATACGCATTGTTTGATAAAAACTTTGACGTCACGGACGAGCTTTCGTTGACGACGCTGGTTGCACCGGTTCCGATCGCCGAGGAGGAACCGCCACCCGAGCCTGAAAAGAAACCGGAGCAAAAGCAGCCTGATGTGGATGTTCGCAAGGAGCTGATTCAGAACATTTTTCAGACGCCGGTAAAACCGCCTGACACCGTTGCAACGACGAGAAATCAGGTTAAGGAGATGCGTCTCGATCGTATCACTAAACTTGGTTCGTCAGATTCCGATACAGGTGCTCGGGTTGATCCCGGCATGGCACGTGTTTCAGACTCTGGCGGAACAGGCGGTCTTTCTGTAGGAAGTGGAACATCACCGACAGGAGGCGACAAAGAAGAACTTCCGCCGCCCAAGACCGAAAAACCAAAACCGCCAAAGACGGTTTCCGGCGGTGTGTTGAACGGTAAAGCGACGAGCTTGCCAAAGCCGGCTTATCCGCCTGCGGCACGTGCCGTTCGCGCATCGGGAGCGGTTTCCGTGCAGGTTTTGATCAGCGAATCGGGAAGCGTCATCTCGGCAAACGCCGTTAGCGGTCATCCGCTGCTTCGTTCTGCTGCCGAAGGTGCCGCCCGCGGAGCACGATTTAGCCCGACTCTGCTTTCAGGCCAGGCCGTGAAGGTTTCGGGTGTTATCACTTATAATTTCGTTCCGTAGATCGGAACATTGAAACTTGCGGGGTTCGGCTTTAATGGTCGCATCCCGCAAAGTATAATAAATTTGCAATCCTAAAATTTACTTGATTTCTTTGGAGGAAAAATCATGACACTTATAGGCAGCCTGCTTGGAACGGGCTTTTACTTGATGTTTGTCGAGGGAGCAGATTCCTTCGGCATTTACGAGATCGCTAAGAGCCTGACGATTCCGGGTTGGGGCGTTATCATCACACTACTGATCCAGTCGGTGTATATGATCGCCGTCGGAATCGAACGCTGGCTGACTTACAACAAAGCCAAGGCACAGTCGCGTCAATACGCGCCGAAAGTTGCCCAGGCTTTAAAGAACAGCAACATCGATGAGGCCATCAATATCAGCGACAAGCACAAAGATTCGCACCTCGCGATGGTCGTCTCGAGCGGTTTGAAGGAGTTTGCGGCTCACCAGGGCAACTCGGACATTTCGGCCGACGAGATGGAAGCGTCGAAGCGTGCTCTCGAGCGGGCGATCGCCGTTAAGACAGCCGAATTGAAGCGTGGTCTCTCGGGACTCGCAACGGTCGGCTCGACGGCACCGTTCGTCGGACTTTTCGGCACGGTCGTCGGTATCATCGGTGCGTTTCAGGCCTTGAGAGCAAACGAATCGGCGGGTATCGCCGCGGTCGGCGGTGCTATCGCAGAAGCGCTGGTCGCCACGGCTTTCGGTATTCTCGTTGCGATCCCGGCGGTGTGGCTCTTCAACTATTTCACAAACAAAGTTACGAGTTTTGGTGTTGAGATGGAGAATTCCGCTTCGGAATTGGTCGATTATTTCATTAAGCAGCGCGGCAAAAGCCTCAGAGGCTAGTCGCCCGCTCAAAGGCCTCGGCCTTTAAGGAGTTTTATCGCTATGGCAGGACAAGTTGGCGGCACAAGCGAATATAATTCGGAGATCAATGTAACTCCGATGGTTGACGTCATGTTGGTGCTTCTGATCATCTTCATGATCGTCACGCCGCTGCTGCAACAGGGAGTTTCCGTTAATCTACCGCGCGACACGATCAGCCCGGATGAGGACGCAGACATCGCTAAGGACACGTCGGTGATAGTTGCGATTCCCGATAACAACAACTTTTATATCGGCAAAGACCAGTTTCCACTGGATCAGCTCGGTGATGTGATCAAGCGGCGTATGGAAGGCAAGGTGCCGGAAAAGCGCATTGTTTACATAAAGAGCGGCGTCGATGTCGATTACGGACGTGTTGTGTCGGCGATCGAGACGATTCGCAGACAGGATATAGACAAGATCGGGCTTGTCGCGGACAGAAAGAAAGGCGGCGAGGCGCCAAAGCCGCAATAACGAGGATAAAGCTATGGGAATGTCCAGTGGCGGCTCCGGCGACGGAGCCAAACCGAATATCAACGTAACGCCATTGATCGACGTGCTTCTTGTGCTGCTGATCATTTTTATGGTCATCACGCCGCTAAAGCCGAGCCGCTTCGAGGCGAAGGTTCCTGCCGAGCCTAAAGAACAGCAGGACGTCAATGTAAAACCTAATCCGCTTACGCTGGTAGTCGCGATTAGTAAGGAAACAAAAGGCATAACCCTCAATAACGAGGCTTATGGCGATGTTTCCGACCCGTCGAAACTGAACGCCAAACTCGCTGAGATATTCAGAGAACGGGCGGCTAACGGCGTCTTTCGCGAGAATACTAACGAAATCGAAAAGACCATCTTTATCAAATCGCCGAAATCCGTGAGATACGGCGACGTGGTAAAAGTGATCGACGCGGCGAAAGCGGCCGGAGCGTCGCCCATCGGTCTGCAGATCGATGATCTAACTGATTAACGCTGTCTGCGGACTCGTTTGTCCGCAGCATTTAATGGAGTCAAATGATGAGATCCTCACGTATTGGGATTTTAGTTTTGCTTTCGCTCGTCGTGTTGTCGGCGGCCAACTGTGGCTACTACAACCGCGTCATGGCGCGAAAGGATTTGGTTGACGGTTCTGACGCATATAAGAATCGTAAGTTTCCTGAGGCGGAGCGGCTTTTCAGGTCTGCGGTCGCACGCGACCCGAAGGGCGAAAACACCGAAGGAAAGATGGCGCAGCTCTTTTTGGCTCGCACCCTTCACTCTCAATTCATCGGCGATCGCCAGAACAAGGCTAGGGCCGAAGAGGCAATCAACGAATATCAGAAGGCCCTCGCGCTTAATCCGAACGATCAAAGTTCTTACAAAGCTATTGCGAGCTTATTCGAAAACCTTCAGAAGACCGACGAGTGGCTCGTTTGGGTGACCAAGCGGTCGCAGAACACCACCATTCCGCCCGAACAACGCGCCGAAGCTCTGACATCGCTTGCCGCCAAAAAGAATAGCTGTGCAAACGACATCAGCGACACCGATGCAACGAAAAAGAAGACGACCAAAGACGGCAAGCCCGCCTTTGAGTTTGTAAAACCGGCAAAACCTGAGGATTTCGACACGATGAAGAAATGCATCGATGAAGGAATACTGCTCATCAATCAGGCCATCGAGCTCGAACCCGACCGCGTTAAAAATGCCAAGAGCATCGACATCAAAGGCATGCAGGATGCAGAGCTTGTTCAGGTTCAGGATTTGCTGAAGGTTTTTGAATCCGCACGCTCTTACAAAGCGAGCCTCTTGATCCAGTCGATGCGACTCGCCGAGATGGACGGTCGCACGGCTGACAGAGATCGATTCAAGACAGAGTCCGATGCGGCAAAGGCTAGGTTCGTTGAGCTGAGCGAGGTCGTAAAAGGGATTCAGAAGGAGATCGACGATCGGCTTGCGGCCAAAGCGGCCGAGGCCGGCAGAAACGTCAACGCCAACGCCAACGCTAACGCCGCTAAATAGAATAATCTAGATTTTTCTTTCCAACATCGGCGATGCTCAATTAAAATGAATTGGGCATCGCCTTTTTGCATTATGATTCGGATCGAAGATGTCATCGACAAAGTTGAGGTAAACCGGCCGGGTGCCGACACCGACCTGATCCGTCGCGCATACATGTTCTCGGCGTTGCATCATAAGGGTCAGACGCGAGCTTCAGGCGAACCGTATCTTGTTCACCCACTTGAGGTTGCAGAGATTTTGGCCGACATGCGACTCGACGAAGTAAGCGTATCGACCGGACTGCTTCACGACGTTGTCGAGGACACACTCGTCGATCTCGACACGATAAAAATGCAGTTTGGCGATCAGATCGCTCTCCTCGTCGATGGACTAACCAAGATCGCAACGATCAGCAATCTCTCAAAAGAAAAGCAGCAGGCCGAAAATGTTCGCAAGATGGTGCTCGCGATGATCACTGACGTTCGTGTTGTCTTGATCAAGCTCGCCGACCGTTTGCACAACATGCGAACGATGCAATATCTCAAACCGGAGAAGCGCGAACGAATTTCTCAGGAAACGCTCGACATCTACGCACCGATCGCTCACCGTCTCGGAATGGGTAAGGTGCGAAGCGAGCTCGAAGACCTTGCTTTTCAAAATCTTCACCCTGACGAATACAGGCGGCTCTCGAAGGAAGTCGATGTCCGCCGCCCCGAGCTCGAAGCCACTCTCGAAAAAGTGAAGGCGACGATTACAGACAAGCTCAAGCAAAACGAGGTGCCTTTCGTCGAGATCGAGGGCCGCGTCAAGCGTCTCTATTCCCTCTGGAAAAAACTGAAGAAACAAAAGATCATGATCGAGCAGGTTTACGATCTGATCGCTGCTCGCATTATTACCGAGAACGACCGTAAAAATTGTTATCTCGCGATGAGCGTCGTTCACGACATTTGGACGCCGGTGCCTGAGCGTTTCAAAGATTGGATCGCTATACCGCGCGACAATCTTTACCAATCGCTCCACACGTCGGTTATCGGCGATGGCGGCCAGCCGTTTGAGGTGCAGATTCGCACACAGGAAATGCACCATATCGCCGAAGAAGGCGTCGCGGCGCATTGGAAATACAAAGAAAGCAGCCTCGGTCGCCAAGAGGAAGAAAATAACCTCGACGAGCTGCGAAAGACTGTAGAGAAACTGCTGCTGCCCTTGGTTCGCGAATCTGAGGAAAACGTCGATTCCGAAGAATTTATCGAAACGCTGAAGCTGGATCTTTATCCGAAAGATGTTTATACGTTTACGCCGATGGGCAAAGTAATTCAGCTTCCGCGCGGTTCGACGCCGATCGATTTTGCTTACGCGATTCACTCCGTTGTCGGCGACAGCTGTACCGGTGCGAAGATCAACGGCCGTATTGTGCCGCTTCGAAGTGAATTGCAAAACGGCGATGTGATCGAGATATTAACGACGCAGAATTCGCATCCGTCCGGCGATTGGCTCAATTACGCGATCACCTCGCGAGCTCGCAACCGCATACGACATTACATCTCGCTGCAACAGCGAACCGAGTCGATCGATATCGGGCGCAAACTTCTCGAAAAAGAGGCGGAGAAGTTTCGCGTCACGGCGAAAAAATTCATGCACAACGACGGCGAACTCAAACGTATCGCAAACGAATACGGCCTCAGCCGACCCGACGATCTTTTCGCATCGGTCGGTTATGGAAAGACGCTGCCTCGCAATGTGATCGCTAAGTTTCTCGGTGCCGATAAATTTAAGGAACTCGATCCCGACCAGCAAAAAGACACGCGGCTGCAGACGGGCATGAAGGCCGTGCGAAAATTCATCGGTCTCGGCGAGGACGCGATCGTCGTAAAAGGCGTCGATAATCTGCTGACGACACGTGCGAAGTGCTGCAATCCGCTGCGCGGCGAGGAGATCGTCGGCTATATTTCGCTCGGCAAAGGCATCGTCGTTCACAACAGACGCTGCACAAACATGTCGAATCTGATGGTCAATAAAGACCGGATCGTCGATGTCGAGTGGGCGAAAAGCGACAAAGAAGAAATTCATTCCGTGCAGCTTCTTGCGACGACCGAGAACCGAACCGGAATGCTCGCCGGCATCACGAACGCAATTGCCGATATAAAGACCGGCATTCGCGATGCCCGTGCAAACGTCTCAAAGGACGACATCGGCATGATCGAAGTCACCGTCGAGGTTTACGACAAAAAGCATCTCGATAAGGTGGTCGGTGCCATCGAGAACGTCTCCGGCGTGATCACGGTCGAACGCATGAACGCGTGACGAAGTGGAAACCACGAAAATCCGCCAAAGTTCACTAAAGGGAAATATTCGCTCTAGTGATTTTTTGTGTGCTTTAGTAATGTCCTAATCCTGTGGTGTTCAGCCTTTGTGCCCTTTGTGTCCTACCTTCGTGAACTCTGTGATTAAAACAGGAAGTAACCACAGAGTACACAGAGCGAGGACACAAAGAGCACAAAGGGAAAAGTCATCGGACACCACAAGTTTAAGACACTACCTGCTCTTTCGTGGTTACTCCCCACGCTTTGCTTTCTGCCGTCGATTTGCTAAAATTCGCCTTTTGCTTGAGTTAGCAAATTCCATGACAGAGACGATCACAACCGAAAAGGCACCAGGTGCGATTGGCCCTTATTCGCAGGCTGTAAAGGCTGGCGGCATGGTATTTTGTTCGGGCCAGATACCGATCGATCCCGCGACCGGTGAGTTTGTTTCCGATGCCGTTGCCGAACAGACCGAGCAGGTTTTAAAAAATCTAGGCGAGGTTTTGAAAGCGGCCGGCAGCGACTTTACGAGTGTTGTGAAGACGACGGTTTTTCTCGCCGACATGGATGATTTTGCCGAGATGAACGAAGTTTACGGACGCTATTTTAGTTCGAATAAGCCGGCGCGTGCGACCGTTCAGGCCGCGCGGTTGCCGCGAGACGCGAAAGTCGAGATCGACTGTATTGCATTGGTGTAAAAGAAAACGCCCGGAGAAATCCGAGCGTTTTTTGAGCCAATTCGACTGGTTAAATCTCAAACTTTATGCCGCTTTGACAATCTTTCCCGACTTTATGCAGCGAGTGCATACTTTCTTGCGAGCGTTGCCGCCGGTTTCGAGTTTGACTCGAACGGGTTGGAGGTTCGGGTTAAATCGCCGACGCGTTTTATTGTTAGCGTGTGAAACGTTATTTCCAAATTGCGGGCCTTTCCCACAGATGTCGCAGCGTTGTGCCATATGATCGTCTCCCCGTGCTTGACGGAAAATAGTTTATAGCAAATAGGCTCGATAAGAGTCAAGTTACTGAAAAGATGGATAAGTTAAAAGGAGTAAGAGCAATCGTGCAAATTTACAAAAAAGGTATCGTCGCCGGTGCGGCATTAGTTTTTACAGCCGTTTTAATGGCAGCATGCGGTCCAACCGGACCGGCAAATTCGGCCGGTGGCGTTGATCCAAATGAAACTGCTGCCAAGGTCAATGGCAAGACGATTACGATGCAGGAGGTCGATCGTGCCGTCAAACAACAGGCGCAAGGGCAGGAGAGCAAGCTCTCGCCCTTGGAACTGGCCGGTGCACGTCTGCAGGTGCTAGAGACGCTGATCCAGCAGGAAGTAATGTTCCAAAAGGCTGAAAAAGAAGCGACTGTCCCAACGGATGAGGAAATTACCGCTGAGATAAATAAACAAAAAACTCAAAGCGGCAAGTCGGCTGACCAGATCGAAAAGGAAATGAAAGATCAGGGAATGACCGAGGCTACGCTTCGTGATTCGGTCAAGAAAGCAATCGCGATCCAAAAGCTCGTTGAGAAAGTTACCGGCAAGATCGAACCGCCGAAAGACAGCGAGATCGAAGCTTTTTACAACGGCAACAAAGAGGCGTTTGTTAAAAAGAAAGGCGTCAAGCTGGCGGCGATCGTTATCGATCCGGCAAATGCGGGCGAAGGCGATCAAACTACTGACGAGGTTTCATCTGTCGCCAAGGCCAAAGAGATCGCCGATAAAATAAATGGTGGTCAGGACTTTGCGGCGTTGGCTCGCGAATACAGTGAGGATCAGAGCAAATTTCAGGGTGGCGATCTCGGATATCTGGCCGAAGACGATCTGAAACAAGCATTTCCGGAAGAAGTTGCCGCGGGGCTGATGAATTCACAACTGCCGATAGGTAAGGTTGTTTCGGTTCGGGCACAGGGCAAGCTGTTTATCTTAAAACTGCAAGAACGCAGCGACAAGGACGAAGCCGTCACGTTAGAAAGCCCGGGCGTTCGTCAGCAGGTCGTCGAGTCGCTCGGCAACAATCGCAAACAGCTTCTTGCGGCGTCGTATCAGGCAGTTGCGATGAATGAAGCGAAGATCGAGAATTTCCTCGCAAAGAAAGTTGTCGATAACCCCAACGAACTCAGCGGTGCGCGTCCGGCCGGTGCGGCACCTGCTGCAAACACGGCGTCGAATGCAAACGCAGCTCCGGCGAGCAATGCAAACGCTTCGAACGCAAACGCAGCCGCCAAACCCGTAGCAAACGCTAACTCAAACGCTGCAAAACCGGCAGCAAAAAAGTGAAAAAGTGAAAAGGTGAAAAAGTGAAAAGAGAGCTGACACGCTCCTTTTTCACTCCTCATGCTATTTCGACTTAACGACATAACAAAATCTTACGGTGGTAACGAGATACTTCGCGGCGTGTCGTTTCAGATCAATTCGGGTGAACGCATCGGTCTCGTCGGCCGCAACGGTGCCGGCAAGACGACGATCTTCAGGCTGCTGACCGGCGTTGAGTCGCCCGACGAAGGCGACATCGTTAAGATCAACGGTCTCAAACTTGGCTTGCTCGAACAGCACGTCGATTTCGACGCGGGCGAGACGGTTCACACTGCCGCGTTGTCGGCATTCAAACACATCCACGACATTGAGGCCGAAATGCGTGTTCTCGAAAAGCGGATGGAGACCGATCATTCCGAAGCGACGCTGTCGAAGTACGCTGATCTCCAAATCGCGTTCGAGCAGGCCGATGGTTTTAGTTACGCGGCAAAGTCAGAGGCCGTGTTGCTTGGTGTCGGCTTTACGCGCGAACAATGGTCGATGGAAACTGCGACTTTGTCCGGCGGCCAAAAGAATCGCCTCGGAATGGCTCGTCTGCTGTTGTCCGACGCCGACGTTTTGCTGCTGGACGAGCCGACAAATCACCTTGACGTGAACGCCGTCGAGTGGCTCGAAGAACACTTACAAACTTACGAACGCAGCTTTGTCATCATCAGTCACGACCGTTACTTTCTCGATCGCACAACGAATCGCATTATCGAGATCGAGAACGGCAAAGCCGTGAGTTACAAAGGGAATTATTCAAAGTTTCTCGTCGAACGCGAGCTTCGACGCGAGCAGCAACAGCGCGAATACGACAACCAACAGTCGATGATCGCTAAGACCGAAGAGTTTATTCGCCGCAATCTCGAAGGCCAAAAGACAAAGCAGGCCAAATCGCGTCGCAATATGCTCGAGCGAATGGATCGTCTCGACGCCGTCAAAAGCGAAAAGCACGGCGGTAATTTTAATCTTAAAAAAGTCGAGCGAGCGGGCAACAATGTCCTCACTACCGAAGACCTCGCGATCGGCTATCCGTTGGAGAAGCCCGCACGAAGTAAGGGCACTGAGTCATTACAAGGCGACAATGTACTCGCCCGCGGCATAAACATCTCGCTTCATCGCGGCGGCGTGCTCGGCATTATTGGCGGCAACGGCACGGGCAAAACAACGCTGCTGCGAACTCTGCTCGGCGAGATTCGCGAGCTCGGCGGCCGTGTCGTTTGGGGCACAAAAACGAATATCGGTTATTATTCGCAAACTCTCAGCGACCTGCACGACGGCAACGAAGTCCACGCCGAGATGCGTCGTGTCGCTCCGAACGTCGAGAACGTGGAGATCAGATCGTTCCTCGCTCGGTTTTTATTTTTTGGCGAAGATATTGAGAAAAAGGTTCGCGATCTTTCCGGCGGCGAAAAAGGAAGGCTCGCGCTCGCTAAATTAATTTACTCACAAAAGAACGTCCTCGTTCTCGACGAGCCGACCAACCACCTCGACATTCCCGCTCGCGAAGCGCTCGAATCCGCACTCGACGAATATCCTGGAACGATCGTCACCGTCAGCCACGACCGCTTTTTCCTCGACCGCATTGCCACCCAAATGCTCTCCTTCGAACCCGACGGCCGCGTGCTCGCGTGCAACGGCAACTACACCGAATTCCACGATTGGAAACTCACTCACAGCTCCCCTCCTTACCAAGGAGGGGTGGCCGCGTTTCGCGGACGAGGTGGTTCTTCCAAGTCAGAACCGGGAGCAATAGCGACCGGGCCTGCCGCAAAGACCGAAGTCCAAAACCCCAACACCAGTCTGTCGAAGAACCAGCTTCAACAGCTCCAACGCCGCACCGCCGAGATCGAGTCCGAGATCGCACAGCTCGAAGCCGAACTCGCACGCCTCGCCACCGAAATGTCACGCCCCGACATCGCCGCCGACTTTGCCAAACTCACCGAGGTTACGCAAAAACACGCCGACACCGAATCGCGCATCAAATCGCTCTACAACGAGTGGGAAACCGTTTCGCAAAAATTGTCCTGATTATTGCATTGAACCGGGAAATGAGTGAGGTATCCAACCGAGATGATCTTCTCGACGCTGTCGCAGGTCCGCGACCTGAGCTGGGCATGGCTCATGAGTTACAACAAGAGCGACCGCACAAGTCGATCGGAAACATCCCGCCCGCGGAATTCAAACAGTGGATTCGTAAGCTTCCCGTCAATGTCACAGATCTAAAGTAGAGTTTTCTGTTAAAAGCCGGCGTTTGAATTCGGCCGGTGGCATGTTCCCCAGGCTTGAGTGGGGACGTTCCTCGTTGTAGCTGAG
>Ga0187894_10003540_pt1 | contig 17410 bp, 11 predicted proteins | sample GBC1701081metaG_FD_136650 | JGI IMG/M metagenome (GOLD analysis project Ga0187894, IMG submission 136650) | White microbial mat communities from a lava cave in the Kipuka Kanohina Cave System on the Island of Hawaii, USA - GBC170108-1 metaG ...
TACCAGCGCATGTCGCCGAGCCATTCGTCGAGCGAGAGCGCGTTCTTGTCCCAGGTCGCGAAATAGAGCCCGCGATAGCTCGCGAGCTGTGCCACCGGAATGAGCCCGAGTTTGCTTTTGTCGAGCTCGCCCTCGCCGTAATGGTTCTCGCAGGAGGCGGCGAGCAGCTCGCCATTGTTGCGATACGACCAGCCGTGATAGGGGCAGCGCAGGAAGCGGACATTGTCGCGGTCGGTGCGGCAGACGCGCATGCCGCGGTGGCGGCACGAATTCAGGAACGCGCGCACCACGCCGTCGTCGTCGCGGATGAGAATCGCCGGATCGACGCCGCAAGGGCGCGTGATCGCGTCGCCGGGATTCGGAATCTCGCTCTCGTGCCCCAAGAAGAACCAGGCGCGGCCGAAGATCCGCTCGAGCTCCAGCGCGTAAACCTCGGGGTCGGCGAAGATGCGGCGCGAGATCAGGCCTTCTTCGGGGCGCACGATGGCGGCGAGATCGTCGCCATTGGCGAGCCGCGTATACGCCCCGGCGGGCGCGGCGTGAGTACGGCTGGTGGCCACGGACATGGCTATCTCCGTTTGCGGCGTCGGTGGTTGGCAGGGCGCGGCTTGCTCGCGGGGAGCAAAGCCTCGCGCAGGGCCTCGATCAGCGCCCGCGCGGCACGCTCGGCTGCGGCGGCATTCCCGGCGGCGATGGCGTCGACGAGCGCCGCGTGATGGCGCACCTCCTCGTCGGCCAACATCTGATCCCAAAGCCCGGGGCTCACCGAAAGCTTCAGGGCCCCGCCCAGATATTCGTAGATCTCGGTCAAGAACGCGTTCCCGCTCGCGGCGACGACGGTGCGGTGCAGCGCCGCATCGGCCTCGGCATAGGCGACGCGGTCGCCGGCTTCGCTGGCGCGGCGCTGCTTCTCCAGCAGCGCGCGCAGCTGGCGCACGTCGTCGGCCTTGCGCCGCTGGGCCGCGAGCACCGCCGCCTGCTGCTCCAGCAGCGAGCGCACTTCCAGCGCCTCCTCGAGCCGCGCGCGGCGCGCGCGGCGCACCAGCGGCGCCTCGAGCTCGCTCGGCGCGCGCACATAGGTGCCGTCGCCGGGCCGCGCTTCGAGCATCCCGGTGTGCACGAGCGAGCGCAGCGCCTCGCGCACCGTGTTGCGGCTCACGCCGAGGCGGACGACGAGCGTGTTCTCGGGCGGAATGCGCGTCCCCACCGGCCATTCGCCGGAGGTGATGAGGCCCTCGACCTGCCCGGCCACCTGGGCCGACAGCGTCAAGCCGCGAACGGCGGTTTGCAGCGACATTGAACTTGTTCAAATGTAGGACAGTTGGACCATAACACGCCGGCCCAAGGTCGGAAAGACTGTGCTGCCACGAAAACGACCTTCGGAGTCGGCCCTCACTTCCCATTCGCGCAGACGCGAATGGGCCCCTTCTCTCCCGGAGGAAGAGAAAAGAAGAATGGCCGCGTCATCGGATTTTTCTCTCTCCCTTGGGAGAGAAGGGGCCCATTGCCGCGCGTTTTGCGCGGCAATGGGAAGTGAGGGCAGCCGCCAGCCGCCGCCTCGCTCCGCGCTACTTGATGCGCTTCGAGGCCTCTTCGATGAGGCTCAAATCGACGTATTTCTTGATCTCGAGGTCCGCCTTCAGGAACTTGAAATCCTTCAGCATGTCGAGGTTCGTCTGGAGGCCGGCGACGTCGGGCGCGCCGTTGGGATCGCGGTAGAAATCGCGCTTGGTGAAGATCCAGCCGAGGCGCTGGGCGGGAACCTTGGTGTAGGTCGCCACGATCTCGACCGCGGCCGCGTGATTGGCGGGGTTCATGAACCAGCGCGTGGCGCGGATATAGTCCTCGAAGAAATCCACGAGCACGGCGCGGTTCTTCTCGATGTAGGACGCGCGGGCGGTGAGGAACACCATGTCCGAGGTGCCCACCGCCTCCTTCTGCGTGAACAGCGTGCGCGCGATCCCCTTGAAGCTCGGATCCTCGGTGAACGGCTTCACGCCGATCACGAGATGCGCCTTCTTTTCGGCCAGCATCGCGCGCATGTTGGGGAAGGTCGCCTCGATGATGGTGTAGTCGCGCGGATATTCGAGGCCGTGCTTCCTCAGCATCACGCGCGCGAACACGTCCTGCCCGCCGCCGATGCCGTTGGTGGCGAAGATCTTGCCCTTGAGGTCCTTCACCTCTTTGATGTCGCTGTCCTTCAGCACCATGTATTCGTTGGTGTTGTAGTCCTCGTAGCCGTCGCGGAACTCGTCGCCGACGATGCGGAGGTCGTTCATGCCGGCGTTCTGGATCGCCGGTCCCAGCTGGATGAAGGTCATCGGCGCGATGTCGAGCTCGCCGGCGCCAAGCGCGGTGAGCGTGGCGCCCGAGCCCGGCACGCGGATGGGATCGAGCACATAGGATTTCCCGGCGTGTTTGGTGACGCCCGGCGGCAAGGTCATGATCGGCGCGATCTGCGCCGGCGTCACCGACCAGGCGATGCGGATCTTGACCGGATCGGCGGCGAAGGCACGGCCCGGTGCTGCAAGCGAGGCGAGGCCCGCGAGCGCGAGGACGCCCATCTCTCGGCGGCTTGGATTCCCAGACATGTTGAATTCTCCCTCGTTCTGATGGAGAAACCGTATTGTTAGCTCCACCGGACAATTACGATAGCACGGTCGCGGGGCTTGTCAAAAAAGAGGGCTTGCGCCGCGGCCGCTTTCGCCCGCTGCGCAAATGTCGTTCAATCGCCGCGGAGCAGGGCGGCGGCGCCGAATTTTCACGAGGGGGACTGCAATGGAACACGGCCGTTTCAACTATTCGCCGATCACGCAGCGGCCGAAGCTTGCGCTGCCCAACGGCGCGCGCGTCGCGGTGTGGATCACGCCGAACATCGAGCATTTCCATTACGACAAGCCCGCGATCTCGCTCACGCCGATGACGGCGGGCTTGAAGCCCGACGTGCTGAACTATGCGTGGCGCGATTACGGCGCGCGCGTCGGCGTGTGGCGCTTGATGGAGATCATCGAGCGCCAGCGCTTCCCCGCCACGGCGGCGCTCAATTCCGAGGCGTGTCTCCACTATCCCGAGATCGTCAAGGAAGGGAATCGCCTCGGCTGGGAATGGATGGCGCACGGCCAGACCAATTCCGGGCTGTTCACCGGCATGCCCGAAGAGGCCGAGCGCCCGATGATCGCCAATGTGCTCGACACCATCGCGCAGCACACCGGCAAGCGCGCGCGCGGCTGGCTCGGCCCGGCGCTGACCGAGACCGCGAACACGCTCGATCTCCTCGCCGCGGCCGGCATCGACTATGTCGCCGATTGGTGCAACGACGAGCAGCCGTATCTCATGAAGACGAAGTCGAAGCCCATCGTCGCGATGCCCTACACGCTCGAGATCGGCGACATCCCGGTGTTCATGGACCGCGGCGGCACCGGCGAGGATTTCGAGCGCATGATCGTCGACGCGTTCGACACGCTCTACGAAGACGGCGCCAAGAACTACCGCGTGCTCTCGATCGCGTTGCATCCGTTCCTGATCGGCCATCCGTTCCGCGCGCGCTATCTCGACCGCGCGCTCGCGCATATCCGGAAGCGCGACGCGGTCTGGCTCGCCACCGGCGGCCAAATCGTCGACTGGTACAAAGCGGCGAGCGCCAAGGCGGGGTAGCGCTCTTGATATTGTTCCTATTTTGTTCTTTCATGCGCATGGCCCTGATTGGGCCTCGGGCGGCGCGGGATTGCGTGCGTCGCACGCGCTGTTTGGATTTGTGAATCTCAACCATTGAACGGCGACGAGAGTGCGTGCCGATCGCCGCAGCGCGCTGCGCTATCGATCCGCGCTGGCGATGGTGGATGTTGACATCTGTTGACATTCTGCCGCGCCCGCGCGGCGCGAATGTTTACGTTTGTTGACGAATGTTGACGTTTGTTGACGCGAACGGGGAGGGGCAGCGCCGCACGCGCGCCCGCATGACCCGCGCGTCCGAGGCTCGCAGGTAGCTTTTCGGAAAGCCAACAAAAGCCAAGGTCGGCGGCCCGGAAAGCCAGAAAAGCCAAGGTGGGGCCGCGCGAAAAGCCAAGGAAAACCAAGGCGGCGGCGCGCCAGAAGCCAACAAAAGCCAAGGGTCTCAAGAATCGCCGTGCGCGTCGGGGCGGCGTCTCCCGCGAGCGATCCCCCCTCTGTGCCCGAACCGTCTTACCCCGGTCCGACCGTCGGCGAGGCGAACGCGGCGAGCAGCGCGCGGGCCATCGCGGCCAGATCTTCGTCGGCGCCCTCGAAGCCCATCAACTGTACGCCGAGCGGCACGTCCTCCACGGCGAGCAGCGGCAGATTGAAGGTGGGCGCACCGATCGCCGAGGAGGGATCGTTGTACCAAGGCGTTCCCACCGCCGGCTGGCCCATCTGGCCCGGCCCGATATGGGCGAGGGTGATGAAGCCGTCGACCTTGCCGGACAGCGCGCGATGCCGGGCGCGCAGCGAGTCACGCGCCGCAAGAGCCCGGGCGTAGTCGGCGACCGACATCTTCTCCGCCTTGTCGACATAGCCGCGCACGGTCTCGCTCATCCCTTCGGGCTTGGCGTCGCGCCACGCCATCAGCGGCCAGCGCGTCTCCCACAGCATCACGTCGAAGAAGAAATCGGGCGTCCGCGCCGTCGCCTCTTCATAGGCGGCGAGATCTTCGCCGGCGCCGGGCTCGACGATCTCGACGCCGAGCGTGGAGAGTTTGCGCAAAAATTCCTCGAATGCGGCCTTCGACGTTTCGTCGGTGCGCGGCCAGCCCGGCGTGTATTGGCGCGCGAGACGCTTCGGCTTGCGCGCCGCCGGCAGCGTGGCGCCGCCGGCCAGCGCCGCGCAGCCGGGATCGCCGCCCACCGTCGCCGCGATGTGGTGCGCGGTCTCCCAGATATCGGCGAGCGTGCCGCCGAGGAGGCCGAGATGATTGAGGCTCGGCGAGGGATCGAAGCCACCGAAGCGGTTGAGCGCGCCGAAGGTGGGCTTCATTGCGACGAGGCCGCAGATCGAGGCCGGGCGCAGCACGGAGCCCCGCACCTGGCTGCCAGTGGCGATCGGCAGCATGCGCGCGGCGACGGCCGCCGCCGAGCCCGACGACGAGCCGCCCGGCGTGCGGCGCAGATCCCATGGGTTCCAGGTGGGGCCCGGGCTCGCCATGGTGAGCTCGGTCGTCACCGTCTTGCCGACGACCGCGGCGCCGCCGCGGCGCAGCGCATCGACATGCGCGGCATCGAGCGGCATCGGATCGTCGGTGAACAAGCCGCTGTTCACGCGCGTCGGCAGGCCGCGCACGTCGAAGCAATCCTTGACGCCGACCGGCAGCCCATCGACGGCGGAGAGCGGCCGGCCGTCGCGCCAGCGCTGCGTGGACCGATCGGCGGCGTCGCGCGCGCCCGCAAGATCGAAGCAGACGAAGGCGCGCACCGCGGGTTCGCGCGCCTCGATCTCCGCAAGGCAGCGTTCGAGGAAATCGCGCGGCGTGTCGCGGCGCTCGGCGAAGGCGCGCCGCGCGGCGGCAAAATCGAGATAGCGCGCCGTGCGGGGATCGTAGGCGATGGCCGGTCTCGCGCTAAGGCAAGAGGCCGACCGCGACGTCGGGCCCCGGCTGCAGCATCTGCGAGCACACGGCCGGCTCGCGGCCGAGCGTCTCCGTCCACCAGAGCGAGAGCACGGGCGAGCCGAGCGGCACCTTCAGCATCATCGCGAAGCGCGGCTCGGCCAGGATCGCCTCGGCCCAGAAATTCGCGCAAGCGACCGGCGCGCCGGCCGCGATCGCCAAGGCGGGCGGGAAATCCGCGGCGCCGCGCAGCTTGCGGGTGAGCAGCGGCAAGAGATCGGGGCGGAAATAGCGCTTCAAACCGGCACGCGGCCCCTTCGCGTCGGTGAGCACGCGGATGAAGAACGGCGTCTCGACGTCGGGCGAAAGCTTGAGCTCGCGCGCCACGATCGCCGGCGGCACTTGCGATCCGAAGCGAAGCTCCGTGCCGCCGCGAGCGGCACCCTTGCCGACAAAATCGCGGCACGCGATCCGGCTGCGGCCCGAGGGCGGGCGGCTCGGCCCCGGCGCCGCGCGCAGGAAGGTGCCGCGGCCGGCCGTGCGCTCGATGAGGCCGTCCGTCACCAGCGCTTCGAGGGCCTGGCGCACGGTGGCGCGGCTCACGCCGTATTGCGCGCAAAGATCGGTCTCGGCGGGAAAGCGGTCGCCCGGCCGGATCTGCCCGCCGGCGATCTGGTCGCGCAGGATCGCATCCAATTGCCGGTAGAGCGGGATGTCGCGGCGTTTCAGGGCGGCTGCAGGCATGCTTTTCCGTTCCGGTCGCGCGTGAAAGGCGAGGTTGCTTGGTACGGAAAACCGTACAATTCGCGCCCGTCATTTATAAACGCGCCCGCCAGCCCGTCAATCGGCGCGGCGGCTCAGCCCAGCATGTTGGTGTCGCCGCATACCGAGATCGCCTGGCCCGAGATCGTCTTCCCGCGCGGCGAGGCGGCGAACACGACCATGTCGGCGAGCTGCTGCGGCGTCACGTATTCCTTGATCGACGTGCTGTGGAACATCGCCGCCTCCTGCTCCTTGAAGCTGCGGCCGAGCTGCTGCGCCTTCGCCTCGATCACCCGGCGGATACGATCGCCGGCGACGAGGCCCGGCAGCAGCGCGTTGACGCGGATGCCGAGCGGCCCGAGCTCGATCGCGATCGATTTGGTGAAGCCGATCACGCCCCATTTCGCGGCCGCATAGGGCGAGCGCAGCGGAAAGCCGTGCTTCCCGGCTTGCGAGGAGAGATTCATGATGCTCGCGTTCTTCGATTGCTTCAGCAGCGGCACGGCGAGCCGCGCGCAGTTGAACTGGCCGGTGAGATCGATCGCGATGCAGCGGTCCCAATCCTCGGGGTTGATCTCCTCGACGCGGCCGGTGGGCCCGGCGATCCCGGCATTGTTGACGAGGCAATCGAGCCCGCCGAGGCGCTGGACGGCGTCGGCGAAGAGCTTCTTCACCGCATCGCGATCGGAAACGTCGCAGACGGTCTGCGTCAAGGCCGGATCGCTGTTCGCGGCGGCGGTGAGCGCTTCCTTGTCGACGTCGCAGATGTGGACCTTGGCACCCTCGCGCAGAAATGCGCGCGCGATCTCGAGGCCGATGCCGGCGGCGCCCGCGGTGACGAGGACGCGCAGATTCTTGATGCCGAGATCCATGGCGATGCTCTGGTGAAGGCGGCGGCCCGCGCCTTTGGGACTGGACAAGCCTGGGGGACGGGGACACTGTAATTGCGGCGAGAAAGCGCGGCAACCGATCGCGCGAAGGGCCAAGGAGGAAACATGAGCAGCACGAAATACACGCGCCGCACCTTGTTGAAGGGCGCGGCCGGAACCGCGGCCGTCGGCGCGGCCACCGCCGTCGCCGGCTTTCCCGCGATCAGCTACGGCCAGGGCGAGGCGATCAAGATCGGCCATCTCACGCCGCGCACCGGCTTCCTCGGCACGCTTGGCGAATACGCGGTGATGGCCGCCGACCTCGCGGTCGAGGAGATCAACGCCAGGGGCGGCGTGCTGGGCCGGAAGATCGATCTCATCAAGGAAGATTCGGTCAACCCGCAGACCGCGTCGGTGAAAGCCGAGCGCCTGATCGAGCGCGACAAGGTGGCGTGCATCGTCGGCGAGATCTCGTCGGCCTCGGGCCTCACCATCGCGCAGGTGGCGCAGCGCACGAAGAACCTCTTCGTCAACACCGGCTGCAATTCCGACGCGCTGCGCGGCTCGAACTGCAACAAGTACATGTTCCACGTCGAGTCGCAGAACTCGATGTATGTGAAGACGGTCGGCCGCTCGCTGCTGGCGCAAAATCTCGTCAAGGGCAAGAAGTGGTACTCGCTGACCGCCGACTACGCGTTCGGTCACGATCTCCTGCGCGTCGCCAAGCGCTTCATGGAATCGAACGGCGGGCAGTTCGCGGCCGACGAGCTGGTGCCGACCGACGCCGCCGACTTCTCGGCCTTCCTCGTCAAGATCCGCAACGCCAAGCCCGATCTCGTCGTCTCGAACCTCGCCGGCGTGCAGATCACGAACTTCCTGAAGCAGTATTCCGAGTTCGGCCTCGAATTCCCGGTCGCGGGCTTCGGCTTCGACACCGCGGTGGCCTGGGGCGCGGGCAAGGGCAACTTCTTCGGCACCTGGCCGCTGGTCTGGCACCACCTGATCGACACGCCGGGATCGAAGGCGTTCGTCGCGGCCTTCACGAAGAAGCACAACAAGCCGCCCGAGAACCAGGCTTGGGGCGACTACATCGCGCTCCACATCCTCGCCAAGTCGATGAACGACATCAAAGCGGCCGATCCGTTGAAGGTGATCGAGCATTGGGAGAAGGGCGCCAAGTTCGATCTCTTGAAGACGCGCGAGGGCTATTTCCGCGCCTACGATCATCAGCTCATGCACGAGATGTATGCGGTCGAGGCGCTGAAGGCGAAGGACCTGAAGAACCAGTGGGACATCTACCGCCCGAGCCCGCCGGTTCCCGGCCCCAGCGAGCCGCTCGAAGCGATCGCCGCCACCCAGGAGGAAAACGTCTGCAAGATGGCGTGATGCTTCTTCGCTCCGTCGCGGCGTTCCGCGATCGTTGCGCGGCGCCGGCCCTCACTTCCCATTGCGGCGCAGGGGCGCCGCAATGGGCCCCTTCTCTCCCAGAGGGAGAGATAAAGATGGCGCCTGTGTTCTTCTCTCTCCCCCTGGGAGAGAAGGGGCCCAAATCGCGCTTGCGCGATTTGGGAAGTGAGGGCCGGTGCCGCGCGCTCGAAGCCGGCGCTCCGGCCCCAACCTCCCAGCAGATCAGGGAGCTCGCTTGTCGTCCGTCCTCATCGTCCAGCAGGTCCTGAACGGCCTGCTGGACGGCGTCTACTACCTGCTGATCGCGCTCGGCCTGTCGCTGATCTTCTCGCTCGGCGGCATCGTCAACCTTGCGCATGGCGCGTTCTACGCGATCGGCGCCTATCTCACCGTCATCATCGCGAACCATCTGGGCTTCGGCGGCGCGCTCGTGCTCTCGCCGATCGGCGTGGCGCTGCTCGGCATCGCGATCGAGCGCTTCCTCTTCCGTCAGTTCTATCGGCGCGATCCGATCCTCTCGCTGCTGCTCACCTTCGGCCTCGCCATGGTGGCCGAGCAGGCGCTCCGCATGATCTTCGGCGCGCCGCCGCTCTCTTACGGAATCCCCGACGAGCTGCGCGGCCAGTTCTTCATCGGCGATTTCGTCTATTCGCGCTACCGTACGCTGCTGCTCGGCATCGCGGTCGTCTGCGTGATCGGCCTCTGGCTGCTGCTGAACCGCACGCCGTTCGGCCGCGTCGTGCGTGCGGGCGTCCAGAACCCCGACATGGTGGGGGCGCTCGGCATCAGCCTCGAGCCCTACATGGCGACGGTGGCGGCGCTCGGCATCGGCCTCGCCGGGCTCGCCGGCGTGCTGCTCGCGCCCATCTACTCGATCCATCCGGCGATGGGACAGGAGATCATCACGCCGGCTTTCGTCGTCGTCGTAATCGGCGGCTTGGGCTCGTTCCGCGGCGTGGTCGTCGCGGCGCTGCTGGTCGGGCTCGTGAAGGGCCTGACGGTCGCTGCGGGCTTCGCGCAATTCTCGACCGCCGTCATCTACGCGATGATGCTCATCGTGCTGCTCGCGCGGCCGCGCGGCCTCTTCGGCGACCGCATCCAGCGCTTCGAGTAGCCATGCAGCTCGATCGCACGCAGCTGTTGATCGCGGCTCTGGCCCTCGTAGCGCTGCCATTCGCGCTGCTCGGCCTCGGGCTCGGCATCACTTCGGCCACCGAGGTCGTGATCTTCGCGATCGCGTGCATGGCGCTCAACATCCTGGTTGGACATACCGGGCTCGTCTCGTTCGGCCACGGCGCCTGGTTCGGCCTCGCCGCCTACGCCGCCGGCCTCGCGCAGCGCCACCTCTTCCCCGGCGATTTCGGGCTGCCGGTCGCCATCGGGCTCGTATCCATCGTCGTCATTTCGGCGCTGTTCGGCTTCCTGATCCTGCGCCGCCGCGGGGTCTATTTCTCGCTGCTCACCTTGGCGCTCGCGGCAATGCTCTACGTCGTCGCGTTCCGCTGGACCTCGGTGACCGGCGGCGAAGACGGGCTCGGGGGCATCAAGCGGCCGGCCGCGTTCGGCCTCAGCTTCGAGACCGCACTCTATTACTACGTGCTCGTGGCCGCTATCGCGTTCGCCGTCGTCGTGGTGCTCTGGCGCTTCCATCGCTCGCCGGTCGGCCATGTGCTGGTCGCCATCCGCGAGAACGAGCAGCGCGCGCGTTTCATCGGCTACGCCACGGACCGCTACAAGCTTCTCGCCTTCGTCGCCTCGGCGACGCTCACCGGCCTCGCCGGCATACTGCTGCTGTTCAACAACCGCATGACCTCGGCCGATCCCATCTCGGTCGCGTTCTCGGGCGAGCTGCTGGCGATGGTCGTGATCGGCGGCATGCGGAGCTTCTTGGGGCCGGCGCTGGGCGCGCTGTTCTACGTGATCTTCCGCGACTATCTCTCGAGCGTCACCGAGAACTGGCTGCTCTATTTCGGCCTGCTGTTCGTCGCGTTCATCGTGTTCAGCCCGAGCGGCCTCGTCGGGATCTACGCGGCGGCGACGGCGCCGCTCCGGAAGCGCGTGGTCGAGGACGCCGCGATGGCCGCGCGCCAGGCCGGCAGCGTCGAGCTTCCCGCGTTCCTGAAGCCCGCGAGCCACGCCAATGGCGCCCTCCTCTCGGTCGAGAACATCGCCAAGAGCTTCGGCGGCATCCGCGCAGTGAGCGGCACGAGCTTCGCCGTGCGCGACCGAACGCTGCACGCGCTGATCGGCCCCAACGGCGCCGGCAAGACGACGGCGTTCAACGTGATCTCCGGCATGTTCGCGCCCGATGCCGGCCACGTCCGGCTCGCGGGCCGCGATGTCTCGGGCCTCGCCGCCGACGAGATCACGGTGGCCGGCGTCGGCCGCTCGTTTCAGATCACGAACCTCTTCCCGGCGCTCTCGGTGGCTGAAAACGTAAGGCTCGCGGTGCAGGCGCGGCACCCCAAGCATTTCGGCTTCTGGACCTCGGCGAAATCGCTGGCCGAGGTGAACGGCGAAACCGCCGCGATCCTGAAGACGATGGGCCTTGCCGGCGTCGAACGCGCCGAGGCGGGCTCGCTTTCCTATGGCGGGCAGCGCCTGCTCGACATGTCGCTGGCGCTCGCAACCAAGCCGCGCGTGCTGCTGCTCGACGAGCCGCTGGCCGGCCTCGCTGCGGCCGAGCGCCAGCGCGTCGGCGCGCTGATCAAGGGAATCTCGGCCGACATTCCGGTGCTGCTGGTGGAGCACGACATCGATCGCGTGTTTCAGCTCGCCGATGCCGTGACGGTCATGAACGAAGGCGAGGTGCTGGTCGACGGCAAGGTCGAGGATGCACGCTCGTCGAAGCGCGTGCAGGAAGTCTACATCGGCTCGGGCACGCATGCGCTGGTGGGCCGCGCGCGCCACTCGGCGGCGGCCCCCGATGCGCTGCTGTCGCTGTCGCGCGTCGATACGTTCTACGGCAAGAGCCACATCCTGCGGCAGGTCGGCTTCGAGGTGCGCGGGCGCGAGATCGTGGCGCTGCTCGGCCGCAACGGCGCCGGCAAGTCGACGCTGCTGAAGACCGTGGTCGGCATCGCGCCGCCGCGCACCGGCTCGATCACACTCGCCGGCGAGGAACTCGCCGGGCAGCCCTCGTCAGTGATCACGCGCCGCGGCATTTCCTATGTGCCGCAGGGCCGGGGGCTTTTCGCCGGCATGTCGGTGGCCGAGAACATGGAGCTCGGCCGCTTGAAGCGCCGCGGCGGCAACGGCGTGCATTGGGAAGACGAGAAGGTGTTCGCGTTCTTCCCGCGCATCAAGGAGCGCTGGCGCCAGCCGGCCGACTATCTCTCGGGCGGCGAGCAGCAGATGGTGGCGGTGGCGCGCGCGCTTTCCGGCGACACCAAGGTGCTGCTGCTCGACGAGCCGTTCGAAGGCTTGGCGCCGGCGATCGTCGAAGAGCTGTTCGAGGCGTTCGACAAGCTGCGCGCCGAGATTGCCATCGTCATCGTCGATCATCACCTCGACTTGGCGCTGGCGCTCTCGGATCGGACCGTGGCGCTCGAACGCGGCGAGGTCACGCACATCGGTCCATCCAAGGATCTCAGCGAGAACCTCGATCTCAGGCGGAAGGTGCTGTGGCTTTGATGCGCATGAATTTTGGGCATTGCCCCTCAACGCGTAGGGGCGCGCTGCGCGCGCCCTCGCTCCAAGCGCGGGGCGCATCGTGTGAGGAGACAGGGCGCGCGCAGCGCGCCCCTACACGGGAGACGTGTGAATGCCGAAAGTAGCCGTGATCGGCGCCGGCTTGATCGGCCGCGCCTGGTCGATGGTGTTCGCCCGCGCCGGATGGTCCGTGACACTGACCGACACGAGCGCTGCGGCGCTCGCGGCCGCGCCCGCATTGCTGCGCGCCGGGCTCGCGGATCTCGCCGAGCATGGCCTTGCAGCGGCTTCGGCCGCCGCCGCGAAGCGCATCGCGATACGACGAAGCATTGCCGAGGCCGCCGCCGAAGCGGATTTCGTGCAGGAATGCGGGCCCGAGACCGTCGCCGAGAAAATCGCGATCTTCCGCGCGCTCGACGAGGCCGCGCCGCGGCGCGCGATTCTCGCCTCGTCGTCGTCGGCGATCGCCGCTTCGAAATACACGAAAAGCCTCAAAGGCCGCGCGCGCTGCCTCGTCGCGCATCCGGTGAACCCGCCGCATCTGGTGCCGATCGTCGAGCTGTGTCCGGCGCCGTGGACGTCGAGGAAGACCGTCGACGCCGCGCGTCGCCTCTATCAGCGCCTCGGCCAGGTGCCCATCCTGGTGCGCCGGGAAGTCGAGGGCTTCATCCTCAACCGCCTGCAAGGCGCGCTGCTGGCCGAGGCCTTCCGCCTGATCGGCGCGGGCTATGTGAGCGCGGCCGATCTCGACCGGACGATCAAGGACGGGCTCGGCTTGCGCTGGTCGTTCATGGGGCCGATCGAGACGATCGAGCTCAACGCGCCCGGCGGCATCGCCGATTACTGCGTGCGCTACACCGGCTTCTATAAGCGTCTCCAGGCCGATCCCGCAACGCCCGATGTCTACGCGCCGGCGAACACCGCGCGCGTGATCCGTTCCTGGGGCAAGCCGATCGGCAAGGCCCGGCACGCGGCCAAGTCGCGCTGGCGCGATCAGCGCCTCGCGGCGCTCGTCGCGCACAAGCGCGGACAGAAGTCTTTCGCGTCTTAGCTCGCGCCGCCGCGCGAAAGATAGTCGATCGCCGTGAGCGCGTGGGTGCGTACGACATGCAGGAATTCGTCGATCGCGACGAACTCGTTGCTGCCGCCGACGCCGATCGGCGTCGGCCCGTAGATGTAGGCGGGAATGCCGCGATAGCGCCAGAAGCGCGCATCGCTTCCGCCGATGCTCACGGCGGGCGGCGGCCGAAAGCCTTTGAGGCGCTCGACATTGTCTTGGATGATGCCGACGATCTCGCCGGCCGGATCGGAGACATTCGGCGGCGCGAAGATCAGCTCTTCCACCCGCGCATTCGGGTGGCGCGCGAGAATGGCGTCGAGCTCGGCGAGCAACGCCGGCTTCTCGATTCCGATCGGCAGGCGGATATCGACATCGAAGACGCATTCGGGCGGCCGGAGGCTGATCTTCACGCCGCCGGAAATCTTGCCGACATTGAGCGTCACGGCCTGAACCGTTTCGACGACGCCGGCGCCGAGGCCGCGCTCCATCGCCGGCCGCGCCTGTTCCAGCGCCGCCCGCAGCGCCGGCGGCGTCGCGGGCTTCATGCGCGTCACGCCCTCGAGATCGACGATGAGGCGCGCCGCCGCGGCGATGGCGCCGGCCTCGCGGTTGGGGTAGCCGCCATGGCCCGTCGAGCCCGTCACGGTGAAGCGCGCCCAGAGCGGGCCCTTCTCGCCGATGCGGACGACGTGCGGGCTGCCGGGCTCGCCGTTGAGGCAGCAATCGCCGATCACCTCGGGGTGATGGTCCATCAGATAACCGGTGCCCCAGCGCCCGCCGGTCTCCTCGTCGGAGACGGCGCTGAGCGTCACGCGGCCGCGCATCCGGTCGCGCAGCCGGTGTAGATAGGCGAAGGCGATGAGCGATGCCGCCGTGCCGCACTTCATGTCGGCGGCGCCGCGCCCGTGGATCCGGCCCTCCGCAACGTCGCCGCTGAAGGGCGGGCGCTGCCACCCATCCGGATCGGCTACCGGATACACATCGACGTGGCCGTTCAGCGCCAAATGCCGCCCGGCCTCGGCAAAGTCGAAGCTGCCGACGATGTTCGGCATCGCCGCCTGCGGGGCGACGATGGCGAAAGGCAGCGCGCGCGCCTCGAGAAAGGCACAAACATGGTCGGCGGCGGCGCGCGTATCGCCCGGCGGGTTGGGCGATGCCGCGCGGACGAAGCGGGTCAGGAAATCGACGAGCGCTGTTTGCTCTTCATCGATCCAGCGCAAGACCTGGCGTTTCAGTCCGTCAGTCTCCGACACAATTGCCTCGCTTTCGAGCATCCGGCGCCGCTGCGCGCCTCTTTCTAGTATGCGCCGCGTCGCCCATGCCAGGGACGCTGCGGCGGATCGTCCCGCGCCGAAGATATTCTAGCGCCCGGAGCGGGTCGCCCGTTTTTGGGAAGTAAAGAAGCAAAAGAAGTGTTGCGGCCGCCCGTGCGGACCGCGCGATTGATCACCGCACAACCTGCGCATTCGCAGCAATACCGGCCAAGCCGCCGGCACCCGGTTCCCTACATTCGCAGACATAGCCCGCTCGCGATCCATGAATTGCGGAGCGGGCTTCGTCTGCGACCGGTTGGGCCATGGGTATCGTCCGCTTCGCGCTCAGATTTCCGTACACGTTCTACGTCCTGGCTGCCCTGATCCTGTTCCTGGGCGTCACGGCGATCCGAACGATGCGCACGGACATCTTCCCGGACATCAACATCCCGGTGGTGACCGTCGTCTGGTCCTACACCGGCCTCAGCACCCCGGAGGTGGAGCAGCGCATCTCGACCTACAGCCAGTACGCGATCAGCTCGAACGTCACGGGCATCAAGAACATGGAGGCGCAAAGCCTCAACGGGCTCTCGGTCCAGAAGATCTACTTCCAGCCAGACGTCAATCTCGACCTCGCCATCTCGCAGATCGTCGCGGCGACCAACGCGATCCGCGCGCTGTTGCCGGCCGGCATCCAGCCGCCGCTGGTGGTGCAGTTCAACGCGTCGAGCGTGCCGGTGCTCCAGCTCACGCTCACCTCGGACACGCTCAACGAGCAGCAGCTCTACGACTACGGCATTTACCGCCTGCGCCAGGCGCTGGCGCCCGTTCCCGGCGTCACCTTCCCGACGCCCGAGGGCGGCAAGTACCGGCAGATCATGGTCGACATCGACCCCGACAAGCTTCTGGCGAAGGGCCTCACGCCGATCGACGTCGTCAACGCGATCAACACGCAAAATCTCACGCTGCCGGCCGGTTTGGCCAAGATCGGCGACACTCAGTACACGGTGCGCACCAATGCGATGGCGGAGTCCATCGAGGCGCTCAACAACATTCCGCTCAAATACGTCAACGGCCAGACGGTCTTCATCAAGGATATCGGCCAGGTCCGCGACGGCTCGGCGGTCCAGCAGAACGTTGTGCGTCAGAACGGCCGCGCCGCGGTCTTGCTGAGCGTCATCAAGAACGGCAGCGCCTCGACCCTCGACGTCGTGCGCAGCGTGCAGGAAGTGCTCACCGTCCAGCGCAAGGTGGCGCCGCCGGGCATGAGCATCAACGAGCTGTTCGATCAGTCGAAGCTGGTCACGTCGTCGATCTCGAGCGTGGTCCGCGAGGGCGTCATCGCCGCCGGCCTCACCGCGCTGATGATCCTGCTGTTCCTCGGCTCCTGGCGCTCGACCCTGATCGTCATGGTGTCGATCCCGCTCTCGATCCTCACCTCGATCGTCGTCCTCTACTTCCTCGGCCACACGCTCAACACCATGACGCTCGGCGGCATGGCGCTCGCGGTCGGCATCCTCGTCGACGATTCGACCGTGACGATTGAGAACACGCACCGCCTCCTCACCGAGGAGGGCATGCCGCTGCCCGCCGCGACGCTGCACGGCTCGGCCGGCATCGCAGTGCCGACCCTGGTCTCCACGCTCGCGATCAGCTGCGTGTTCACCTCGGTCGTGTTCCTCGAGGGACCCGCCAAATACCTGTTTACGCCGCTCGGCCTTGCGGTCGTGATGGCGATGCTGGCCTCCTACGCCCTGTCGCGGACCTTGACGCCGGTGATTATCGGCTTGCTGCTCAAGAGCGAAAAGCATGGGCCTGCCGAACGCATTTCCCGCAATCCCTTCGTGCGCTTCCGGCTCGCCTTCGACCGCGGCTTCGAGCACATGCGCCAGGGCTATGTGCGCCTGCTGCGCAAGCTACTCGGCAGCCGGATCATCATCCCCGCCGCCGCCGTCCTCGTGCTCGGCCTCGGCGGCGTGCTGGTGACCATGGTCGGCCGCGACTTCTTTCCCGCGATCGACGGCGGCCAGATCAAGCTGCACGTCCGCGCCCCGGCTGGAACGCGCATCGAGACGACCGCGCGCATCTTCCAATCGATCGAGCAGAAGATCCGCGAGGTCATTCCCGAGCGTGATCGCGCGCTCATCGTCGACAACATCGGCATCCCGCAACGCGCCTACAACCTCGCCTTCACCGACGGCTCGACCATCGGGCCGAATGACGGCGTGATCCTGGTGGCGCTCAAAGACGGCCACGCGCCGACGGCCGACTATGTGCGCACGCTGCGCCGAGTCCTGCCGACAGCGTTCCCCGAGGTGACGTTCTATTTCCAGGCGCCCGACATCGTCACGCAAATCCTCAATTTCGGTCTGCCCTCGCAGATCAACGTGCGCACGGTCGGCTACGATCGCGTCACGAACTTGAAGGTCGCGCGGGAGCTTCGCCGCCGCATCGCCGCGATTCCCGGCGTCGTCGACGCGCATCTCCAGCAGGAAGTGGACGCGCCGTCGTTCCTGGTCTGGATCGACCGAGCGCGCGCGGCCCAGTTCGGCCTCACCGTGTTCAACATCGCGAGCGCCCTCAACATCAGCTTGAGCTCGTCCGAGCAGGTGACGCCGACCTTCTGGACCGATCCGAAATCGGGCATCCCCTATTACATCGCGGTGCAGACGCCGGAATATTGGGTGAGCACGCTGCGGCAGATCGGCAACACGCCCGTCTTCGCCGCGAACACGCCGAACAGCGCCTATGCCACGAGCCAGCCGGTGCCGGGGCAGCTCAGCAACGTGGCGACGCTGAAGCGCGACACGATCCAGACCAATGCGAACCAGACCAACATCCAGCCGGTCTA
>Ga0187894_10003541_pt1 | contig 17407 bp, 17 predicted proteins | sample GBC1701081metaG_FD_136650 | JGI IMG/M metagenome (GOLD analysis project Ga0187894, IMG submission 136650) | White microbial mat communities from a lava cave in the Kipuka Kanohina Cave System on the Island of Hawaii, USA - GBC170108-1 metaG ...
CACGCTGCTCGCGCGCATCGTGGCGCTGGTCGCCGAAGCGCAGCGTTCGCGCGCGCCCAGCCAGCGGCTCGCCGACGCGGTGAGCGCGTGGTTCGTGCCTGCGGTAGTCGCGTGTGCGGCGCTCACTTTCGCGGTCTGGGCCGCGTTCGGCCCCGAGCCGCGCCTCAGCTACGCGCTCGGAGCCGCGATCTCGGTGTTGATCATCGCCTGCCCCTGTGCGCTCGGCCTCGCGACGCCGATGTCGATCATGGTCGCGAGCGGCACCGCCGCGCGCGCCGGCGTGCTGTTCCGCGATGCCGAAGCGCTCGAAGCGCTCGCGCAGGTCGAGACGCTGTTCGTCGACAAGACCGGCACGCTCACCGAAGGCAAGCCCGCGCTCGCGAGCGTGCTGCCGAGCGCGGGCGTCACCGAGGCCAAGCTATTAGGTACGGCCGCCGCGCTCGAGCGCGGCAGCGAGCATCCGCTCGCGGCGGCGCTGCTCGCGGGCGCGGCTGCGCGCGGCGTCGCGCCGCCCGCGGCACAGGCGTTCGAGGCGCGCTCGGGGCTCGGCGTGCGCGCGGTGGTGGATGGCGAGAGCTGCGCGCTCGGCAACGCCGCGTTCATGCGTGAGCTCGGCGTCGACGTGACGCCGCTGCGCGCCCGCGCCGAGGAGCTGCGCCGCGGCGGACAGACAGTCGTGTTCGCGGCGCGCGGGCACGCGCTGCTCGGAGCGCTCGGCGTCGCCGACCCGATCAAGGCCGGCGCCGCCGAAGCGGTCGCCGCGCTGCGGTCGGACGGCGTGAAGCTGGTGTTGCTGTCGGGCGATCAGCGCGCAACCGCGGAGCACGTCGCGCACCAGCTCGGCATCGGGGACGTCGTCGCCGAGGTGCTGCCCCAGCAGAAGCTCGATGTCGTGCGCGAGCGCCAGCGTCGCGGCGAGCGCGTCGCGATGGCGGGCGACGGCGTCAACGACGCGCCGGCGCTCGCGGCCGCAAACGTCGGGATCGCGATGGGCGCCGGCTCCGACGTCGCGCTGAAGAGCGCCGGCGTCACGCTCGTGCGCGGGGATCTGCGCGCGCTCGCGCGCGCGCGCCTGCTCTCGCACGCGACGCGCAGCAACATCCGTCAGAACCTGTTCTTCGCGTTCGCTTACAACGCGCTCGGCATCCCGCTGGCCGCCGGCCTCTTGTATCCGCTCACCGGCGCCCTGCTCTCGCCGATGGTCGCGGCGGCGGCGATGAGCCTCTCCAGCGTCAGCGTGATCGGGAATTCGCTGCGCCTGCGGCGGCTGGCGCACTGAGCTCGCCGCGGCGGCGCTCGCGGCGTTCGCTCGCTTGACGTGTGAATCTCGATTCACCTAGAGTGAATCGAGGTTCACAACCGCTCGCTGCAGGAGGCGCGATGAACGACGCGCGCAAGGTCAGCTACGAGGAGCGAGGTGCGGTTCGCGTTCTGCGCATCAATCGGCCGGAACAACGCAACTGCGTCGACGGCGAGACGGCGGAGGGCCTCGGCCGCGCGAGTGCTTCTCGGAGGAGCTGCGCGCCGGCCTCGCGCGCTTCGCGGGCGGCGCGCGCGACGCCTCGCCGCGTCCGCCTGCACTCCCCAAAACCCCGCTCTAGCCAGAAGAGGTGCATCGATGCCGACGACCGCTCCGCTCGCTGACGATCCCGCGGTGGTGCAGCGCATCCTCGACCACATCGACCGCAAGACGACCGACCTCGGCGATTCGAGCTGGCGTGAGCCGGTCGCGAATTACCTCGACGAGGGACGCTTCGCCGCCGAGCGCGAGCTGTTACGGCGGCGGCCGACGGCGTTCTGCCCCTCTGCGGCGCTCGCGGAGCCGGGCAGCTACGTCGCCCGCGACGCGGGCGGGACGCCGATCCTCGCAGTGCGCGGCTCCGACGGCCGCGTGCGCGCGTTCAAGAACGCATGCCGGCACCGGGGCGTCCAGCTTGCGGAGGGAACGGGCTGCGTGCGCGCGTTCTCATGCCGCTACCACGGCTGGACCTACGGGCTCGACGGCGGCCTGCGCCACGTCCCTCACGAGCACGGCTTCCCCGGCCTCGACAAGAGCACCCGCGGGCTCGCACAGGTATCGGCCGAGGAGCGCGCGGGGCTCGTGTTCGTCGGACAGGCAGAGCCGCAGACGCGCCAAGCTGCGCCTCTCGCGGAGGAACTCGCCGCGTTGCCCGAGCTCGTCCCGCCCGATTACCGCATCGCGGGATCGAGTGAGCGCGAGATTCCGGCGAACTGGAAAATCCTCGTGGAGGGCTTTCTCGAGGGCTACCACATCCGCGCGACGCACCCGCAGACGTTCTACCCGATCCAGTACGACAACCTGAACGTCGTCGAACGCTTCGGCCCCAACAACCGCATCACGTTCCCTTATCAGGCCGTCGAGCGGCAGCGCGCACTGGCGCCCGCGGAACGCACTGCGGACGGCAAGCTCACCTACGTCTACCAGCTGTTCCCGAACGTGCTCGTCGCGACGTTCCCGGCGCGAATCATCCTGGTCGTGCTCGAGCCGCTAGCGATCGATCGCACTTGCATGCACACATTCGCGCTGACGAATCGCGCCGAGAGCGACGCGAGAGCCGAGGCGTTTGTCCGGCGCGGCACGGATCTCGTCGACGCCGGCGGAAAGGAAGATCGCGACGTCGCCTGCGCGATCCAGCGCAGCCTGGCGAGCGGCGCGAACGAGTTCTTCGAGTTCGGGCTGTTCGAGAGCGCGATCGTCCACTTCCATCGCACGCTGACGGCAGCGCTCGCGCCGCAAACGACTGCGTCGGGGAGCTGAGCGCGGTGGCTGCGCGAAAGCGCGCGCGTAAAAAGCGCACGGCGCGCCCGACCGCGGCGCCCCCGGCGGCGACGCGCGAGCGACTCGTCGCCGCAGCGCGCGAGCTGCTCGAGGAAGGCGGCTACGCGGGTGCCTCGGTGCAGGCCGTCGCCGATCGCGCGGGCGTTTCGGCCGGCGCGCTCTACCGCCACTTCGCTTCGAAGGCGGAGATGTTCGTCGAGGTTTTCCGCGACGCCGCGAGACGCGATCTCGCTGCGGTCGATGAAGCGGCAGCGACCGGGAGCTGCCTCGAGCGGCTCGACGCCGCGACCGTCGCGCACGCGACGCGCGCGCTGCGGCGGCGGCGCCTCGCGTGGGCATTGCTCTACGAACCGGTCGATGCGCTGCTCGACGAGGAGCGCCTCGTCCATCGGCGGAAATACTGCCGGCAGATGGCAGGGCTGCTGCGCCAGGCGATTGCCGCGGGCGAGATCCCGGAGCAGGACGTCGAGCTCAGCGCCGCTGGCCTGGTCGGTGCGATCTCGGAATCTCTGGTGGGCCCGCTTTCGCCGGTGTCGGGACGCATCAGCGGAGAAGCCGAGACCGTCGCCGCGCTCGTGCGCTTCTGCCGCCGCAGCGTCGGCGCTCGCGAGGTGCCTGCGCTGCGCAGCGTGAAGCTGCGTAGACCCTAATCAGCGCACGTACTCGTAGAGCACATCGTTCTCGAAGCCGCGCAGCTGTTCCTGGCTGAGCTGCGCAAGGCGAGTCTTGTCGCGCCGTAGGATCGGCGCTTGGTCGTGCCCGTCGTGGCGAAGCAGGCCGATCTGCGGCGAGGTTCGCTGCTCGATCACGGCGCGCACGAGCCCACACCACTCTGCGAGCGCGGCAGTCTCGCCGGCCCTTGCGAGCCCCTCGCGCTCTTGTTCGTTGTGGTCGATCTGCTCAGCCCATCGCGCGACGCGTGCGGGGCTCCAGCCTTTTCGGCGGGCTAGCCGCTGGGCGCGGCGCACGATCTCGCGTTCGCGCCCGCCTGGGCCGCCATGCGCTTCTCCAAGCGCGGTTCCGCAATCGCAGCGTCCGCGGGTTGCGCGATATCCGATCTCATCCACGCGAAGTGGCGCGACAGCCGATGGCGGATCCAGCGGCTCGAATGCGAAGCGCTGCGGATCGCACACGCTCAGGATCGCGCTCGTCGAAACCGCGGCCGGCAGTATCGCGATGATGTAGGTGCACATCCCGTCGCTCACACCACCTTGCGCAGCGCCGACTCCGGCACGACGTGAGCCTCGTTCGGCTTGCGGATCAGCAGCATGCCCTGCTCTGGATAGCTGCACACGTCGAGCTCCCGGATCTCGCCGCCGCACAGGTAGACGAGGTCCTCGGCGAACGGATTGCGCAGGTGGTGCGCGATCGACGGCGCGCTGAATCCCATGAAGTCGCCCGGGCCGACCTCCGTCTCCTCGCTCCCGATCAGCGCCACTCCGCGGCCGGAGAGGATGTAGACCCACTCCTCTTCGGTCGTGTGCGTGTGCGGCACGAACGACTCGCGGCCCGGCGAGATCCGGAAGAAGTTGAGCGCGGTGCGCGAGAGACCGGTGATTCGCGAGAGCTGCCAGCCGCGAATCTCGGAGTTGGTGTTCAGCGGGTGATGGAACTCGAGCTCGGCGGGCCGCTCGGACTTCCGGATCAGAGGCTTCGCTTCACTCATCGCAGGCTCCTCATCGCTGCCCGGAGCCTCGCGCAGCTCACTTCATCTGCCAGCGATCCTTCGCTTCGAGCACGCCGCGCGCGCCAGCGCCCGCGAGCCACGCGCGCGCGGCGGCATCACTTCTCAGGTACGCATCCCAGAACGCGGTGCTGAGCGCGAGGATCGCGCGGTGGTGATTCGGGTTGCGCGGCTTCTGATCGCCGGGCAGCGCGCGATCGGTGAACGCGCTGTGCTCCGCGCCGTCGAGCACGAGCTCGTACTTGTTTCCGCGCGGCAGCGCGGGGAAGACCTCGAGCCGGCTCGCGGCAGTCTGGCCTCCGATCCGCGCGCCGTCATGCGTTCCGGTCATCAGCAGCCAAGGGATCTTCACCGAGCCGAACGCGTCCTCGGCGGAGCCGCGCCGCGGCTTGCTCGGGCTCATCGGCAGCGCCGCCTTGATGCGCGCGTCGCTGAAGCGATCGCCGATCAGCGCTGCGCGCTGGCCGCTCAGCGCCTGCGTCGTCACCGCGCCGAACGAGTGGCCCGACATGCCGATGCGCGAGAGATCCAGTTTGCCTGACAACTCGTGCTTGCTATTCGCGGCGTGCCAGCGCTCGAGCGCGTCGAGCACGGCAACGACGTCGCTCGCGCGCTTCGTGAAGTTCGAGACGTTCGCCGCGTCGCGCATCGCCTCCATGCGCTGCTCAGGCGGCACGCCTTGCCAGACAGACGTGTCGCTGCCGGGATGCTGCAGGAAGACGGCGACGTAGCCGCGCCCGGCCCAGTGCCGGCCGCAATAGGCGTTGCCTTCGCGCGAGCCGCCGAGGCCGTGGCTGAACAGCACGATCGGCGCAGGCGCCGCGAGCCGCGCCGGCAGATACAGGCGCAGCGGAATCTCGCGCGAGCCATCGTGGATGCTCGTGTCGAGGATGCGCGGGGCGCCGCTCGCCGCGAGCACCAGCGGGTCGTAGGACTCTGCGCCGGCCGGAGCCGACAGCAGCATTGCCGTCGCGAGCAGCCAGCAGGCCGCCGCGAATCGCTCGAGCCGATCTCCCATCGCGATGAACCTCCGCGCGTTCGCTTTCCGTTCGGGCGTCCAACCCGCTCGCGCCGGCAGGGTTGCGGCGCACTGCGCTCGCGGCCCGCGAAGCGCCGGAAGGCGCCTCACCGCGTGTTAGGGCTTGCGCGCAGAGACGACGTGCGCCCGCATCGGCGCACGCAGCCGCCCGGCGCCGAGCTGCGCCTCGAGTGCCGCTGTGACCGCCGCGACTACCACCTCCGGCTCGCCGCCGCGCTGTTGAATCGCCGCGAGCACCGGGTTTCCGAGCACGAGGCCGATCGCGGCGTGCTGCGCCGAGGGCGCCTGAGCGGTGAAGGCGATGCTCTCCACCGCCAGCTCGCCGAAGCCCGCGACGCGCAGCAGTGCGCGAATCGCAGCGACGTCGTGGAAGCCGAACGGCACGCGGTAGAAGTCGGGAGGATCGGACGGGAAGATCGCGGCGAGCGTCTCGTGCGTGATTCGGCCGAGTGGGTTCTCCGCCAGCGAATCCCAGACGTTGAACAGCAGCTGCCCGCCCGGCCGGAGCACGCGAAACGCCTCGCGCGCAGCGAGTGACTTATCAGGGAAGAACATCCAGCCGAATTGGCAGACCTCCGCTGCGAAGCTCGCGTCGGGAAACGGCAGCGCCAGTGCGTCGGCTTGCCGGAGCTCGAGCGCGCTCGCGTCGCGCAGGCGTTGGCGCGCGACCTCCAGCATCGCCTCGTTGAGATCGCTCGCGACCAGCGTCACATCGCTCGGCAGCCGCTCGCGCAGCTGGCGCGTGACGATGCCGGTGCCGCAGGCGATCTCCAGCACGCGCGCAGGCGCCGCAGGCGGGTCGAGGCGCGCCGCCAAGTCGCGCGCGTAGGGCTCGAACAGCAACGGCCCGAGGTGCCGGTCGTAGGTCTCCGGAATGGAGCCAATGAACTGCGAGCTGGCTTCCGCCACGCGCGACTCCTAGCGCCCGTGGCGGGCACCACGAGCGGCGCGAACTTCGCGCGGAGCTGGCCGCGCGTCGACCGCCATGCGAAGCGCGCCTCGCGGCTACGCGACTAGCGGCAAGCTCCCGCTCGGCGCGCCGCCGCGCGAGTCGATCATCATCCCGACCTTCCGCCAGCCCGCCTCGGTGCGCGACGTGAGCAGGCCGAGCCGCTGCAGGTTCGGGATCACGGTGTGCATGAAGATCGGCGCGTTCAGGTCCGCGAAGTTCGGCAGCGAGGTGAGGAGCTGCGTGAACGCCACCGCGTCGATGCCGTACTTCGGCCCGAGAATGCGCAGCATGTCGAGCTGCTGGTTCGCGTTCAGCGTCTCGAGGATCGCGAACGCCCAGTCTTCCATCTCGTGGCGCTCGGCCTCGCTGGCCTCCTTCACCACGCGGCGCATCGTGAGTACGCCGAACGCCGCGTGGCGCGCCTCGTCCTGCTCGACGCGCTTGATCATCTCACTGACGAACGCATTGCGGCTCATCGTACGCAGCATGTCCATGATGCCGACCGCCGTACCCTCGAACAGCGTCTGCATACCGAGCGTCTTCTTCTGCACGCCCTGCGCTTCCAGTAGCTGGTCGAGCAGGTACTTGAGCGTCGCGCCGACGGGGTAGATGCCACTCATCTTGCGCGTCAGGAACTTCGAGAGCACCTCGACGTGGCGCGCCTCGTCGATCACCTGAGAAGCGGCGTACCACTTCTGGTCCATCTTGTCGCAGACGTTGACGAGCTGGCCGCAGAGCTGGAGCGCAGCCTGCTCGCCGTGCAAAAGCTGCGAGAGCAGATAGTTGAGCTCGTCGAACGCGGCCTGCTTCTGCGTGGCCTCGTCCTTCCCCATCATCTTCGTCGCCTGCGCGAGCAGCGAGCCCTCCGGCGCGAGCACCCAGTCCTCGGGCGTCACCGGGATCGACCAATCGAGATCGACCTCCGCGTTCCACTGCGCGGTCTTGCCCTTCTCGTAGAGGTTGCGTAGCTCGGCGACCTCGCTGCCGTACTCCCAGGTCCAGTTGACCGCGACCGGGACTTGCTCGCTGACGCGGCTGCGCAGCCGCGTGATCTCGCGCTCGTCCGCGATGTCGACCGCCTCGAACGCGCCGATCTGCTTGCGATGCTGGGGGAGCAGCTTGTTCACGACATTTCTCCTCGGGGTATTGGGCGCAGCCAACCGTGCTCGATCAGCCCTAACACTTCGCGCTTGCGCCGCGCGATCGCGTCGGCGCTGAAGATCTCGCCGGCGAGCTTCTCGCCGAACTCGCCGGACGCGAACGGGTAGACGGTCGCGCCGATCAGCGTCTGGATCGCGTCGGGCACCGAGATCGGCCGGATCGCGCCGGCGGCGATGCCTTCGGTGATCACGCGTGCGACGCGCGCGATCAGCGCCTCCAGGCGGCGGTCGGCGGCGGCGAGCTCCGGCGCTTCGCCGGGCGACACGTCGTCATCCTCGAACACGGTCCGTAACAACAGCCGCGCGGCCGGCGGATCCTCGGCCAGCGTGTCGATCAGGCCGATCACGGCGTCCGAGATCTGCGCCCGCACGTCGCGGCTCGCTTCCAGCGCGCGATTCATGCGCAGCTCGATGCGCTCGAGCACGCGGTCGAGCACCGCGCCGTACAGCGCAGCCTTGCTCGGGAAGTGGTGGAAGAGCGACGACTTCCCGAGACCCGCCGCCTCGGCGACCTCGCGCAGCCCAACGCCCGCGTAGCCGCGCTGCGCGAAGCGGGCCTCCGCGACGTCCAGAATCTTTTCGCGTGAGGTGGGGAGCACTCTCTAGGCCTCGCTCGTCCGACCAATCGGTCGATCGCGGCGCCCACCTTAGACGACCGATCGGTCGGGCGGCAAGCGGAAAGTGGCACCGCGCCGCAAAATCCAGCCAGTTTCCGAGCACTTCTAACGCGCCCCGCGGGCGCACGCGCTCCGAACTACGGCGTCACGACCTCGACTTCGCCGTACACGGCCAGCGGCTCGCGCAGCGTCTTCGCGGGGCCGACGACCACGATCGTCGCGCGCTCTGGGTGGATCAGCGCGATCGCGGTGGCCGCGACCTCCTCGGCGGTGATCGCGCGCATGCGCGTCCGATACGTGTCGAGCGTGTCGCGCGGCAGGCCGTACACCTCGAGATCCAGCAGCGCTGCGATCACCGCCTCGGTCGTCTCGAGCGCGAGCGGGTAAGCGCCGGTACGCAGGCTGCGCGCTTTCTCGAGCTCGGCACCGGCGGGCGGCTCGATGCGGACGCGCTCGAGCTCCTCGAACGTGCTCGCCAGCAGCTTCCCGACCTCGGGAATGCGCGTGAACGTCGAGATCATGAACGGGCCCGGCACGCGGTACTGAGAAAGCTGCGCGAAGACCCCGTACGTGAGCCCCTCCTGCGCGCGAATCCGATTCATTAGCCGCGACGAGAAGCCGCCCGCACCGAAGGCCGTGTTCAGGAGCTGCGCTTCGAGACGCCGCGGGTCCGTGCGCGCGATGCCCTCGTGGCCGATCGCGATCTGCGCCTGCCCGAGCTCGGGGCGATCGACGAGCACGACGCGCCGCTTCTCAGGGATCGGCGGCGCTTCGGGCAGCGCGACCGGGGCGGCGCCGCGCCAGCTACCGAACGCGCGCTTCGCGGCCGCGAGGAAGGCAGCAGCATCGACGTCGCCGGCGGCCCAGAGGATCCCGCTCGCGGGAGTAACGACGCGCGCATGAAAGGCGCGCGCGCGAGCGGCGTCGAAGTCGGCGACGACGACGTCGGTGCCGGCAGTCGGCGTCGCGAAGCGGTGCGCGCCGTAGAGCGCGCGCAGCATGTGCTGCAGCGCCAAGCGCGCCGGGTCGTCCTGCGCCTGGGCGAGCGCAGCGCGCTGCTCCGCGACGGCCCGCACGGCGTCCGCCTCACCGAAGCGCGGGCGGCGCACGACGTCACGCAGCACGCCGAACAGCACCTCGAAATCCCGCGAGAGCCCGGACACGTCGACGCGCAGCGTGTCCCAATCCGCGCGCACACCGAGCTCGGCGCCGAGATCTTCGACGGCCGCCGCGAGCGCCAGCGCATCGCGCTCGCCCGCGCCGCGCTCCATCAGCGCCGCAGTGAAGGTGGCGAGCCCGACTTCGCTGGGGGCTTCGATCGCCGCGCCGCGCAGCGCGATGAAGCCGGACGAGAATTCCGGCAGCCTGCGATCTTCGAGGACGATCACCTGCAGGCCGTTCGCGAGCGTCTCGCGGTGCAGACGCGCGGGGTCGACGATCGGCCGCTCGGCTGCCGTGACCGGCGGCAGCTCCCACGCGAACGGTTCGCGCGGCGGCGTCGGCGCCGCGCCAGCCGGCGGGGCCGAGACCGAGTCCGTCGCACACGCGGCCAGCCCCGCCGAGCAGCAGAGCGCGGCGAATCGAGAGAGCGCGCGACTCACGGCTTCACCTCTGCGGCGGCGGGCGGGAACACCTGCACCACGCTTCGCTTGTTAGGGGCGAGGTAGAGCGCGACGACGCGCTGCACGTCCTCGGGCGTGACGCGCGCGATCGCCGCGAGCTTCTCGTCGAGCGTCTCGATGCGCCCGTAGGCGACGTAGTCCTGCGCGACGCGCGAGGCGAGCGCGTGCGCGCTGCCCTGGCCGCGAATCCAGGCGACCTCGAGCGCACGCTTCGCGCGCTTCAGCTCTTCGGCGCTCGGCGGCGCCGCGGCGAGCCCCGCAATCTCGCCGAAGATCACCTGCTCTGCGGCCGCGGGATCGACGCCGGGGCGCAGCTTCGCGCCCGCGATGAAAATGCCCGCGCGCTGCAGCTCCCAATAGAACCCCTGCGGCTCGAGCGCGAGCGGCGCATCGAACACCAGCGCGCGGTAGAGCCGGCTGGTGCGCCCGTTCGCGAGCACGTTCGCGGCGACGTCGAGCGCGTCGGAGTCCGGATGGCCGGTCTGCGGCGCGGGATAGCCGGCGAGCACGATCGGCGCCTGCACCGGGAAATGCGCAACCGCGCGGCGCTCACCATCCTGCGCCGGCTCCTCCTGCGGGTTCCGCGGGATCGTCGCTGCGCTGCGCAGCCCGCCGAAGTGGCGCTCGACCTGCGCGAGGGCCTCGTTCGTGTCGAAGGCGCCCGCGATCGCGACGACCAGGTTGTTGGCTGAGTAGTAGGTGTCCCAGAAGGCTTGGCAGTCGGCCGCCGTCACCTTCTCGAGATCGCTCTGCCAGCCGACGGTCGGAATGCGGTAGGGATGGGCCTGATAAGTGAGCCCCATCAGCGCTTCGAACGCGATGCCCTCCGGATCGTTCTCGGTGCGGAGTCGCCGCTCCTCCATCACCACCTGCCGCTCCGCGAGCAGCGCCTGCTCGGTCACCTCGAGGTTCGCGAAGCGCTCGCCTTCGAGCGCGATCATCAGCGGCAGGTGCTCGGGCGCGACGTCCTCGAAGTACACCGTCACGTCGCGCGAGGTGTAGGCGTTGATGCGCCCGCCGCGCTCCTCGACGAGCTTCGTGTACGCCTCGGGCCCGAGCGCCGCGAGATTCTTCGAGCCGAGGAACATCATGTGCTCGAAGAGATGTGCGATTCCGGTGAAACGCGACTCGTCGCCGGAGCCGACCTTCACCCAAACTTGAAGTGAGACGGCGGGGGTCGCGTGATCCTCGAGCGTCAGCACGGTGAGCCCGTTCGCGAGCTTCGTGATCTTCGTGCGCAGCGCCGGATCTTCGAACTTGGCTTCGCCCTCGCCTGCGGCGAATGCGGCGCTCGGCGGGGTGAGCGCCAATACAACGAGCAGACCGACGAGCAGACTTCGAGCGATGGCCGTCACGCGCACTCACCCCCGCGCCCCGCACATCTCACCAATCGCCGCCGCGCGCGCGGCGCCATTCGTGGGATGTTCCTAGATGGCGGCGCACCTTATCTGCCACGTATGGTGCGGGCAACGCGCGACGAGGGGGTCGTGATGCCGCTGCGCAGCGATCGCGAGCTGAAGGAGCTGCTGCAGAGCACGCGCACGATCGCGGTGCTCGGCATCAAGGCCGGCGAGCACGAGGATGCGTTCCGCGTGCCGCGCTACATGCAGCGTCAGGGCTTCGCGATCCGCCCCGTCTCGCCGAAGCTCGACGTGGTGCTCGGCGAACGCGCCGTCGCGAGCGTCGGCGCGCTGGCCTCGCCGGTCGACATGATCAACGTGTTTCGTGCGCCCGCGAACATTCCCGCGCATGTCGACGAGATCCTCGCGATGAAGCAACCGCCGAAGTCCGTGTGGCTGCAGCTCGGCATCGCGCATCCGGCGACCGCGAAGCTCGAGGCCGCGGGCATCGCGGTGGTGGAGGATCGCTGCCTGATGGTCGAGCACGCGCGCCTGTTCGGGCGCGCCGCAGCGCATTAGGGAAAACGTGGAGCGCGAAGCGATTCCGGCGGAGCGCGTCGTGCGCGTGCGCGTTCACTACGACTTCGCGTCGAGCCTTTGTTACGTCGCGCATCGCGTGATGCAGCGCATGCACTGCACGCTCGCCGAGCTCGGCCTCGCGCTCGAATGGTCGCCGCTCGATCTCGCAGCGCTCGTAGGGCCGTATCGCGCCGGCGCGAAGGTCTCGGAACCGCGGCGCGAGAACGCACGGCGAGTCGCGAGCGAGCTCGGCGTCGCCGTCGCGGTGCCGCACGTCTGGCCCGATACGCGCGCCGCGAACGCCGCGGCGTTCTGCGCCGAGCGCGCCGGCCGCGGCGCGACCTGGCGCGAGCGCGTTTTCACAGCGGTCTTCGAAGAGGGCCGTCACTCGCTCGGCGACGCGGAGGTGCTCGCGCTCGCGCGCGAGCACGAGCTCGCCTTCGATGCGCGCGACCTCGCGCGTGGCCGGCGCGAGCTGGAGCTGAGGACCGAGCTCGCCCGCGAGGAACAGGTCAGCGGCGTCCCGACGTTCATGTTGGGGACGTGGCCCTTCGGCGGAATCCAGACCGACGACACGATGCGGCGCGTGCTCGAACGCTTCGCTCGAAAGGCGCGCACCGGGGAGCTGTTGGAATGACCGCGCGCGACGACAAGCTCGTCTACTCGACCGTCAAAGGCCGCATCGCACCGGAGGTCTCGAGCCCACGCGCGCCGCGCGGCGACGGCATCGTGCGCGTGCGGCGCGAGACGCAGGGCCGTGGCGGAAAGACCGTCACCAGCATCGCCGGCGTCGGCGTCTCCGAGGACAAGCTGAAGGAGCTCGCCGGCGAGCTGAAGCGCCTGTGCGGCACCGGCGGCACGGTCAAAGACTGGGTGATCGAGATTCAAGGCGACCACCGCGACAAGATCGTCGCCGCGCTCCAGCAGCGCGGCTTCACGGTGAAGCTGGCGGGCGGCTAGCAGCTCGGCTGCGCGCGAGGCCCGCGCCTCTCAGCGGCCGTCGCGGCGAAGGCGCCGCTTCAGCATCCACCTCACGGCCATCAGGTCCGCCAGCCCGGCGAACAGGCGATTCGAGATCCCGTACTTGGAAGCGCCGGCGCGGCGCGGGCGATGGCTGACCGGCAGCTCGATCACGCGCGCGCCCTCCATCCGTAGCAAGGTCGGCAGGAAACGGTGCAGCCCGCGGTAGAGCTTCACGCGCTTCACGAACGCGGCGCGCATCACGCGCAGTGAGCAGCCGACGTCGCTGACCTGGTCGCCGGTCGCCCAGTTGCGCACCGCGTTGGCGACGCGCGAGGAAAGCCGCCGCAGCACGCCGTCCTGCCGGTCGACGCGCACCCCATTCACGACATCTGCGTCCGCGAGCGCGGCGAGCAGGCGCGGCAGATCCGCGGGGTCGTTCTGGCCATCTCCGTCGAGCGTCGCGATCACTTCGCCGCGCGCCGCGCGAAAGCCCGCGTCGAGCGCCGCCGTCTGCCCGCAGTTCTCAGGGAAACGCAGCACCCGCACGCGCGCATCAGCGGCGAGCGCCTCGAGCGCGGCGCCGGTGCCGTCGCGGCTGCCGTCGTCGACGTAGATCAGCTCGAAGCCGCCGTTCACGCCAGCAAGCGCGCGCAACAACTCGCCGTGCAGCGTCGCGATGTTGTCGCGCTCGTCGAACAACGGAACGACGACCGAGAGATACGGCGCGAGGCTCAACTCGTGGGCTCGCTCGCCGCTCAGGCCTTCAGCAGCTCGGGATTGCGCGCCGCGACCATGCGGCGAATGCCCTCGCGCCACGCGACCTGCGATCGCCCGGCCCGCGCCTCGAGCTTGCGCACGTCGAGCGGCAAAGGCGCAAGCGCCTTCTCGGTTCGATCGAACTTCGGCGCGAGCCCCGTCAATCGCGCGAGCTCTTCGCACCACGCCTCGATGCTGGTGTCCTCGCTGCCCGCCCAGTTCACGATCGTCGCGGGGACGGCGGCCATCTCGACAAGCGCACCGATCGAGCGCGCGAAATCGTCCTCGTGGAAGAGCGGGAAACGATTCGGACCGCTCGGATGCAGCGGGATCGGAACCCCCGCCTTCATCATCATCAGGTGATACCAGGGCCAGCCGCCGTTATTGCCGTAAGGGACGCCAAGCCGAGCGATCGTCGTCGGCGTGGTCCACTGCCGCGCGCAGAACCGGACGACCGACTCTGCAGCGATCTTGCAGAGGCTGTAGGTCGGCATCATCACGCGGTGGTGATCGCCGAGCGGATCGCCCTCGGAGACGGGCTCGCCGTTCTTCCACTGATAAACGGCCGCCGACGAGCAGTGGATGAAGGCGCGGCGCGGGCGGCAATGCGCGAAGAGCAGGCCGGCGCCCTCCGCGTTCATCGCGAGGTCGCTGTCGAAGTCGGGCGTGTTGCTGCGCACGACCGCCAGATTCAGGACGACGTCGGCGCCCTCCGGCACCGCCGAGAGATCGCCCGCAGCGAGATCCGCGCGTACCGGCTGCGCGCCGAGCGCCTCGATCTTCGCCGCGTCCTCGGGCTTCGCGTAGCGTCCGAGCGCGAACACCGTGTTGTCGCGCGCGAGCGCGCGCGTCAGGGGCAGGCCCACCTGCCCGGTCGCGCCGGTGATGACGATCCGTGCGCCCTTCAGCATCTCGGCCTCCGTGTGCGTGGCCGCGCACTGTAACCGCGTAGTGCCGCTACGAACGGGGACGTACCTCCCTCCTCGCCGCAATTCCACGCACGGGTGGGCAGGCTTGCATCTACGATGGGGCGCATGCTCGCGCCCAAGCCTTCGGTTTCGCCCTGGCTGCGTGCGCTGCTGATCGTCGCGGCCGCGGCGCTGTTGTTCGCCCGGCTCGGTGCGCTCGAGGCCTCGGCGCCGGACGAGCCGCGCTACCTCCAAGTCTCCGAAGAGGTCCGCGCGTTCGAGCACGGGCCGGGCGGCCTCGTGCTGCTGCACCTGAACGGCGAGCCCTACACCCAGAAGCCGCCGCTCTACTACTGGCTCGCCGCGGCCGCTGGCCTGCGCGAGGGCCGCGTCACCGAGCTCGCCGGCCGCGTCCCGTCAGCGGCAGCAGGGGTGCTGCTCGTCTGGGTGACGCTCGCGCTCGGCTCGCGCCTGCTCGGCAGCCGCGCGGGATTCGTCGCCGCGAGCCTGCTGTTGACCACCTACGAGTTCGCGCGTCTCGCGCGCCGCGTGCAGCTCGACCCGCTGCTCGCTCTGCTGGAAACGCTCGCGCTCGCGGCGTTCTGGCGGCTCGATCGCGGCATCGGAAGGCGCGCCGTCAACGCTGCCGCGTTCCACCTCGCGCTCGGGCTCGCGGTGTTGACGAAGGGCCCCGTCGGCTTCCTGGTGCCTGCGCTGATCGTGCTCGCGTACCTCGCCTGGGAGCGGCGGCTGCGCGATCTCCCACGCGCGTTCCCGCTCTGGGGGCTCGCGCTCTCGATCGCTCCGGGGCTGGCTTGGATCTGGGCGGCGAGCTCGCTCGCGCCGCCCGGCTTCGCGGACGAGGCGATTCGCGAGAACCTGCTCGGCCGCTTCTTCCAGGGCACCGCCCACGTTCAGCGCGTCACCTACTACCTCTATCAGCTGCCGCTCGATTTCTTGCCGTGGACGCTGCTCTTTCCGGTCGCTGCGCTCGGCGCCTGGCGAACGCTCCGCGATCCGGAGGCGACGCCCGAGACGCGGCGCGCTTGGCGCTTCCTCGTCGCGTGGCTCGGCGCGAGCATCGTCTTCTTCTCGTTCGGCGCGGGCAAGCGCGGGCTGTATCTGCTGCCGGCCTTCCCGGCGCTCGCGCTGCTCTGCGCGGGCGGGCTCGAGCGTTGGCTCGCCGCACGGGCGCGGCCGCCGAAGCGGCTCGCGCTGTTCGCGCTCGCAGTCGGCGCATTGTTCGCCGGCGTCGGCGCGCTGGCGCTCCAGCTCGGCAGCGGTGCGCCGCTTCCCGCACTGTTCAAGAACGACTGGCTCGGGCGCTGGCTGCGGCCCAGCGATCTCGCCGACATCGACCTCGGCTTGCTGCGTTCGTTCGGGCTCTCGCTGTTCGGCGCGATCGTCGCCGCCGCGGTCGCATGGATCGCGCTCGCCCGCTCGCGCTCCTCAGCGCTGCGCTTCGTGTTCGTCCCGATCGGCCTCGCCTACGCGGCCTTGTTCGCAGCCTTCGCGCAGCTGTTTCCGGCGATCGACGGCATGCGCAGCGTGCGACCGATCGCGCTGGCGGCGTCTGCCCACACGCCGGCGGGCGAGAGCATCGGCCTCTACGACGAGCACAACCTGGTCGGCGGGCTCGCGTACTACGCGGACGATCCAGTGCGCGAGCTCGCGACACCCGCCGAGGTGGAGGCGTTCTTCCGCGACGGGGGGCGCATCGTAGTCGCGCGCGAGCGCAAGCTCGGCGGTATCGCGCTCGGCCCCGTCGTCGAGCGCTTCCGCAGCGGCGAGCGACAGGTCGTGCTGATCGCGCCGCCCGGCGGTGGGTGAGCCGCATCACCTCGCCGCGAGGTTGCGGCGCGAATCCACTAGTTCGCCGAATCCGCCCTCGTCTATAGTGCCCGCGCTTTCCGAGCCGCGAGTCCGCCTAATGGTCACCCACACGCTGGTCTCTCTCGCGAGAGCTGTGCGTGCGATCCGAAAGGACCCCCCCATGAGCAAGACGGCCGAGCTCCATTACGACGGGAAGACGCTCTCGCTGCCAATCGTCGAGGGAACGGAGGGCGAGCGCGCGATCGACATTCAGAAGCTGCGCGACTCGACCGGCCTGATCACGCTCGACCCGGGCTATGGCAACAGCGGCTCGTGCGAGAGCGCGATCACGTTCATCAACGGCGAAGAGGGGATCCTCCACTACCGCGGCTATCCGATCGAGGAGATCGCCGAGCGCTGCACGTTCCTCGAGGTCGCGCTGCTTTTGATGAACGGCGAGCTGCCCAACAAGAAGCAGCTCGACGAGTTCACCCACTCGATCCGATACCACACGATGCTGCACGAAGACTTCCGGCTGTTCTACCGCTCGCTGCCGAAGGACGCGCATCCGATGGCGGCGTGCGCGGCCGGCGTCGCGGCGCTCGCGACCTTCTATCCGGATTCGCTCGACCCGCGCTCGACGCGGCAGGTGGAGATCTCGATCCACCGGCTGATCGCGAAGCTGCCGACGATCGCGGCGTACGCGCTGAAGCAGTCGATCGGGCAGCCCTTCATGTACCCCAACAACCAGCTCTCGTACGTCGGGAACTTCTTGCACCTGATGTTCGCGACGCCGTGCGAGCCCTACGAGGTCGACAAGGTCGTCGAGAAGGCGCTCGACCTGCTGTTCATCCTGCACGCCGACCACGAGCAGAACTGCTCGACCAGCACGGTGCGGCTGGTCGGCTCGTCGCACACGAACCTGTTCTCGTCGATCTCCGCAGGCATCAACGCGCTCTGGGGACCGCGCCACGGCGGCGCGAACCAGGAAGTGATCGAGATGCTCCAGAAGATCGAGGGCGAGGGCATCTCGGCGAAGCAGTTCGTCGAGGCGGCGAAGAGCCGCAACGACACCTCGCGGCTGATGGGCTTCGGCCATCGCGTCTACAAGAACTTCGACCCGCGCGCGAAGATCATCAAGAAGGCGACCTTCGACGTGCTGCAGCGCCTCCGCG
>Ga0187894_10003542_pt1 | contig 17407 bp, 15 predicted proteins | sample GBC1701081metaG_FD_136650 | JGI IMG/M metagenome (GOLD analysis project Ga0187894, IMG submission 136650) | White microbial mat communities from a lava cave in the Kipuka Kanohina Cave System on the Island of Hawaii, USA - GBC170108-1 metaG ...
GGCGGAACGATCTCGAACACGGCGCCGACCCTGTACTCCTCGGGCTTGGTCATGCAGGCGATGGGGCTCAACTTCCCCCGCTGGATCATGACGTTCGTCGACCTGGTGATCGCCACCGGACTGATCCTGTACGCCCTGTTCGTCGACGACTTCACCACGGCGCTGGCCAACTTCCTGGTTCTCTACGTCGTCTGGCTCGGTCCGTTCGGGGCGGTGTGGCTGACCGACGGGTTTCTGCGCCGTTGGCGGTATGACCCCGAGCAGATTCACACCGGCAAGGACGGCATCTACTACGGGTCACACGGGATCAACTGGAAGGGAGTCACAGCCCTGCTGCTGGGCGTCGGCACGGCGCTGCTGGTGGTGAACGCCCCCGACTTCAAGGGACCGCTGGTAGACCCCCTGCTGGGCGGCGGTGACCTTGCCTGGTGCCTGCCGATCATCGTCTCGAGCGTCGCCTATTACCTCCTGGCGCGCGGGGATGTCCGAGCTCGACATGCACGATGACGCGGCCGTCGAGGGGTGGTTCGGCGGCGAGCCGTGGCCGCCCGGCTCCGGACATCCGCGCCCCCTGAACCGCGACTTCTACATCACGCTGCGGCAGGACCTGCGCCGGATGCGGGCGGCCGAGCACCAGCGGCTGGATCTGCTACGTGGCCACGCCGTGGAGCTGGAGGCGGGAGACGCGGTGCTGCTGCGCCTGGCGGACGGCCCTCAGATCGTCAACGCCTGGGCCTACAACACCCATGATTGCGACGAACGTCTCTGGGTCCAGGACATGTGTCTGATCGAGGGCGTGTTCCTCACGCGCTACAGCCGCCTCTGGGGAGAGATGCCGCGCTATCGACCGCTGCTGACCATGGTGGAGGACACTGTAACCCCGCAGCGATGCGGCGATCCCGTCGGGGGACAGCATCACTTCCTGTTCGGGGGCGGAGGTACGCCGGCCAACTGGCGCGCCGGCGGAGGCGCGCCGGGAGTGAGGACCACCTACGAGCAGTTCGTCGACGTGCTCGACGAGCGAGGGGTACCGCGTGAGCTCCTCACGGACAACGTGTGCCTGTTCCAGAAGACGGCGATCGACGCGGCGGCCCAGGACTTCGTGGTCCTGCCCTCGGACGCCGTCGCCGGTGATCTCGTGACGCTGTTCGCCGAGATCGACGTGACGCTCGTATTGGCGCTCAGCCCATATGTCGACGGGGCCCGTACCCCGGCGGAGATCGGTGACCCGCGTCCGCGGGCCGTTGAGCTTCAGATCTTCAAGGAGGTGGCGACACCGCTCGGGTGGCCCTATCCCGGAATGCCATACCCCGACCTGTCGCTCTACCTCGACGATCGCGGCCAGCGCTCGCATGAGCCGGCGCCGACCGATCCCAGGGCCTACGCGAGGGAGGCGCGGTGGCAGACCGCGGAGCGCTGAACCTATCTCTCCCGATCGACACGGACTTCTACTGCGAGCTGGCGTCATGCCGTGACTCGTTCACCGAGGTCTTCGAGCACGTCATCCCGAGGGGCGAGGGCTATGGCTTTCGGGTCGAGGCCGGTCACACGTTCCGCCTCACCACCATGGAGCGAGGCGAGGCGCTCGACCTGTGCATCTACAACGCGGACGACGTCACGGAGCGCTATGCGAGCGGCACGCAGATCGCCGTGGAGGGCGGTGCGATCGGCCGTTTCACCCGTATCTGGGGCACTCCGCCCCGGAGCCGGCCTCTGTGCACGTGCATAGCCGAGACGATTCGCCATCGCGGGAACGCTCACCACATGCGTGAGCACATCGCGCACGCTGCTCACTGCAACCCGCACCACTGGCTGTTGTACACGGGAACCCACCCCCGCACCTGCTACGACAACCTGCGCGAGGGCCTGGCGATGCTCGGGCTCGGCCAGCGTCACATCCACGACAACGTCAACCTGTTCTGGAAGACGGCGATCGACTCCTGTACCGGTCACTACGTCTTCGAGCCGAGCGACGCTGAGGACGGAGACTGCATCGAGTTCTACGCGGAGCTGCCGCTGCTCGTCTCGATCTCGCTGTGTCCCTATGGGGATGGCAGCGTCGAGCCGGACGGCTGGGCCGAGGCCGAGGTGCCCGTCTTCCCGCTCAAGCTCGAGCTGTTCGACACCCGCGTCGCGCCCCGAGCGTGGTCCGGATGACGGTCGGGGCGATACACAGCGGCGAGCTGCTCGACCGCACCGTGCATGAGGTAGTGGACCAGCACCTCGCCGACCTCCTCGGCCGGTTGATCGCCGCCGACAGCCAGACTCCTCCCGGCGACTGCCGCGCGGCGGTGCGGGCCTGCGCCGCGTGGCTCGACGCGGAGCGGATGACCTACGAGATCGTGGCCGACGACGAGCGCCTGCCCAACCTGATCGTCCGGCTCGGGGACGCGCGGCGCGGCGATGAGCTGTGTTGGAACGCGCACCTCGACACGGTCCGCGCGGGCGACCGCGAGGCGTGGCGGACCGACCCGTTCAAGGCCACCTTCGCGGACGGGCGGGTATATGGGCTCGGCGCTGCCAACTGCAAGGCGAGCGCCGCGGCCCAGCTCTGCGCGGCCCTGGCGCTCGCGCGGGCGCGGGCGCCGCTTCGGGGAGAGCTCGTGCTGACGCTCGTCGCCGACGAGGAGTCACTCGGGTCGCGCGGCACGGGCCACCTGATCGAGACGGGACGTGTGCGCCCGCGTTACTTCCTCGCTGGGGGACCGACAGGCAACAGGCTGATCCACTCCGAGCGCGGCCTGCTCTGGGCCGAGGTTGCCGTGAGCGGGAGCGCGGCCCACGGAGCGGTGCCGGAGGAGGGTCGCAACGCGGTGGTGGAGTCGGCTCGACTGATGCTGGAGCTGGTGGAGACGCTTGGGCCGGCCCTGGCCGAGCGCCGCGGCCCCGAGGTTCCGCCCTCGAGCCTGAACGTCGGCGTGGTGCGGGGCGGAGAGTCGCCGAACATGGTGCCCCCGTCGTGCTCCTTCGTAGTCGATCGGCGCCTGGTGCCGGGTGAGACGCCGGACGCCGCATTGGCCGAGATCGCCGAGCTATGCGGCCGGTCCGCGGCGCGGCGCGGCTTCGAGGTGACGGTGTCGGCGGCTCGCGCCGTGGAACCGTACGCGGCCGATCCCGACTCGCGCCTCTCCCGGGCGGTGTGCGATGCGTGTAGATACGTGGGGCTCGATCCCGAGGTCGGTCAGTCGATCGCGATCTCCGACGCGCGCTTCGTGGCGCACGGAGGCGTCGAGATCGTCGGGTTCGGGCCGGGGGACGGACGCGCGAGCCATGGACCGAACGAGTCGGTTCCGGTCGCCGAGGCCCGCGACGCGGCGAGGGTGCTGGCGTTGAGCGCGGCGGCGCTGCTGGGCGCCGAGGCGCCATGACCGGCCTGCCCACGCGCCTCCTGATGGGGTCCGGACCGAGCACGGTGCCGGACCGCGTGCTGACCGCGATGGCCCAACCGACGCTGGGACATCTCGATCCAGCGTTCCTCGCGCTGGCCGAGGACGCGAACGCGCTGCTGCGCTCGGCCTTCCGCACCGCCAACCCCACCACCTTCTCCGTCTCGGGCACCGGAAGCGCGGGGATGGAGACGATGATCGCCAACTTCCTGGAGCCCGGCGATCGCCTCGTGGTCGGGGTGTGCGGGCTCTTCGGCGAGCGCATCGTGGACGCGGCGCAGCGGCTGGGCGTCTGCGTCAGCCGGGTGGATGCGCCCTGGGGCGAGCCGGTCGACTACGCGCGCCTCGAGCCCCTGGTCGGCGCCGGAACGCGGGCGCTGGCCGTCGTGCACGGCGAGACCTCCACCGGAGTGGCCCAGCCCCTGGAGGGTCTCGCCGAGCTCGCGCACGATCACGACGCGCTGTTCATGGTCGACTGCGTGACCTCGCTCGGCGGACATCCGCTGGAGATCGACGACGCGGGCGTGGACGTCGCGTTCAGCGCGACGCAGAAGTGCCTCAACTGCCCACCGGGCCTCGCTCCGATGACGCTCAGCGACCGGGCGCTGGAGCGCTTGGCCGCTCGTCGCACACGCGTAGCGAGCTGGTGCTTCGACCTGCCCGCCATCCTCGAATACTGGGACTCCCGCACCCGCGTGTATCACCACACCCCGCCGATCAACTCGATCTACGCCCTCCACGAAGCCCTCATGCTGGTGCTGGAGACCGGTCTCGAGACGCGCTGGCGAGAGCACGCGGCGGCGAGCGCCGCCCTGCTGGTTGGGCTCGAACCACTGGGAGCGCGCGGACTCGTGCGAGCCGAGCATCGCCTCTGGCCGCTCACCACGGTCGTACCCCCGCCCGAGGTCGACGAGGCGGCGATCAGGCACGAGCTGCTCGAACGGCACGGCATGGAGATCGCGGGCGGCCTGGGCGCGCTGGCCGGGCGGGCCTGGCGAATCGGAACGATGGGGGTCAACGCCTCACTGAAGTCCGTCACCGCCGTCGTGGAGGCGATCGCAACGGCGCTGGGCGAGTCCAGCTCCGCGGTGGCCGACGCGTGCGAGTCAGCGCTGGAGACGTGGTCCGCCACGATCCGCGCGGCCGATCCCCACCCGGCGGGACAGGGCGCCCCATGAGCGCGACCATGGCAGCCGAGGCCGCCAAGGCGCTGGGGGACCTCACGACCGAGGACCCGGTCTTCGAAGAGCGGGTCAGCGCGGCCATAGCCGGGACCGAGCTCGACCTGGTGGTGGCGCTCAGTCCCGAGAACTTCCAGTATCTGAGCGGCGTCTGGATGCCGATGGCGCGCGGCTACCTCGATCGCCACAACCTCGCGCTCTGGCCGCGCGAGGGCGCGCCGGCGGTCATCGTCGGCGTCGACTGGGAGGTGGCCGTTCGCGAGCAATCTCGCCTGAGCGACGTTCGCACCTACGACGAGGCGGGGGCCATGCCCCCGGCCGTCATCGCGGAATCCTTGGCCGAGGCGATCGCCGACCGGGGCTGCGAGCGGGGTCGCATCGGGATCGAAGGACTGAGGCTCCCCTGGGTCTTTCACCAGCGGCTCGTCAAGCTGCTCCCGGACGCGGCCTTCGAGCCGTGCGACGAGCTCTTCCGCGAGCTGCGCCGAGTCAAGAGCGCCGTCGAGGTCGAGATCCTCGGCACCCTGGCCTTTCAAACCGACGTAGCGGTGCGGCGAGCGCTGGAGCGCGGCCACGAGGGGATGAGCGAGCGTCATCTCGCCGCGGTGATCAGCGAGGAGATCATGGCCGTCGGGGCCTCCGCCGTCCCGTCGGTGCTGCTCGGCTCGGGGGAGCGCGCCGCGGGGCTGGGCGCCCCCAGCGACAAGCCGATGCGAGCCGGGGACGTCGTGCGCATCGACCTCAACTCACTCTGGCGGGGGTATTACTGCGACCTCGGCCGGATGGCGACCGTGGGGACCCCGGACCCGCAGATCCAGCGCGACTACGAGGCGCACGTCGCCTTCAAGCAGGCGATCCTGGAGCGGATGGCGCCCGGCGTGCTGTGCTCGGAGGTCTACGACTACTACCTCACGGAAGCCGAGCGTCGGGACCTGGACCTCTTTCGCTACCCCTACATCGGACTCGGGCATAGCATCGGCGTGAACAACGACGAGTTCCCGAAACTCAACCGCGGCCACGACGTCGCACTCGAGGACAACATGGTGATGAACGTCGAGCCCGACACGATCGGCGCCGGCGGCGAGGTCCATCACGTGGAGGACATGGTCCTCGTGAGAGAGAGCGGCGTCGACGTCATCACCTGGTCACGTGACTGGAGCGTGCCCACATTGCCTCGCCTCGGCGAGCCCGTGGCGTGATCTCTCCTACGACACTCGGAGGAACATGGACCCCCGTACCGACCTGAAGATAAGCACTCGCCGCTCGGCGGAGTTCCACGAGATGGCGCAGCGGTATGCGCCCAACGGGGTGATTGGGGGAGGCAGGTACTGGCGTCCCTATCCGCTCTGCATGACGCGCGCCGAGGGCTCGAAGCTATGGGACCTCGACGGCAACGAGTTCGTCGACTACCACGCTGCCTACGGCCCGGCGGTCCTCGGCCACAACCATCCAGAGCTCCGCGAGGCGGTGCGCGAGTCACTCGACCAGGCGGTCCTCTTCGCGCTTCCACATGAGATGGAGATCGCCATATGCCAGCGCGTGACGGAGCTCATTCCCTCGGCCGAGAAGGTGATCCTGACCTGCGCCGGGACGGAAGCCACCTATCACGCCGTCCGCGTGGCTCGGGCTTTCACCGGCCGCGAGAGGGTCCTCAAGTTCGAGGGGGCGTACCACGGCTGGCACGACTCCGTGAACCAAAGCGTCAAGCCGTCGCTTGAGCTGGCCGGAGATGCGGAGTGGCCCGCCACCGTACCTACGTCGCGCGGCACGCCGCGCGCCGTCACCGAGCTGACCCGCGTGCTCCCGTGGAACCACGTCGAGGCGCTCGAGCGGTACCTCGACCAGCGGGGCGATGAGGTGGCCTGCATCGTCATCGAGCCGATCATCCACAGTTGCGGCGTCCTCATGCCCGCCGAGGGGTGGCTCGAGAAGCTGCGCGAGGTCTGCGACCGGTACGGGATCCTGCTCATCTTCGACGAGATCGTGACCGGCTTCCGGCACGACCTGGGCGGTGTACAAATGCTCCTGGGCGTGACCCCCGACCTGACGACGTTCGGAAAGGCCGTGGCCAACGGCTACCCGATCTCAGGACTGGGCGGCCGAGACGACGTCATGAGCCTGATCGAGCCCGAGGGCCAGGTCTCCTACTCCGGCACCTTCAACGGGCTGCTGCTCTCGTGCGTGGCCGCGCTCAAGACGATTCAGATCATGGAGCGAGAGCGGATCCACGAGCGGCTGTTCGACGCCGGGCGGCGGATGGCGGAGGGGATCAACGAGGAGATCGAGCGGCTGGGCGTTCCGTCGATATGCCGGAACTACGGCTCGGTTTGGTGCCTCTACTTCACGGATGCCGACCTCAACGACTTCCGCGACATCGCACGGTTCGCGACCGCTCGCGATACCGGCATCGACGCGGAGTTCCAGGCGCACCTGCTCGATGCCGGGATTTACATGCAGCCCTACTACGCGAACCGTTGTTACATCTCCGCCGCTCACAGCGACTCCGACCTGGATCGAACGGTCGAGGCGGCGAAGGCGTTCCTCAACCGAAGGGCCGACCGGATCCACGAGGTGAACGCCGTTGGGGTCGGCTGATCCCGCGGCGCGGGGCTCGCTCCTCGTCAAGGGCGGCGAGGTGGTCAACGCCGACGGTCGCCAGCGCGCCGACGTCCTGGCGATCGAGGGACGCATCGAGGCGCTGGGAGCGGACCTCGAGGCTCCGGCCGGGGTAAACGTCGTGGACGCCTTCGGGCGGTTCGTGCTGCCGGGCGGCATCGACGCGCACACCCACTTCGACGGCCGTTTCATGGGTGCGGACACCGCGGACGACTTCGCCGGCGGCGGCGCGTGCGCCGTCTCCGGCGGCATCACCACGCACCTGGACATGTGCATACCGAAGGCGGGTGAGCCCCCGGCCGCGGCGGTGGCGCGCTGGCACGAGAAGGCCGAGGGCGGGGCCATCTGCGACTACGGGCTCCACGTCGCGGTCGTGGACCCGAGCGTGACGAGCGCGGATCAGCTCGCACGCCTCGTCAATGAGGGGTACCCGTCGTTCAAGCTGTTCACGGCATATGAGGAGCTCGCGCTGGATGACGGGGCGGTGCTCGACGTGATGGACGTCTGCGCCGAGCACGGGGCGATCCCCGTGGTGCACGCGGAGAACCTGCACGCCATCGACCGGCGGACGCGCCGCCTGCTGGAGCTGGGCCGCCGTGAGCCGCGCTGGCATCCGTGGGCCCGACCGGCGGGCGCCGAGGGCGAGGCCACCGCGAGGGTGATCGCGCTCGCCGAGCTGGCTGGCGCGCCGGTCTACGTGGCGCACGTCACCTGCCGCCTCGCGCTGCGGGCGATAGCGGCGGCCCAGGCTCGCGGCCAGGAGGTCTACGGCGAGACGGAGCCGCACTACCTGGCGTTGACCGAGTCGGTGTACGACGCCCCGCCGGCCGAGGCCGCTCGCTATCTGTGCAGCCCGCCGATCCGCTCGAGCGAGGACCAGCGCGCCCTGTACGACGCGCTGCGATCGGGAACATTGACGGGCGTGGCATCGGATCATGCGCCGATCTCGCTGGCCGACCGGTTTCGGATCGGAGCGGACGACTTCTCCCGCATGCCCAACGGCGTCGGAGCGATTGAGTTCGTCCTGCCCGTTCTGTGGACCACCGGCGTGCGCGGCGGCCTCATCTCGCCCGAACGGTTCGTCGAGCTCACCGCGACGGCGCCGGCCAAGACCTTCGGCCTGGACGCCAAGGGCCGGGTGGCGGTCGGGCTCGACGCCGATCTCGTCGTCTGGGACCCGGACGAGACCTGGACCGCCTCCCAGGCGGCCAGCCGCTCGGCGGTCGACTACTGCGTCCTGGAGGGCGTCGAGCTGACCGGACGAGCGATGTATACGGTGCGCAGAGGCGAGCTGGTCTGGGACGGGGAGCAGGTGACCGCCAGGCCCGGCGGCGGCCGATTCATAGCGCGAAGCCATGGGAACTGACCGCGATCGGATCACCCTCCATCCGCCCGGCTCCGCGCACGCGCGAGAGTTCGACAAGCCGTTCTACGAAGGGCTGCGCGGGCGGCTCGCGGAGGCCAGGATCCGGGCGGCGCCGACGTTGCGGGAGCCCGGGGCCCATGCCCACGACGTCCAGGCCGGTGAGGCGATGATCATCCGACTCCCGGAAGGTGCGCAGATCGTCAACCTCTTCGTCTTCAACTCGGCTGACCCCGACGAGCGGCTCTGGGTGCAGGACATGGCGCTTACCGAGGGCGTGTTCCTGACCCGCTACAGCAGGCTATGGGGTGAGATGGCGCGCTATCGGCCGCTGATGACGATGATCGAGGACTCGGTGACGCCGATCCGCCTTGGACCGTCGCCTGGCGGCCGTCACCACTTCATCTTCGGAGGGTCGGGCACGCCGGCCGACTGGCGCTACGCCGGCGGGCCGCCGGACGTCCTGACCACGTGGGAGCAGTTCGCGGCCGCGCTGGCCGAGCGCGGGCTCCCGGCCAGCCTGCTCAAGGACAATGTGTGTCTGTTCCAGAAGGTCGGCATCGACGGGCCGACCCAGCGGTTCGAGATCCTGCCCTCGGACGCGGTCACCGGCGACTTCGTAACCCTGTTCGCGGAGATAGATGTCACCGTTCTCCTGGCCCTCAGCCCCTATGTCGACGGCTCACGCCCGGCTCATCGACTTACGGGGGTGTCTGTCCGTCCGGTCGAGGTCTCCATCACTGATCGTCTCGCGGAGCCGCTCGGCTGGCCCTATCCGGGCTATCCGTATCCCGACCTCTCGCTCTACCTCGACGAGAACGGGGTGCGGTCCGCCGAGCCGGTCCCCACCCCGGGGCTTGACTGACGGCCGTGCTTACCCGCGCCGACTATCCGTTCAACGCGGACTTCTATCGTGGTCTAGCCGCGCGGCGCTCGTCGTTCACGAGGGTCTTCGAGCACACGGTGCCGCGTGGCGAGGGCTACGGCTTGCGCGTGGAGGCCGGCTGTACGCTTCGCCTGGTGATGAAGGAGCGTCCGAACATGCTCGATCTCTGCGTCTACAACGCCGACGATCCATCGGAGTTCTATTGCAGCGGAGCGCAGTTGGCGATCGAGGGCGGACGCATCACACGCTTCACGAGAATCTGGGGCACACCGCCTCACAGCCGACCGCTCTGCACGGTCATCGCGGACACCCTCTGCCCGCGGCCGACGCCGAGGCCCACGCGCGACCACGCCAGCCACGCGGCTCACTGCAGCCCCCACGCCTGGCAGCTCTACACGCGCACTCATCCGCGCACCTGCTACGACAATCTGCGTCAGGGTCTCGCGATGCTCGGGCTCAGCCAGCGCGACATCCACGACAACGTCAACCTGTTCTACAAGTTGGGCGTGGATCCGGAGACCGGCCACTACGTCTTCGATCCGAGCGACGCGGAGGATGGCGACTATATAGAGCTGTACGCGGAGCTACCGCTCCTCTTCGCCGTGTCGATCTGCCCATATGGCGACGGCACGGTCGAACCGGCTGAGTGGGCCGATAGCGACATACCGGTCTACCCGCTGGGCGTCGAGGTGTACGACACGGGCGTCGCTCCGTTGGGTTGGCCCTAGTGGCCGCCAAGTCCGTCAGGTCGATCGACCGGACGATCGAGATACTCGAGACGATCGCGGGAAGGGAGGTGAGCCTCGCGGAGCTCGCGCGGCAGACGAACATGTCGCCGAGCACCGTCCACCGCCTGATCGCCACCCTGATGCGACACGAGTACGTCATCCAGGACGACGACACCGGGCGCTACCTGCTCGGGTACAAGCTGGTCGAGCTCGCGGAGGGGGTACGCCGGCGCGGGGCCTACCTGGAGGCCGTGGCGCGTGACGTGATCGCCAAGCTGTCTCAGCGGCTGGGGGAGTCGGTGAACCTCGCCGCGCTCGACCACGGCCTCCCCGTCTACCTGGCTCAGGCCGATGCCGATCGGACGATGCGAATGGTCACGCGAGTGGGCCATGCCGTGCCGCTGCACTCCACCGCGGTGGGCAAGGCGATCCTCGCCCACCTACCGCCCGACCGCGTCGAGCAGTTCCTCGGACGGGAGCCGTACCCGGCCGAGACCCCATCGACGATCACCACGGCCGATCGACTCGAACAGGAGCTGCGACAGGTTCGCTCACGGGGCTTCGCCGTCGAGCGCGAGGAACACGAGGCGGGCCTGGTCTCCGTCGCCGCCCCGGTGTTCAGCATCGGTGGGGGGATCGTCGGTGCGATCAACGCCTCCGCCCCCGCCGGGCGGGTCAGGCGGGACGACCTGCTCGAGTGGGGCCCGCTGGTGACGGCTCACGCGGCGCTGGTCTCCGCCCGCCTGGGAGGACCAAAGGAGCCCGCCGCGGTTCCGTCGCTCCGGTCGGCCTGAGCCTGGCGCCCTTCGACACCCTCGGCCAGCCAGCCACCCGCGGGCGTGGGCCCCCTTCGTCTCGCATATGGCGTCCAAGAGGGCCCACCCCCCTCGCGTGGCGCGGTGCGAGATGATCGCGCGCAATGCGTCGTGCGTTCGTCATCGTGCTCGACGCGTGCGGCGTGGGCGCGCTGCCGGACGCGGGCGCCTACGGGGACGCGGGCGCGAACACGCTAGGGCATCTCGCCGAGCGCGCCGGCGGCCTAGAGCTGCCCACGCTCGAACGGCTCGGGCTTGGTTCGATCCTGCCGCTGCGCGGCCTGCGGCCGGCGCGCGAGCCCGTGCTCCACGGCCGCCTCGCGCCGCTAGGGCCGGGCAAGGAGTCGACCACCGGGCACTGGGAGCTGATGGGCGTGGTGGTGGAGCAGCCCCTGTCCACCTACCCCGGCGGATTCCCGCCCGGGGTGATCGAGGAACTGACGCGGGCCACCGGCCTGCGGTTCTGCTGCAACCGGCCCTACAGCGGCACCGACGCGCTCGAGGACTTCGGCCCGCACCACCTCGCCACCGGCGAGGTCATCCTCTACACCTCGGCGGACTCGGTCCTCCAGCTCGCCGCCCACGTCGACCGGCTGCCCGAATCGGACCTGTACCGGGCCTGCGAGGCGGCGCGCGCCGTGATGAGCGGCGACCACGCCGTCGGGCGGGTGATCGCCCGGCCGTTCGAGGGGCGGCCGGGCGCCTTTGCCCGCCGCGAGGGCAGGCGCGACTACTCGGCGCCGCCGCCCGGGCGCTCGTACCTCGAGGAGCTCCAAGCGGCCGGCGCGACCGTGCACGGCGTGGGCAAGATCCGCGACCTGTTCGCCGGCGTGGGCGTGGACGAGAGTCATGCGGGGCCTACGAACGCCAAGGGGATCGCCGCGACCACCGCCCTGCTGCGCGAGCTCGACGGCGGCTTCGTCTTCGTGAACCTGGTGGAGACCGACCAGGTCTACGGACACCGCCACGACGTCGAGGGCTTCTCCACCGCCCTCGAGGAGATCGACGCGGCGGTGGCCGACTGGCTCGAGCTCGTGCGAGAGGACGACCTGCTGGTGCTGTGCGCCGACCACGGCGTCGACCCCGACGCCCCCCACACCGACCATACGCGCGAGTACGCGCCGTTGCTGGCCGCGTTCGCCGGACACGGAGGCCGCCGCCACGACGGCGCCCTGGCGGACGTGGGCGCGAGCGTGTTGCGCTGGCTGACCGGCCGCGATGCGCCCGACCTGCCGGGCACGGCGTTCGTATGAGCGCCCGACTCGGCCGAGTCGGGCGGACCGCTCAGCCGCAAGCACTCGGCCCGGCCGAGTGCGCGCGGACCGCTCAGCCGCAAGCACTCGGCCCGGCCGAGTGCGCGCGGACCGCTTAACCTCCCGCCCGATGGCCGATCCCGGCGTGGGGGACATCCTGGTCCAGCGCGACGACCTGGCTCACCGCGTCAGCGAGCTGGCCGAGGAGATCTCGCGCGACTACGCCGGCCGCGATCTGCTGCTGGTGGGCGTCCTCAAGGGCGCGATCTTCTTCCTGTCCGACCTGATGCGCCAGCTCGAGGTGGAGTGCGAGCTCGACTTCATGGCCGTGTCCTCGTACGGATCGTCGACCGACTCCTCGGGCGTGGTCCGCATCCTCAAGGACCTCGACGCTCCGATCGAGGCTCGCCACGTGCTGATCGTCGAGGACATCGTCGACTCCGGGTTGACCCTCTCCTACCTGTTCCGCATGCTGAGGGCCCGCGGTCCCGCCTCGCTGGAGGTCTGCGCGCTGCTCACCAAGCCCGAGCGGAGGGAGGTCGACATGCCCATCAGGTACGTCGGCTTCGAGATCCCCAACCACTTCGCGATCGGCTATGGGCTCGACCACGAGGAGCGGTTTCGCAACCTTCCTTACGTGGCCGTTCTGGTCGCCGAAAACGGGTAAAAAGGCTGATACCCCGCTGCTAGTCTGTCGTTTCACCCCCTGACCGCACTTTGGGACGAAACGTGAGCAGATTCTTCAAGAGCGCCGCATTCCCCATCCTGATCGTGGTGGTCCTCGCGTTCTTCGCCCAGCAGCTGATCAGTCCGGGCGACCGCCAGAGAGACCCGAACTATTCGCAGTTCCTGACTCAGGTCGAGGACCAGCGGGTCAAGGAGGTCACGCTCAACACGAAGAACAACGAGATCGACGTCGTGCTGGAGGGCGGCAGGAAGTACCAGACCGCCTATCCCGACAACACCGAGCAGAACCTCGTCAACCAGTTGCGCGCCGAGGAGATCCCGATCGACGTCAAGGCCAAGGGCGGCTCGGGCTGGCTCACCGCGCTGACCTACATCCTGCCGTTCGTGATCTTCCTGCTGTTCTGGCTCTTCATCATCAACCAGATGCAGGGCGGCGGCTCGAAGGTCATGTCCTTCGGTAAGTCGCGCGCCAAGCGCATGTCGGTCGACTCGCCCAAGATCACCTTCCGCGACGTGGCCGGGGTGGACGAGGCGGTGGAGGAGCTCCACGAGATCAAGGAGTTCCTGGAGAACCCGAAGAAGTTCCAGGCGCTCGGCGCCCGCATCCCCAAGGGGGTGCTGCTCTACGGCCCGCCGGGCACGGGCAAGACCCTGCTGGCCCGCGCCGTCGCGGGCGAGGCGGGTGTGCCGTTCTTCTCGATCTCGGGATCGGACTTCGTCGAGATGTTCGTGGGCGTGGGCGCCTCCCGCGTGCGCGACCTGTTCGAGCAGGCCAAGCAGAATTCCCCCTGCATCATCTTCATGGACGAGATCGACGCCGTCGGGCGCCACCGCGGCGCCGGCCTCGGCGGCGGCCACGACGAGCGCGAGCAGACGCTCAACCAGCTCCTCGTGGAGATGGACGGCTTCGAGATGAAGGACAACATCATCCTGATCGCCGCCACCAACCGGCCCGACATCCTAGACCCCGCCCTGCTGCGACCGGGGCGCTTCGACCGCCAGATCGTCGTCGACCGCCCCGACCGCAAGGGCCGGGTGAAGATCCTCGAGGTGCATACGCGCGGCAAGCCGTTGGCCAAGCAGATCGAGCTGGACGCGCTGGCCGGCCAGACGCCGGGCTTCACCGGCGCCGATCTGCAGAACCTGGTCAACGAGGCCGCCCTGCTGGCCGCCCGTCAGGGCAAGCGCGAGATCGACCACCTCCAGCTCGAGGAGGGGATCATGCGCGTGATCGCGGGGCCGGAGAAGAAGACCCGCGTGATGTCGGAGAAGGAGCGTCGCATCACGGCCTACCACGAGATGGGCCACGCGCTGGTCGCGCACTACCTCGAGCACACCGATCCGGTGCACAAGATCTCGGTGATCTCGCGCGGCCAGGCGCTCGGTTACACGATCTCGCTGCCGACCGAGGACAAGTTCCTCACCACCCGCGCGGAGCTGTCGGACACGATGGCGATGACGCTGGGCGGCCGCGCCGCCGAGGAGCTCGTGTTCTCGGAGGTCACCACCGGCGCTTCCAACGACCTCGAGAAGGTGACCGCTACGGCCAAGCAGATGGTGATGCGCTTCGGGATGTCCGAGAAGCTCGGGCCCAGGGTGTTCGGCCACGACCACGGCCAGCCCTTCCTGGGCCGCGAGTTCTCGTCGGAGCCGGACTACTCGGACGAGATCGCGCGCGAGATCGACGACGAGATCCGCCGCATCGTGGAGGAGGCGCACCAGTCCGCGCGCGACATCCTCGCCGAGCACCGCCAGAAGCTCGACTACGTGTCCGACATCCTGCTGCGCCGCGAGACGATCGAGCGCGAGCAGTTCATCGAGCTGCTCGAGGGCAAGGTCGAGGACGACGTCTTCGGCCAGGAGAGGCCCGCGCTGCCGGTGCCGCCACCGGCCGCGCCCGAGGCGCCCGAGCGCAAGCCCGAACGCGCCCCGAAGCCCCTCCCGCGCCCCGGGCTGGCCGGCGGCACCGCGGAGATGCGCGGCGAGCCGGCGCCGGAGAAGCCCGAGCCGGCGTAGGGGCCGGCCGTGTCGGCGCGGGTCCGGCCTCGGGGCCGATCCTCAGGCAACCCGCGTGAGGCAATACGAACCTGAATCAGGTTCTATTAATCGTGTAGAGTCTCGCCATGGACCTTTCGCTCACCGATGAGCAGCGCGACTTTGTCGCTGCCATCCGCGACTTCTGCAGTCGCGAGGTCGGTAGTACCGAGCGGCGCCCGACGAACGGCTACCCCGAAGCGCACTCGAAGGAGATCTACGCGAAGCTGGCCGACCTTGGTTGGCTCGGAATTGCGATCCCCGAGGAGGTCGGCGGCTCTGGCGGGGGTATGGTCGACGCCTGCCTGTTCATGGAGGAGACCTCAAGAGGCCTTGCGCCGATCGGCGGCTACAGCACCACCCTGATCGTGGCCGCCGCGGTGCAGCGCTTTGGCACCGACGCGCAGAAGCAGCGCATCCTCGGTGGAATCGCGCGCGGCTCGGTCGCGGCGATCGCGATGACCGAGCCCGAGGCGGGCTCCGACGTCGGCTCGCTCACCACCACCGCCGAGCCGGTCGGCGGCGGCTATGTGCTGAACGGCCAGAAGGTGTTCTGCTCGTTCGCTCACCTCTCCGAGCACGTGCTCGTCGTTTGCCGCACCACCAAGGGCGGGTCCAAGCACGAAGGCCTTTCGATGATCTTCGTGCCGACGGACAACGAGGCGATGGAGATCAAGCCGATCGACACGCTCGGCGGGCGGGAGACCAACCACGTCTATCTGAGCGATTGCGAGGCGCCGGCCGAAGCGGTTCTCGGTGAGGTGGACCAGGCCTGGACTCAGCTCATGGCGGGTCTCAACATGGAGCGCTTGATCCTGGCCGCGACCATGCTCGGGATCGGCGAGCGCGCATTCGACGACACCCTCGCCTACGTGAAGGAGCGGCGCCAATTCGGCCGTCCGGTTGGCTCCTTCCAGGCGCTGCAGCACCGCCTCGCCGACGTCGCCACCGACCTCGCGGCCGCGCGCCTGATGACCTACTCGTGCGCCGCCAAGGTCGATGAGGACCCCGACCGCATGCTTCCCCGGGAGGCCTCAATGGCGAAGCTTTTCGTCACCGAGACCGCCCGAAAGGCCGCGCTCGAGGGTATGCAGATGATGGGCGGCTACGGCTACTCGTCGGAGTACGACATGGAGCGGCTCGTGCGTCGGGCGCTGGCCTCGACGATCTACGGGGGAACGTCGGAGATCCAACGCAACATCATCGCGAAGACGTACGGACTCTGATGCGGCCTGAACCGGCCCGATCGTGATGCCCGAGACACTCAAAGGACGAACCGCGATCATTACCGGGGCAAGCCGAGGCATTGGTCGCGCTATGGCGCTGGCCCTGGCGCGGTGCGGGGTCAACGTCGTGGTGGCGGCCAAGTCGGAGACCGCACAGCCCAAGCTGCCGGGGACCATCCACACGGTCGCAGAAGAAGTCGAGGCCCACGGTGTCAATGCGCTCGCGATCCGCGTCGACGTGCGGCACGAGGCGGACGTGGAGGCGATGGTCGCCAGCACCCTCGAGCGCTTCGGAAGTATTGACGTCCTGGTCAACAACGCCGGGGCAATGTGGTGGGAGCCCCTACTCGCCACGCCACCGAAGCGCTACGAGCTGATGTGGCAGGTCAATGTGCGAGCCGCCTACCTGTGCGCCTACTACTCGCTCCCAGCGATGGTCTCGGCCGGATGGGGGCACATCATCAACTGCTCACCTCCGATCAACGATCAGCCGAACCCTGGATACGCCTGCTACATGACCACGAAGATGGGAATGACACGGCTCGCGCTCAGCATCGCGGCGGAGCACGCACAAGACAACGTGGCCGCGAACTCACTCTGGCCGGCGACTCCCATCGACAGCCTCGCCACCCGCAATTGGGGCGAGGACAAGATGGGGCGACCCGATCAGTGGCGCTCGCCAGCCATCCTGACTGACGCGCTGCTCGAAATCGTCCGCACTCGGCCATCTTCGCTGACGGGGCGCCAGCTAATAGACGAATCGTTCCTGCGCGAACGCGGCTGGACCGACGCCCAGATCGACGCCTACTGGCTGGAGGGAGGGCCCCCCGACGATCCCCTCTGGATAGATGGTCGAGCGGTCTGGTCGTTGCGATGACCTTGAGGAGCCACCGGGCGAAGACGCGGGCCGTGTCGAGCGACACGGCGTCCCGCGCGCGGCCGGCCGTGCCGGTGCGGAAGGCGACCACTGATGATCTTCCACGGCTTTCAAAGGTTCTCGCGCGGGGATTCTTCGATGATCCGGTGTCGCGATATGCGAGTCCCGATGAACATCGGCGGCGGGAGTTGCTTCCGGGGTTCTTCTTGCTCTTTGTTGAGGCGTTCTACAAGCACGACGAGGTCTATGTCGCGGGCGAGATGCTGGGCGCCGCGTTATGGGCACCGCCTGGAAAGCTGCCGGTCAGCGAAGAGGACGCGGACGAGTTCGATCGGCGGCTGGAGCGGCTCTCGAA
>Ga0187894_10003543_pt1 | contig 17399 bp, 12 predicted proteins | sample GBC1701081metaG_FD_136650 | JGI IMG/M metagenome (GOLD analysis project Ga0187894, IMG submission 136650) | White microbial mat communities from a lava cave in the Kipuka Kanohina Cave System on the Island of Hawaii, USA - GBC170108-1 metaG ...
AGAGGCTTTAGCCATCTTTCGCCCCCTAAACGGGGCTGAAAATTGGATTAGACCATCAGTTCCCAACCGTGAACGGTTGGGCTAATGGAAAAAAAGTAAGATTCCTATCCTTGATTGACATTTTTCATTTCAAAACAAAAAAAGCGATGCGCTCTGAAAATGAACGCATCGCTTTTTTGTTTCAATCAACGGCTAACTTATCTAAGACGCATTGACGGGTCGCCGAAGAATATCCAGGTCTTTCTTACAATGTCGTCCTGTGTGCCTTGTTTGGCGACGCGGACTGCTTCGCCAAACGTCACGTTTTGGTTGCTGAACAACGATTGATAGAAACGCTTGTTCAATTCAAGTTGTGCGTCGGGCATTGCCAATCCTGTCGAAGCCCAAACACCGACAGCACCGCCGTTCGGGTTCTTCAACAACGATTCGGCAATACTTTCGATTCGACCTTCGCCGAATGAACCGTTCAGACAAGCCATCATTACAACCAGCGGCAAGCGTTGATTTGTTATTGAATCGGAACTCGACAACAACGGCGCACTTGTCCATGAGGTTGTCGAACCGTGTCCCATAAAGTTCACAACCGCCGCCCCGTTGCTAAACGCTGTCTTGATGCGGTCACGAACTATGTTTATGTCCGCATCGTCGCGTGTGATTACCTGTTTATTCATCGCCGTCGGCAATGTTGAAATCACTTGTTGGCTCGCTAACGTAAAGTCATAACCAATCGCTGAATCGCTGATAATGACTCCGCCGCGTTCCATTGCGTTATTAACGCCCTGTTCGTAAGCGAGCAGTTTTTCAACGACTGCTATTGCCTCGTCTTTTGTACGAACCGGAATACGTCCAATTGCCGTTTCCGAAACGCCGTCGCCGTCAACATCTGCTAAGGCTTCGTCACTTGCGGCTTCCATGAAATCGGCGTCAACCATCTTGGTCGGCACAAGGTCAATCGCGTGACCTCCTGCGCCTTGATAGTTACGCGGGTCGTAAGAAGCATCGCCCATAAACAACACAAATCGTGGTTTGACTTGCCATGTTGTCAAAGCTGTACGCAAGAAGGCTTGCAAGCCGTTCGGGTCATGTGCGCCGTAGCTGAATTCGTCATAAACATCTTCAACATCAACAATCATGGTGTTCAAGCCTTGATTTTGACGCGCGACGCGCAGCATATCGGCAGGTTTGCGTAAGCCGGAAGTAGTGATGATGAGCATATCCGCACTGTTTGTCGCACGGTTTAGCGATGAAGCGATATTCATCTTCACATCGTTTGTTGCGAACTCCGTTCCGTTTGCAAACGCGACAATCTTTCTCGCGCTTGCGGTTGCGGGCAATGTGAATCCGAACTGACCGTTCTCGTTTTGCGCTTCGGCTGTAACTTCAATCGGCGCGGACGGATTCGTAACGTCAACAAGGCGAACTTGTTGTGTAGCAAATCCTGCAATATGTGTCGGTTGATTTGTGCTTGTGCTAAAGACCAAACGATTGTTCACAGCCTCGGCTTTTCGCGGATATGTAATGCGAACGTAATCAACAAGGCTCACGTCAGAACCCGCCGCTACGCTTGTCAAGGTCACCACGTTCTTGCCTTCGCGCACGCTTGAAACAGGAACTTCAAAACTCTTGTTTGGACGTTGATGTCCGTTTGAGTTAATTGCACCTATAACCGCCCCATTAAAGCTGACTTCAACAGAATGGTTTTGATAGGTCATGCCTTGAACGCTGACTTCAACCGTAGCCATTCCGTTCGCTTGTGCATCGGGTTTTGTAACCTCAACCGATTGCGATAGCGGTGTGCTTGTAATCGTTGCTCCGAAGAAGTTATCTTCATCGCCATTAAGCAGGCTTGAGAAACGAAGCGTTCTGTCGCGTCTCTCAACCGTTTGCATAAAGGTTGAAGTCGGAACTGCACCACTGACACTTGCCTGATTCAACTCAATACGCTGTCCCGCAGAATCGCCTTCAATCAACCAATAAACACGCGCATCGCTTGAGCGTGAATCCAAAGACTGACCATAAAATTCGATTGAGCCGTCTGTGTTGACCTTCATCGCGCGTTCCTGACCTTCTGCGAAAAGACGCCAGTTTGCGCTGTTTGATGATATGTCAAACTTAACATTATTCAGTTGTTCTGCACTTACGCGATACCAACCATCCTGACGAACGGTTATCTTCGCACCACGTCCGCCAGCCAAAGTGATTTGTTGGTTTTGATTTTCAGCCAAAGGTTTCCTGTCAGCTTTGCTCTTCTTAACTGACATTGACGGGAATTCGCGTAGGAATTGAACATCGTTTGCGCTTTGACCGACTTCATCCAAAGTCTTGGCGCGTTGTGCAATTCCACCTTTAGGTATTCCGTACTGTGGAACAAACGGACCATGAAGAACTCTCTCGCCGTTTATGTCAACGGCTTCAAGCCAATAGCGTACGCCTGCCGCCATCTTGTCGTTCGACAAGGTTTCAGTCCAGGCATAACCGTTACCGGCGGTCATCATCGTTCCTGTTCCGACCTGAAGCGCAGAACCCGCAACCATAGAAGGCGTTACAAGTTCACGACCATTACCGGATTCGCGTATGATGTTGTAGCCAAGATTATCAACTTCAAATCCGCTCTCCCATTTAATAAAGACCTGGTTGCCTTCCTGGTATGCGTTGAAGCTTACAAGTTTGACTTCTGTCGGCGAGAAATAGATACCAAAATCAAGTGTCGGATTTGATGTCGTTCCTGTCGAATTATCAATACTCGGTTCATTAGTACCGGGCGTCAATGTTATAGCCAAGCTAACAAATAAGCCGTTGTTTCCACCCGTGCCCGTAGTGCCGTTATCATCATTATCTACGTTGTTATCGGGGTCAGGCGCAGGTTCATATGCGTTTGCCGTTCCCGTACTGCTTGTTCCGGTCGCCGGCGGTGTAAGCTTCACAATGTAATCCGTTCCTGCCGAAGGTGCTGACAAACCGGAGAAGGAATAATTCCCGCTTGCAATTGTAAGCATTCCGCCGTTCGCATCGTCCGCAGTTCCAAGAATGCCGTCCGGTCCAACAGGAATTTCCGTTGTTCCGTTGCTTGCATAAAGACGAACTATTCTGTTGATGATTCCGGTTTCACCCGCACCGGAAAGCAGACCGTTATTGTTTAGGTCTCTCCAGACAGTTCCGCTCAAGGACAGGCGATAGAAACCAAAATCAAGTGTCAGGTTTGATTGATTATCCGGTGCGGTTACGCCGTTCGTTGAACCGGCACCATAGCTTCCGGGTTCCGTTTCGCCCGTTGGCTCTGTCGTCCCCGATAACGTAACGGCGTGACTGATAATGCCGTTTGTTTGAACTGTATTTGCTGCACCTGTCGGGTCAACACCATTGTCATTATTGTCTGCCGCATCCGTGTCGGGGTCTGTCGCTCCTGTGGTGTTGCGATAACCGACAAGTGCGCCGCCCGTTTGGAAGTTCGAGGGATTTATACGAACGATGTAGTTGCCGTTCGCCAAATTGTCGAAACGATAATAACCCGCGCTGTCTGTTGAAACAGTGACAAGCGGTGACGCTGTGTTATCAATCACATTGTCGTTGTTCCCATCGAGGAAGACGCTGACTGAAACATTTGCAATCCCGACCTCTGCACCATCAATCGTGTTGTTGTTGTTTGTGTCAAACCAGACGCGGTTTCCTACGCTGCCAACGGATATAAGACCGAAGTCTAATGTCGGGTTGCTAGTCGAACCTGTGCTGTTTGTAACAGTTGGCTCGCCACCAGCCGTCAATGTAATTGCCTGACTGACAATAAAACCGAGCGTTGCGCCGGTTCCGGGTGTTCCGTTGTCGTCATTGTCTGTATTGTTGTCAGGATCCGGAGCCACCGTGTTTCCGGCACTGCTTCCCAAACCTGTGGGCGGGACTATATAGGCGACGTAATCACCTGCCGCTAAACCTGAGAAACTATAGTTACCGCTTGCATCTGTAAGCATACCACCCGATGTGTCGTCTGCTGTTCCTAAAACGCCGTCCGGTCCAACAGGTATTTCGTTTCCGGCGTTGTCATACAAACGAACAGTAACGAGGGCTGCACCTGTTTCTCCACCAGCCAGAGTTGAGTCGTTGTTGTTATCGTTCCAGACCGTACCGCTCAAGCTAATGCGATAGAAACCAAAGTCAAGGGTCATGTCTGCACGGTTGTCAGCAACACCTTGCCCGATGGTTCCCAAATCTGCTTCGTTAAGAGGTTCTGCCGTTCCCGGTCCGACTGTAACAGTACCGCTAAGAATTCCAACTGAACTCGATAAAGGATTATTCAGGTTGGCAGGATTCAAACCATTGTCGTTACTGTCAACTGCGCTGTCGGGGTCTGCTTCTGTCGTGACTGAGTTGCTATAACCGGCAAGTGAACCACCAAGAATAAAGTTGATGGGGTTTACACGAACAACATAATTGCCCGCCGTTAAACCGTCAAAACGATAGTACCCCGTGCTGTTTGTAAATACAGTTTGAAGCGGTGTGTTCAAATTGTCTGCCACATTATTGTTATCAACGTCCACGAAAACGCTGACACTGACGTTTGGAATACCCACTTCTGAGCCGTTTATTGTTCCGCTGTTGTCCGTATCAAACCAGATACGATTGCCAAGCGAGTATGTAGCTGTCGGAGCATATGTTGTGGTTGATGTAAAACCAAACTCCAAAGTGTGGTTGCTTTGACCTGCATTGCCCGTCGTAAAACTAATCGTCGGACAGGCGTTGCTTGTAGCAGAGCAATTCGTGTTCGGGTCATAAACACCATCGGAATCGTTTGCATCATCATCACCATTTGATGCAATTGAATTAGGAACAGTCAGGTTTAGTCCATTCAACGGACCGCCTGCTGTGAAATTCGCATTATTGTCAATGCGAATCTCGTAGGTAGTGTTTGGCAAAATGTTACCGTTGAGAATGCCTATGTTGTTTCCTGTGTTGCCGTCGCCTGTGCCGCTTGTGAAATAGTATTCGCCGTTTGCATCCGTTACGGCAGTGGCAAGTGCAGTGTTGTCATCTGCGTTTCCGGCTATACCGTCGAGTCCGAACCCGGGGCGATACAATCGAACCGTGACATTGGCAATAACAGCCTCGCCTGCGTCTTGTACACCATTGTCATTGGCATCACGCCAAACTCTGTTTCCTAACTCCAAAGGTGTGGAGCTACAAACAGTAATCATCTCGCCACCGATTCCGCCGGATTTTCCGAAGGTTGGTCCACCAGAGGTATCACCGTCGTAAATGCGATAAGCTTTCGTGAAAGCTCCTGTTGTATTATTTAACCAGCGAGGTCCCGCGTCGTGAATTGCGCTCGTAACATTTGGAATTGAATCGAACACTCCAATCATCACATCCGGCGCACCCGGCAGTTGAAGAACTGAACCTTGACTAACTTCATCGTGATTACTACCCGCACCTGTAATACCTCCGGCTGTTAAGGTAAAAGCATCACCTGAATAGTATTCACCGTAACCGTTAGGGTCCACGCCGCTACCGGGTCCTTGTCCTGTGTTTTGTTGTGATGAGCCGACTCCGCCACAGCGTCCATTGCTCTCAAGTGTCCACCCAGAAGTCGGATTGCCGCAGGCACGCAAAGTATCGCCCCCCGGTCTTGGTTGATACAGAGTACCTACACTTGCAGGATTGCTGGGCGTATTTGCTCCAACCTGATCGCTCACACGGTCACGCAAACCAATAACAAGATTGCCATTATCAAAAGCAATTGCTGAAAACATTGGTTGTGGGTAAACAATACGATTGTTTGGGTTGATATTTGAATATGTGTCAGCCCAAGCCAGCCATTCTGCATCACCCGGCAAGTTTGTAGTAGAGGCTTTTCCACGCGGATAGTTAAGTTGAAATTGGAACACAGGACTCGCGCTGAACGCCAATGTGTTTAGATTGAATGTATAAATGTACCCACGCAAATCGTTTCTGTTTTGCGAACTTTGTGCAGAACAGACCATTCCGACGTATCCTGTGCCGCGATAAACTTCTACTGCCAAAGGACGTGCATCGGTTGTTGCCGGACAGCTTGGCAAACTCAACGGAACAGCCTGACGGCTAAAGACCGCTCCAGTGCTTGGGTTCAATGAATAAAGTGTGCGTTCCTCTAAATTCATTACATAAAGTTTTGTCTCGTCTTCGGACAAAGCCAATCCACCCAAAGAGGTTTTACCCACAGCACCCCATCCGGTATTAAAATTGTCTTCGTTGTAGTCTGTAACATCGTGTGAGTTTGTCGTGGCGTTCGGGACGGTAAACGTAGTAACAACAGAATCGTTAACAGGATCTATTACATAAATCGCTCCGGCGTCGTCCGATGTATTGGTAGTGCTATCGCGACCAACTCCAAACCCTGCGTGCTTCTTAAAATAGGATGAAGTGTAAATTCTGTTTGTGCTGCGCGAATAAGCAACGCCGAATGTTGTGCCTATTTCAAAAGCCTGTAACGAAATCGCATTTGCTGTCGGGTTATCGTATTGAGCAAGTGCCGCCGTACTTGATGTATCATTACTTCCGGCAGAATACGGAAAGCTTATAAGAGTAAACAGGTTGCTGTTTGTTCCGGTAATTTGGTCTCCGGGAGCATAGAGTGTTGAAATAACTTCCGGGTTATTTTCGCAGTATTCCGAAGCATTCGCTATAGCAAGGTTTACGTTTGAAGTGTTGCCATCCAGGACAAACTGTACTGTTGAACCTGAGTCGGTTGCTGTGCCGCCCGAAACAGAATCTGTGCTTCTTGCACTCGGAGAAAAGCCTGCGGGCAGATTTGTAAACTCAACTCTATAAGGACCCGTTCCCGTCGCGGCAAGGCTGTATGTACCACCGGCAACTGTGTTAGTAGTTCCGCGCTGAACGCCCGCTGAATCATATACGGTTACGGTTACGCCACTAATGCCTACGTCAACTGCGACGCTAATTGTTCCTACACCGCTGGAATTGGCTATAGTTTGGGTTGTGTCGTAAGTCCCGTCACCATCATAATCTTGAAACACTCTTCCGGTGATTGTTCCTGAAGCATCTGCCGTCAGCGTTACGAATAACTGAACCACCAAAGCTAAACCAAATGCCACACCCAAAAAAATTGCGAATTTTTTGTATTTTGAATTAAATAGTTTTGAAGTAAACACACTAATAAAATTGTTGGAGTTTTCTCCAACATCAAATTTATCGTTTTCCATTTTGACCTTTCTCATGTCGGGACAAGTTCCACACACAAAGCAATGTAGAAACAGAGAAGTCCTATTGTTTGATTTTTATTAGACGGATGAAAAGACTTTAATCTAATTGCATCTGTCTTGTGTTGGGGTAACCGTCTAGCTCTGGAATGTGTTGGGCAGCTCCGGGCTATTCGTGTCACTTAATTCTAGCTGTAACACAAAATATAACTTAGCATTGCTAAACAATGTTTGGCAAGTTATTTTTCGTTGAACATTTTTAGGAACATCTCATCGAAAAACATTAAGAATTAAATCTGTCGGTTAAATGCAGAAATACTTAGGTTTAACCTGTTTTTTTAATAGTATTTAATCGGTTATTTATGAGCAGGCAGGGCAAAAAGTTCGTGTGAAAGATAGCGTTCGCCAAAATCGCAAATAATAGAGATTATTCTTTTGCTTTCCCCGAGTTCCAAAGCCACTTGATGAGCCGCGTGGGTAATCGCACCCGAAGATATTCCGCAGAAAATGCCTTCCTCGCGTGCCAAACGGCGTGACATATTGAGAGCGTCGTCATAGTCAACCTTTATGATTTTATCCACAACAGAAGGGTCAAAATTTTGGGGAATAAATCCTGCGCCAATTCCCTGAATTTGATGAGGTCCGGGTTCACAACCTGAAAGAACAGATGAAGCAGAAGGCTCAACCGCAACAATCAAAACTTGCTGCCCGATTTTCTCTTTTAGAACCCGTCCGACGCCTGAAATTGTCCCGCCTGTTCCTACTCCCGCAACAAAGGCGTCAATTTTCCCATCTGTGTCTTCCAAAATTTCCAGAGCAGTTGTTTTTCTATGAATTTCAGGGTTTGCGGGATTATCGAACTGTCCCGGAATCCAAGCATTCGGCAACGTATCTCTGATTTCTTCAGCTTTTTTGATTGCGCCTCTCATTCCTTCCAAGCCGTTGGTTAAAATGACTTCTGCGCCGAGAGAGATGAGAACATTCCTTCTTTCAACTGTCATGGTATCCGGCATTGTAAGAATCAATCTATAACCTTTCACAGCAGCCGCGAATGCGAGAGCGATTCCTGTGTTACCCGATGTTGGTTCAATAATGACCGTTTCGCCTGCTTTGATTTTCCCTTCACGTTCGGCAGCCTCAATCATAGCCGCGCCGATTCTGTCTTTGACGGAATCCATAGGGTTTTGAGATTCGAGTTTTACAATCATTTCAGCCCCGCCCTTTGGTCTGATTCGGTTAAGACGAACTAGAGGAGTGTAGCCGATTAACTCAAGCATATTGTTGGCGATTTTCGGACGTTGCGGCATAAGTTAATACTCTCTCGGATATTTTCAGTTATTGTTCTTTGTCAAAATCTTTTATAGGAATTTCCGTAGCCAGATGTCTGGTTGTGTTCTCTGTTATGCTTGGCGGAGCGGGCATGAATTCGTTTGTATCTCTGCCCGGAAACTGTGCTGCAATCGGGCGAGGTTGAGGAAAAGCCATTTGAGATTTAAGTTGATTTTGAGTTTGAGTTTGATTTTGCAATTGCAGTTTATCTTTTCTCATTATCTGCAAACCTGTCCCAAGACCGCTTCCGATACAACCTAGTGCGGGGATAATAAACCAAATCCCGACCCAGAAAAACTTGGGCAGAAAGAACACACCCTCAAAGAAAATAACCAAAAAAGCAATACCGACAAAAAGAGTGGACATTGCTTCTTCCCAATTCAGCTTTTTATCTTCTTTTGCCTGCTCTCTCAAAGCTTTTGCCAAATCTTTAGGATTCTTTTCGAGTGCCGTATTTAACTGCCCGGATAACATCAAAGGCAGAATGCTGACATCAATCCCGCAGGCTCTGCAAAACTTTGCGTTCTCGATGTTGTCTATTCCACATTTAGGACAGAACATTTTTTCCTCGCTGAAATTAATCTTTCTCTTCGTAAATTTTCTTTGGAATCTCTGCGTTCAAATGACGTGTTGTATTTTCGGTTACGCTTAATGGCGTCGGTATAAATTCATTAGTATTACGAGGCGGCAAAGCACTTACGCGCTGTGGTTGTGACTGAAAAAGAGGTTGAAGTTGAGGGTTCGGTTGCGAATGCGTCTGGATGTTAGGCACAGTTTTTGGTTGTTCACGATAAGCTTGCAAAACACTTCCGATGCCTTTGCCAAAAAACATAAACGCCGGAATTAACATCCAAAAAGCCCAGATTTTTCCGGCTGGCGCAAACCGCCATGCCATTGCTGTGACAAAAAAGAAAGCAATCCCCATGAACATGGTTGTAAATCCATGCTGAATTGAGACCGGTTCTTCTTTTTCGCCTTTCGTGTTATCAGGAGTTTGACTTTGTTGTTGCAGTTGCCCCGTCAATGCCTGTGGCACAAGGCTTACGTTTGCTCCGCAAGCGCGACAAAATTTCGCACCTTCTATGTTCTCCGTTCCGCAATTAGGACAATACATTATTCAGACTCCGATTTTGTTTCTGAAAGTTAAAGACAAGAATGTTACGTTTAACTTTGCTTAATAGTTCTCTGTCGCAATGCTTCATATAAAATAACACCTGCCGCAACAGACACATTTAACGATTCAATTTTCCCACATATCGGGATACTGACAAGGGCGTCACACTTTTCTTTGACAAGCCGATGAAGCCCCGCGCCTTCTCCGCCCAGAACAATTGCAGAGGCTTGCGTCCAATCCCATTCAGTATAGTTCATTTTAGCATCCGTGCTTGTGCCGATTGTCCAGATGTTTTGCTCTTTCAAATCTTCAATCAAACGTGACATATTTACAACACGGGCAATTTCTATATGTTCGATTGCGCCGACAGAAGCTTTGGCAACCGTTTCATTAAGCCCGACTGCACGACGTTCGGGAATAAAAACCCCGTGTGCGCCGACGCATTCAACGGTGCGAATTATTGCACCTAAATTTCGCGGGTCTTCGACACCGTCAAGGGCAACCACAAGAGGCTGATTTTCTGTGCCTATTTGTTTCGACAATTTTCTCAATAACAAATCAGCGTCCGTATAACTAGCCGACGCCACATCCGCCATAACACCTTGATGATTCACATTATCGCCAACAGTACGCGACAAAACAGAACGAGGCACGCGCCTGACAATAACGCGGTTCTCTTTCGCCAACATCAACAATTCACGCAAGCGCGGATTGTTTGCGCCTTCGGCAATTGTGATGTTTTCGATTCGCCTGTTGCGTGCGCGTAACGCTTCGATAATCGGACTGACGCCGTAAAGCTGTTGTTTATTAGTTTCCTTTTTCATTGCAAAAAAGCTTTCAGCCTTGAATAACGCAGAAACTGATTTTCGTTATTGCTTATTGTTGCGTGCTGACTGATGGCTTGCCCGAAATTCTTTCTTCTTAAACCCAACGACTCGTTTTTGGTTTCAACCTGCCAGACGAAATTCAAAGCCGTGTGAATGCGGTTGTAAGAATCATCAAAGAGAGCTTTTTTGGCTTTTTGGCGCAGGACTTTTATAAACTTCGAGAGGTTTTCGGCAACCGTCAATCCTTTTTCTTCCCCTAGACAAGAGTAATCAAATTTATCAATGGATATACGCCAGCCGATTCTTTGACCCGCACAGTAAATATCTATTTGCATTTTGTCAGTGCTTAATTCACGTGAATCGGCAAGTTCTTTGATTTCTTTTCTGCTGATTTTTTCTTCCGTCTCAATCCGTTTTTCAAAAGTGCGCCCGACAATAATCAAACGCACATCTTCCCAAGCAACATTCAAAGCTTTTTCGTTAGTAAGTGTGCGCCCGATAAAATTCATTTCGGAAAATTCAACACCGCGAAGACGTTTCTGTTCATCGTTCAAAACCAAATCCCAATCGGAAACCACCACCGTTTCGCAGTTCAGTTTTGACAAACTACTCTTTATCAACTCTGCATCATTCGCGTTCTCGCTTCTTGCCACAGGAATCGATTCTTGCGCTGAAAGAATCAATTTCAAATCTGTTGTTGAAAAATTCAAATAGCCCGCAATCTGGTCAACGTCCAATTGAGCTGTCGGTACGGGGAACAAAATTACATTAAATCCTAATTCCCATTCCTCAAGCTTTGTTAATTTCGGTTTTTGTAAAACTTTTGCGCTTTCAACAACAGGCAAATCAGCCCCGCAGTAAATACAGTTTGTGCGTGTAGGCGCGTTCGCCCGCCCGCACTTTTCGCAATTCGGCATCTCTTCCGCAGTAAATCTTTTCAGTTCGGAAGATTGCGGATCAAAGTCTTTTAAGATGTCTTCTAGTTTTTTCTCTTCGGACATGATTGGGATTATAGCATCGTCGGGTATAATCGCCTCGTTTTTATAGTTATGAAAAAAATCTTGTTTACAATTCTGTTTGCAGTTTCCATTTCACTTGGTGGTTGTCGCCCCCGAACTGTCGAAACGGGTCAACCGCGTACCGACACAAATGAACCTGCGTATCCCGTAACGGTAAGACAAACCGAGAATCGTCGTGAACGTGCTTTGACGGCTTGGAACGAGATTATAAACGCGCAAGGAATTGTAAACGCACCTGAACCAGTTCTTCACCCCATCACGGCTAGGATAAACGCATTACCGCAATTTCAAAATCAATCACTCTCGCTTCCGAAAGTCGGCGAAGGTGTGCCAATGTCCGAAGACGAAACGCGCGAATCGCTTCGCCGTTTTTTGCGTGATGGCGGGGCATTGATTTGCGGCACAAGTCCGCAACTCTCTTTGATAGAACGTATTGACCAAGAAGATGGTACGAAACTCGCAGTGTATCGTCAAAATCTTTTTCGTTATCCGCTTCGCGGCGATTTCGGGCAAATTGAAGTTGTCTTTAATTCAGCGCGTCAAATACTCAAATTAAAAAGTATGTGTCTCCCGACATCAGAACAACTTCAACGCTCTGTTTTGGAACTAAAACCCGATGCGAATCTGAACACTGAATCTTTATCCGAAAAAATTAAAACCGCACTGCCGATTGAAGTCAAAGATTCAATCGGAAATAAAAAGTCTGTAATCACGGAACCGCAGAAGCTCGAACTAAAAGAGCTGGTCATTTTTACAATATCCGAAACGACCTCTTCCGACAAAATTTCTCTTCATCTGACATGGGAAGCAAAGTATGGAAAAGCATTGGTTTATATGGATGCAACGACGGGTAAAGTCCTGTCGGCAACCGAGACAAATGACGCGGCATCTGTCACAACAAAGTAACACTTGACGGATTCGCCACAGCAAAGCATTCTTAGGGCGGTTATCTGAAAATTTATTTTGATTTTTTTATTTGTTTGAAAATTAACGGAGTAACTTTTTTTATTTATGAACTTCGATCCAACGAACAATGTTTCTTGGCGGTTCGGGCATCGAGGTCGAGTAGCTGTTTTTATAGACGGAAACAATTTATTTCACGCGGCGCGTTTTCACAACATAGATATTGATTACAACAAACTTCTGCGTGTTCTACTCGGCGATGGTCGTCTGCTTAGAGCTTTTTTTTATACAGGTGTTGATGCGGGTGCCGAACGTCAGCAGGGCTTTCTTTTATGGATGCGGCGCAACGGCTTTCGCGTCGTGCAAAAAGAACTTAAAACTTTTTACGACGGAACGCGCAAAGCAAATCTGGATGTTGAAATCGCTGTTGATATGCTTTCGTTAGCGGGGCGTTATGATACTGCGGTTTTGGTTTCGGGCGATGAGGATTTCGTCTATGCAGTCAATGCGGTGGCTTATAAAGGTTGTCGTGTTGAAGTTGCCGGCTTTCGCTCAAACACAGCACCAAAGCTTATTGACGTTGCAGATTTCTTTATTGACCTGGGCGACATTGCAGACAGCGTCCGCAAAGAACATACGCACGGCGTTCATCAACCCTCTTATATTCCGCCAAGCGAAACTCTGCCGCCATTGATTGCACAGGAAAACGGAATCACAAACGGATTTCATTCCAACAATCATGAGGGTTTGATAGAACCCGTTTCATCGAAAACAATCATTGAAGCTATTGTCAGAGAAGAAATTGAGTTTTTTGATACTGCGGACGATTTTGTTCGCGTAACTGACGACTGAATGGATTGAGGGATTGAGGGATTGAGAGATTGAGAGATTGATGATTGAGAGATTGATGATTGAGGGATTGAGGGATTGAGGGATTGAGGGATTGAGGGATTGAGGGATTGATGATTGAGAGATTGATGATTGAGAGATTGGGTGATTGAGAGATTGATGATTGAGAGATTGAAAGATTTTTTTAATTCACCAATCCTCCAATCCTCCAATCACCCAATCACCCAATCACCCAATCACCCAATCACCCAATCACCCAATCACCCAATCACCCAATCACCCAATCACCCAATCACCCAATCACCCAATCACCAATTTCTCAATCACTGAATTTTATGAAGCTTTTTACTATAGAAGAAGCAAATGCGTTGTTGCCGAAAGTGCGTAAGATGTTAATCAAAATCCAACGTGCTCACGGTAAAGTCGTTTCCTACAAAGAACAGGCTGAACAAGCCGCCGCAAAAGCTATGGTCGGTGGTGGTGGAATGGTCGGCGGAACAGATTACCTGATTGCGCTTACGGAACTTGCAGACCAAACAAACACCCTTGATTCAATGGGAGTTCAATTAAAGGATTTCGCACTCGGTTTGATTGATTTTCCCTCGATGCGTGATGGACGCGTTGTGCTTCTTTGCTGGAAATTGGGCGAAGGCGACCAAATAGAATGGTGGCACGATTTAGAAGCCGGTTATGCCGGACGGCAACCTCTTTAGAAGTAAAAAGCAAATAGGCAAAAGTTTGAGTCTGTTACTTTTTACTACCCTTTTTACTTTTATCGTTTATTTCCACAATCTTTTTGCACAGCCTTACAATTTTCTTGTCTAACCTTACAAACACTTTATTAAGAACATTTTCTGGTTGACGACTTAAAGTAATCTCTGATAGCATCCGCCCAACTTCAAAGTAACTTCGGGCGTTTTGTTTGTCTCGATATAGCCCAAAACCTATTTCAATTGAAAAGCTGGAAGAAACGGGTTTTACATCTGTACGGGCTTTTACTTTGTAGCAAAAAGCAATAGGCAATTCCGAATCGGCTCGTTTATCGGAATAACAATGTTTATTTGACATAAAACCCCCGCTACCATCGCCGCCCCCGTTTCAGATGAATTCAAAGGAAGGCTACTTGTCGAAATTTTACTGAAATGAACATCGAAGCTAAAAAAGAAGTCCCAATCGAACATCAAACTTTGCCTAAAACACGCACTTCAACTTTGATTGAGTTTCCGGGCAAAAAACGTCAGGAGATTCCACAGTGGCGAAAAGAGTTGCAGGAAAAATTCCGTTCAATTCAAGAGAAACGGGCGCGTGAGGCTGAATTAGAGAATAGCTTTAGTCAAGAGACCGATGGGCAATTACTTCCGAAAGAAGAACCCGAAGGCATAAAGTTACAATTAGAGGTCGTCCCGTCTGCGTCGGTAAATCCTATTGTTGCGGCGGCTCTGGCTAGAATTGAAAAAGCTCATAACAAACCAATTCCTTCGATGCCCCGAACACGTATGGGACGCGCCGCTGTTGCCCTAGCAGATTTACCGGTTGAAGAAGAAAAAGAACAAACCAAAGAACAGGCTTTTGCTAAAGAGCAAAAACTGATTTTAGTTGCGCCGCAAACTACACCTGTCGTTCAGCCTCCTGTGGTCGAACCGCAAAAAATCACAGACTCACCGAAAACCGAAAATAAGGCAAATAACTTAAATCAAACGCCGGTTGTAGCCACGACTAAACCCGTTATTTCTCAACCCGTTATTCCTCCGTCACAAAAACCGGCACAGGCGGTCACAGCCACAAAACCTTTGCTCAAAGAGATAGAAGAAAGACCAAAAGTTGTACCCTCTCAACCATTAAATAAACCTGTTAATCAACAGACAATTATTTTAGCAAAATCGGTTATAAAAGAACCCCTTGTTACGACCGGGATGTTAGAAACAAAACAAGACGAGTTAATGAAAGCTCTCGATAATGTTCTGGTACCATCTTCTAAATCAACCAAACCACAAGTTGAGTTCAAAACGGTTGATATGATTGAAGAAGAAGTGGTTTCAGCCGGGTTTATTGAACAAGAGCAGGAAGCAAATCAGGTTTATCTTGTCGAAGATTACGATGATTATGCTCCGTTCATGGCAAGAGCCGTCAGTTTTGTTTTTGACTTTATGGTCGTTATTTTCGCAACATCGCCGTTTGCTGCAATCCTTGAATTGGGCGGAGTTGATTGGTCAAACAACAACGTTTTGATGGCTATAATTGCGATTGTTTCGATTGTCTCTTTTGTCTATCTGATGGCGTCGGTCTCTATGCTCGGACGTACGTGGGGAATGGCGATTCTCTCTTTGCGCGTAGCAGATGACACAGACGGGTATTCGCCAACATTTTTACAATCCTGCAAACGCGCAATTATTTTTATGCTTTCTGTGTGTGCCTTAGGTTTGCCGTTTCTTTACGCTCTCTTTGACGCAGAGGGACGCGCCCTGCACGACAAAATCACGGGAACGATTGTGATAAGAGAAAGCTAAGACACATTTCGATTTAACAATTCAGGCGATTGAGTTTTTGAGCTTTGTGTTCGATAACTCAATCGCTTATCTTTTTGTTACGGTGAACCAAGAGCTATTAAAACAAATTGTTGATGAGATTTCCGTGCTTTTAATCGGGCGCGTCTTTGGAAAGATTTTTCAACTGTCGCGTAATTCGCTTGCGATTGATTTTCGTCCGTTTGAAGGGCGTTATCTTTTCATCAATGTTGAGCCTTCAAATGTGCCGCGTTTGTATTTGATTGAAAGACGTTTGAAAGATTTGGAAAAGCAATCCATACAACTTCACCCATTCCTGCTTCTGATGCGGAAACAACTCTCCAACGCTACATTGAAAACAATCTCGAAAGACGAGAACGACCGCATCGTTCGTTTTGGTTTTGATACTCAGGATGAAATCGGAAACCGTATTGAAAGAATTTTGGTCGCACAGCTTACGGGCAAAGCAAGCAATCTTTTTTTGCTCAATGAAAATAATTTTGTGATTGATTCAATGCGCGAAACGATGGGCGAAGGTCAGCAGGTCGGAGAAAAGTATTCGCCGCCACAAGCGCAAAACCTGATACAAAAATCTATACCGGTAAAGCAAGACTCTCATCAAACTTTATCGAACGCGCTTGATGCTTACTACTCAAAACTTGAAGAAGAAAAAGCTTTCAATCAAAAAGCAAACTCGATTCGCACGTCGTTTGTGCAAGAAATAAAACGCCGCGAAAAGACATTGGCAAAACTAAGACGCGACCTTGAATCACACGGCGACGCAGAACAACATAAACGCACAGGCGATTTGATTCTCGCAAATCTTTCGACTGCAAAACGCGAAGGCAAAAAAGTTTTACTTATTGATTATTTTGCGGACAACGCGCCGCAAATTGAGATTGAAATTGACGAAAATCTGACGCTTCAAGAATCTGCGACAAAGCGTTTCAAACGCTATGCGAAAGCAAAACGCGCCGTGCAGGAAACGACGCGCATGGTTGCGGAAATCGAAATCGAAATCGCACCGTTGAAAGAGAAACTCAATCGCCTGGAAAAAATCATTGAGGCAAAAGATTCATCGGGGCTAGTGGCATTTGAAGATAAGAAAGCTTCAAAACAACCGCTGACCAAAAAGAAAGATAAAAAAGAGTTTACGGGAGTGCGTCATTTTCGTTCATCGGACGGTTTTGAAATTCTTGTCGGCAAACAATCGAAAGATAACGACTATCTGACATTTCGCATTGCCAATTCAAACGACCTCTGGCTGCACGCCGCCGATTATCCGGGGTCACACGTTGTTGTCCGCAACCCGAATCGAAAAGAAATCCCGCAGCGCACAATCTTGGAATCCGCCGAACTAGCCGCCTATCACAGCCAAGCAAAAAAAGAAACAAAAGCCGCAGTCCATTACACTGAAAAAAAATTCGTGACAAAACCAAAAGGCGCGGCGGCAGGCTTGGTCCGACTTTCAAGTTTTCGCACAATTATTGTCGAACCTAAACTCGTTGCTCAAAGAAAAGAATAAATGTAACTGCTTAGGTCAGGTGATAATAATTCAAAAACTATAATCAGGAATCGGTTTTAGCTGTCGAAGACAGCGATATATTCGTAGCCCATAGTGCAGCTATGGGGAAATTAAACAGAGATTTTGAGCCGTTGAAAATGGC
>Ga0187894_10003544_pt1 | contig 17398 bp, 22 predicted proteins | sample GBC1701081metaG_FD_136650 | JGI IMG/M metagenome (GOLD analysis project Ga0187894, IMG submission 136650) | White microbial mat communities from a lava cave in the Kipuka Kanohina Cave System on the Island of Hawaii, USA - GBC170108-1 metaG ...
ACGCAGGGACTATCGGGCACGTGTCCGAAGCCACAGTGCGCAAGTACATCGACAGCCAGAAGGGACACTAGCCCGTGCGCAAGATGTTCAAGTATCGCTTGTATCCTACGCGCCTCCAGGAAGGGGCCTTGACCGAGCAGCTTGGGGAAGCCTGTCGCCTCTACAATGCGGCAGTGCAGGAGCGGCGTGATGCCTATAAGCACGCCGGGGTGTCGCTCACCTACTACGATCAAGCCAGCCAGTTGAAAGACATTCGGTCTGCTGAACACTCCACACTGGCCAACTTCTCTGCTGCGCAAGATGTCTTGCGGAGGGTGGACAAGACGTTCAAAGCGTTCTTCCGTCGCGTGGCCACTGGGGCAGAGAAGCCAGGCTATCCACGCTTCAAATCCCGGCGACGTTTCGACAGCTACACGTTGCCAAGCTACGGGGATGGTTGCCGACTGAGGGGCACACGGCTGTATCTGCAAGGCGTGGGACACGTGAAGGTCAAGCTGCATCGACTGGTAGGCGGGACGATCAAGACGGTGACCGTGAAGCGCGAAGCGGGTAAGTGGTACGTGTGCTTCAGCGTTGAGGGGCAGCCAGAGCCGCTCACCGAGACGGCGGCGCGCGTTGGGCTTGATGTCGGGCTGGAATCGTTTGCCACCTTGCACGATGGGACGCCAATCCCCAATCCCAGGTACGCCAGGAAAGCACAGCGGCATCTGCGTCTTGCGCAACGCCGGGTGGCACGAAGGAAGCGAGGGGGACAGAACCGCAGAAAGGCCGTGCTGCTCCTGCAAAAAGCTCACGCACACGTCGCCAATCAACGCGCTGACTTCCACCACCAGACAGCGCGCACGCTGGTCAACACCTACGGCGTGATTGCGGTCGAAGACTTGAACGTCAAAGGGCTGGCGAGCGGCATGCTCGCCAGATCGGTCAACGATGCCGGATGGTCTGCCTTCATCAACAAGCTGACGACCAAAGCGGAAGAGGCTGGGCGTCTGCTGGTGAAGGTCAACCCACGCGGGACGAGCCAGGCATGTCTCTGTGGCGCTTCTGTTCCGAAAACACTCAGCCAACGCTGGCATGAGTGTGTACATTGTGGGTTGTCGGCACCGCGTGATCATGTCTCAGCTCAACTCATCTTAGGGCTCGGACTGAGCCTGTTGGGGCTAACGTAGTGGTTGTGAACACAAGCGTTCCTAACGAAGCCGCCTCGTTTACGGGGCGGAGTGGTCACCTCTGACGAGTTCTGAGACACTACACCGGTGCTGACTGGCGTACTGCTTCACGGCGTCTGCGAGCTCTTGCGGTATCCGTGCGATCACGCTTGTGTAGGCTTTCAGATCGTGACGCGGCATACGCTACCCTCCTCCCTCCGTGCGCCCGTTGCCCGGTGGGGGCAAGCGCGCATCGAGCAACCGCCCCAGGCGCTCAAAGGTGGCTTCGTGGCGCTCAAGCACCAGGGTGAGGCGGTCGAGCAGGGTGGTGTGATGCTCAAGCAAGGTCGTGTGGCTTGCGAGGTCGTTCTTGATGGCTTCGAGAATGCTGGTCTGCTTCCCCATCGCCTCATCGATGAACGTGAGGCTGACATCCATCCGTTGATACGTGGTATTGAGACTCCCAAGCAGGCTTTGCATATCGGCCTGCCGCTCGTCGACCTTCTGCAGCATCGTCTCCTGCCGCTCACTCACCGCCACCAAGCGGCGTAACAGCTCATCGTACTTCTGCTGCTCCATGCTCTACCCTTTCACCGCCGTGCGCTTACGGCCTGTGGTCCGCTGCCGGTCCTGGCTCTGTGCGGTCTTTGTGGCGGACTGGTCCTCTCCCATGGGAGTGTGGTCCGCTGCGTGGTCCGCTCCCTGGGGCGAAGGGGCCTCGACGGGTCCTGCCCCCGTGTCCCCAGGGAGATACCCCAACGTGCGGAGTCCGGACACCACCAGGTACCGCAGGGCTTTGCCGCGATCGATGCGCACCTCCCAGGGTCCCATCTGGCGTTGCACATCGGCCACATAGGCATCGAGGGCCGGCAGGTGCTGCGGATCAAGGCGCAGTCCCAGGTGCACATACGGGGCATTCCCCAGCTTGGGCCGTGACATATCTATAACTCCTTGTTTATAAATACTTTATATGAGTTTTATGGCCATTCTCAACATCACCAAAAGTTGACATAATAGCCCTTATCGGAAGTTTCGATGTTGAGAATGACGCGGCGTCAACGAAAGAGAGTCTAGCAGAGGCACGCGGGGAGGGCAAGCCAGCGGCAACGCAGGGGGAAGGAGACTCGTATCAGCTGGCAACAGGCTGCAAGGCGTCAGTCGCGACCAAAGCCGCGTGGCAGGTCGAGGTCGAGCTGGAGCACTGCAGGGCTCTTGCCGCTGCCCTCGCCGCCGTGCGCCAGCTCCCCCACTGCGCCGGCCTGGTCGACAGCCGGATGGGCCCGGAATCCCCCAACGGCCGTTGCCGATTCCCCAGGCCTCGAGACCTGTCCACCGTCGGGAAACACCGCCTTCCCCCCCGCGATCTGCGCCACGATCGTCCGATGCCGGCAGCCAGGGCAGCGCTCCCCCAGGCTGGGGCACATGGCACACGCCGCATACGCGCCGGCGCAGGTGGCGCAGTGCCGCAGCGTGTAAACGGGTTAGGCGGCATCACTGGTGCCTTTCTTCTTCGTGGGCCTGGTGGTGCTGCGGGGCGTGCGTTGATGCGTCAAGAAGGTCTCCAGGATGTCACGGCACACGTCAGAGCGGGTCAGGCGCGCCAGGGGCCTCTCCTCCTGCTGGGCCGTCATATACGTGTCCAGTTCCTCCATGAGCGCGGGAGGCACCATCATGGTAAGGAAGGCAGGTAGTGGCTTCTGGTTGTACCTGGGCCGCCAGAAGTCGATACACAGCCTCTCTATCTGGCTCAGCAACTGCGCATCCGTCGTGATGAGCCATGTCACACGCACGGGCTGCGCTTCCTGGGCGAAGTCTGCCAGCCGGTGATGGGAGAGAAAGCGCTTGCGGAGGTTGCCGGTTTTGCCGATGTAGAGCACGTCGCCACCAGGCTCCAGGACAAAGTAGCAGGCCGCCAGTTCCGGCAAGGTCTGGCGCTGGTGCAAGGGCACACTCGGCAGCTCTGCCAGGTGGAGGGCGTCAGGGGCGAAGGCGTCAGGCAGCATGGCTGGTTCCCTTTCGCGCCGGACGCTGCGAGGTCGTGACGGGAGGAGCCGTAGCCCGGTTCCGTGCCTCCAACGCCTCAGCGAGCAGTTCCCGACAAATAGCCGAGCGCTCAATCTGGACGTGAGGCGTGGCGTGTTGCCGCTCAACCGTCATCGCGGTCAGTGCGTCGAGCATCGCTGGGGAAATCATGATGGTCATCTTCACCAGTGGAGCCTCACCAATACGTGGACGTCCCATACTGAACTCCTTGTGAGAGAAAAAATATCTTTCAGGGAATTATATCATAGAAAATGGCATTTTCCTCTTGAGTTTTGGTGAGGGATATCCGATAATATAGATAGAGACGATGTGAGAACGGCAACCCGAAACCGGAAGGAGCACACGATGTACGGACAGCGCGGCAAAGTACGGAACTCAGATACCTGGCGGCAGGTGGGGCGCCAGGCGAGCCAGCCGATGTTTTTGACCACGGCAGCCGAGCGCATCAAAGCCTGGGAAACGAAGGTTGCCGCAGAGCAAGCGGCAGCAAAGCAGGCAGGTAAGTAACGCGAACCCCGGTCAGGGCGCCCTGAGAAGCAAGCCTGACCGGGGCCAGTCACATCCCCACGAGTGGGTAGGAGAAGGAACAATGTCCAGTGTACATGATGATCCTCAGTCTGTCAGCCCCACCGCCCAGCACCTCTGGGAAAGCGCGGTCTGTCTGGCAAGCATCAAAGCCCGGGCGGCCTTGCCGCACTCGAGCGGCCGCGTCGACAAGGCCATGGCCCTGGTGCTCGATGGCGCCGCTATACTGCTCGATGATCACAGCGCCCGGGTGACCAGCCAGCAGGATGGCACCACCCAGTACTATGTCGTCAACGGCGCGTGCCCGTGCAAAGACTTCCCCAACGCTCCCCAGGGGGCGTGTAAACACCGCATCAGTCGATGGATCCTGCTGCGTGCCCTCCAGCTCGCCAAGGAGTTGGGTGACACGCCGGCCCAGGCGGCAGCCAGCAGCCCCCAGCCTGGGATTCCCCAGGAGTGTATTGTCCAGATCCAGGGCAAGCCGTTCATCACGTTTCAAGGCTTGCTGCACCTGGCGCATCAGCAGGGGCTCTTGAGCCTCAAGGCCGCGTTCCTCAGCGTCACCGCCGACCTGGCCCTCGCCAAAGCGCGGGCCGAGTTCCTCGATGGGCGGCTGTTCGAGGAATGCGGCGATGCCACCCCCGCTAACGTCAACAGTCGCATCAAGCCCCACTTTGCACGTATGGCGCTGACCCGGGCGAAAGCCCGCTGTTTGCGCGATGCGCTCAACGTCACCCTGGTCGCCGTGGAAGAACTGGAGTAGCCCCCGCGTGGGAGCCCTCCTGGGCTCCCGTTCTTCGAAAGGAGGGCACCATGTCCGAGGAAACCGTGCCGCCTCTCAAGCGGGAGGCGTTGGACCAGATTCCCGCGGTGCAGCAGGAGTTGGTAGAGTTTTGGGCCATGCTGCAGCAGATCACGGCCACCATGCTGCAGAAACTAGCTGGCTTTGACCCGGACCGCCTGCCGGCGCTTGAGCTGGCAGAGTGGGTTGAAGGACACCTGGTCATCGCCCATCACCTCGTAAATGCCGTCATCGACCTGCACAAGCGCCTGTGGCCGCTTCAGGAGCATACGCCCGATCCGGAGTTCCTGGAGATGGTGATTCACGACCTCGAAGACGAAGCCGCCCCGACCGATTGACGACGCGGGGGAGCCTGCTGGACGCTCGCTCCCCTCATCACCGCCAGGGACGGCAGTACCACCGAGAAGGAGACGACGATGGACCTGACGATACTGCTCATCATTATGCTCTGTGCCGCGGCGGCCGGTTCGTGTGGGGCGCACCATACCACGGCCCGGGATCAACAACTCGCCGCTGACCACGGCCTGTTGCTCAAAGACTATCTGGCCTGGCAACGCCGGCGGTCGAGGGCGCGGGTCTTCCTTGCCGTGGTCCTTGGCGTGATTGGGATGGTCGCTCTCGCCGGGGAAGGACTGCAAGCCTTCTGCGTGATCGTCCTCGCTGCGGCGCTGCCCAGTGCGATAGCGCTGTCTGTGCGGGCACGGACGCCAGAGGGTTACCCAAACAGGGCCTGCCCCCAATCCCGCGCCCCCGAGCTGGCGTACTGGCTGGCCTCGGGTAGGGTGCTGGCCGTCGTGGTGCTGAACAGCTCACGGCCCCAATCCCGCCCTGGCGCCTCGGCGGGTGGGGCACCCTGGCGCCGCTCCACCGCGCGCCGCGCCTCCCCCATGGTCACGGTGCCGCTGCGGTCGACATCGAGCCCTTTGTTCTGCGCGTACGCCCTGCTGCCCTGCCGAAACAGCACGTGGCTGGCTGGCTGGCCCACCGCGGCCGGATACAGCACCGCGGCATACGCATCCTGGAGCGAGCGCATGCGGCCCCGGTACGGGCGCAGATACCGTTCCACATAGTCCAGTTGCTGCTCTGGGCTCATGCCGGCGAGCGCCTCCGTGGTGGTTCCCAGACCCCGCGCCGTGGCGGGCATGAACTGGATCAAGCCCGTGGCCCCACTGCCCGCTTGATTGCGGATGGACGGCGAGAACGTCCCCCCGGTCTCGAACCGCATCACGGTCAGCAAATGTTCCGGGTCCATCCCGAGCCGCCTGGCCACCTGGTCCACGGTGGTCCGGAAGCCCGGGGGGAGCCCTGGCGTGCCTCGGGGCGTGGCGCGTGGCTCCGGGGAGGGATCGAAGAGCAGGGTGTGCCAGTTCGGCATGGGAGACCTCCAGGGTTAAGGGTACAAGCCGCTCGATGGTGCCGGTCTGGCCCAATCGGGCACCGGTGCGGGGGGCCCTGCCTGGCCGTCGGGTGCCCGCTGCATGCCGGGCTCCTGCGCCGTGCCCATCGAGGCCGGCACGTGTGGCGCACGCCGGAACGGCCGATTGGGATACTGCGCTTGCAGGCTCTCCAGCTCACTGTGCCGTAACGCACGCTTTTGAACCTCTCCCTTCTGGCATGGTGACGCCTGCCGCTTAATCGAGGATGGACCCCCCTGGCGTGTACGGCCAGCCACGCTGCCCAGGCTGGGGGCGCTCGGACGGCCGCGGCTGAAGAATGCCCGGCGCGCGTTCCTCGCGCGCCCGGACCCGCGTTGCGGCCGTGGGCGCGCCGGGAAAGGGCCGGTTGGGGAATTGCTCTTGCAGACTGGCAATCTCCTCCTGGCGCAGCGCGCGCTTGGCGGCAATGGTGTCGGCATCATCCCCACTCTGCGGGAAAAAGATCCGGGCATACTGCTTATACTCCTCAGCGGTGATCGCCGCGCCACTTTCTTTGCGCAGGATGCCGGCAATAAAGGCCAGCTGGGCCGTCACGTAGCGGCGTTGTTCAGGCGTCCGCAGCTGGTTCACCAAGGGACTGGCGAGGCCGCCCACCCCCAGCCCGACACCGGCCCCAGCCCCCGCGCCGCCCAGCCCACCACCGGTCGCCACGCCCACCACCGCGCCAATGGCCCCGGTGAGTTTGTCGACGGTCTGCTCCAGGGTGTTGAGGAACGGCGTCCCCGTCACCCCAGCCGCTTCCAGGGCCGACACCGTCTCATGCCCCCGGTTCATGCGCGACCCCATCTGATACGCCTTGGCGGCCTCGCCTTTGAGTGGTGCCGGGGTCCTGGAGACCTGCTCGCGCAGTTCGCGGGCCGTGGTGCCGCCCGGCACGCCATAGAGCGCCGCGTCTTCCGACGACAGCGGCTTATCGAGTGCCGCCTCCACCCCGGCCTGGGCCACGGCTTGCTTCCGGGTCAGGCTCTCGGGGCCCTGCTCGTAGAGGCGGTCGCGCAGCGTATCGATCTGGCGGGTGAGCGCGTCCATCTGCCGGTGCGCTTCGGTGAGCCGTTTCGCGCCCGCCTCACTCGTCGCGTACGGGCGCAACCGCTCGATATGCTGCTCCTCCCGCTCCCGCGTCGCCTCCAGCGCCCGCAGCCGCTGTTCGTCAGCCTGCAAGCGGGGGCTGGGAGCTGCGGGCGTCGCCGCCGCCGGAGCTGGGACTGGTGCGGGCGCAGGTGCTGTGGCTGCCATGGGCGCCGCGGTCGGGGCTGAAGCTGCCGGAGCGGCCCCCGTCTCGCTGGGAAGGCGATAGCCCCTCGCTTTCGCCGCTTCGATTATCTCTGGCCGACTACGCCCGGTCTGCTTCATGGCGTCGGCAATATCGGCCTCGGACATGCGTTTGCCCCCAGGTTCCACGGCCTGCACGCCTTCCAGCGCCTCAACCTCTTTTCCCTCCCGCCTGGCCCTGGCGCGGTTGAGCGGGATCTGCGACTCCTGCACCCGCACTTCGCGTTCACGCAGTTGCTGCTCGATCACCTTCTGCTCGGCCTGGAGCCGGTCTTTGATGCTGGCGGCCTGGCCCTTCCATCCGGCCAGCGTCGCCTGGTCGTAATACTCCGGGATGCCCTGAATGGGAAAGCCAGCCGCGCGCATGCTCTGTATCCCCCACTGCCAGGCCTGCTGGGGATCGCCCCCAGCAGCAATACGCGCCTCGACGCCCTGCGCGATCTGGCCGCCAAATTCGAGACGGCTCGCGGCCTGTTCGAGCTCCGCCTTGCGGGCTTCCAGATCGCTGGTGCGGGTTTCGGCCTGGTGCTTGCGGTACTGCTGCTCCTGCCCGTAGGCCAACTGGGGATTGGTGCGGTACGCCGCGGACAGCGCCGCCGGCATGTCGAGCGTGGTGCGCCCGGTGCGGGGATCGATGACCAGATTGCGGCGGTAAATCGCCCCCAGATCCTGGCGCTCTTGCTCTTGCCTTTGCGCCGCCTCCAGTTGGAGCTGGTCGGTCTGATAGTTCTGCTGCATCTCACGCAGTTGGTAGACCTGCCCCAGGGTCTGTAAGGGACTCTGGAGGGGGGTGACACCCCGGCCGGCCATGAGGGGGATTAACTCATTGAGTGGCATGCGATCACCTCAGAAGTGCAGGGAAATGGGTATGTACGGCATCGAACCGAGGATGGCAGAGACTACTCGACCACGTGAACTGATGCCGCGCAATAGCCGCGTTCCACTCCGCCATGCGGGCCACGTCCAGGCACTGCGGGAAGGGCGGGTACGCCCACGACACGGTCTCGACCCAGGTGCGCCCGCCGGCGTCGTGAAAGTCGAGATGCGAAGCCAGCAGGACATCCCCCGGCAGGCGGACGAAGCGATCGAGATAACATTCCAGAACCACCGGCTGCCACGCGTTCAGGAACACGCGCTCGTCGTGGGTCCAGAGGGCCGCGATCTCGCGGAAGTTGGCGTACACGGTCAACGTGTCGTGCGTCAACACCGGGGTCATGGCGGGCTCTCCGCCTGGCCGTTGCGCTGGTGCTCGAGCAGCACGGCAATGCGCGCCTGGCGCTGTGCTGGGGTCCACTGCACGTGGAGTGGCTGCTCCGGCGCGCCACTGATCTCGACCGCTTTCAGCCTGGGCATGAGCCGGTCGAGCAGCACCTGCGCGCACTGGACCCGGACCCGCTCATCCGTCGTGCTCTGCATGGTGGCCACGATGACGGCAAACGCGTTCACCCCCTGGCTGTCGAGGTAGTCTTGCAACTGCACGCGCGTTTCGACCTTGCGCCTGTTGGGGGTGCCTTTGGTGCGTCCGCCGGTTTTGCGCCCTTTCGCCACGCCGTGTCGTCTCCGTCTATTCCCGTCTACTTGTCGAGGCACACGGTCGGGCCAGCACCCGCCGCCACCGCGTGCCGCCGCGCGCTGCGGACACGCGGGTTCCGCACCGTCCTTCCGGTTCGCCCCGCCTCAATCGCCGGCCAACGCGCGTTGGCTCTGCTGCGTCACACACATCACGCAGCTTTCATCGGCACGGTAGCGTAACGTCCACTGCGGCATATCTCTATAGCGATGACTCGTCTCTGCACAGGTGATCGGGGACAAAAACGCGTTCATGGCCAGATGCGGTGGCAGCGCGGGACGCGGCGTGGAGGCCTCCACCAGCACCGGCCGCGGTGCCTGGACAGGCCTGGCGGCTTTGCGGCGGGAATCGCTGGTGCGGAGACACTCGCGACACTTGTTGTTACTGAGGCGCCGGAGGCTCTTGCGCTGCCCCTGCCACCGATGGCTGCGGTGACAGAGCGCGCCAAGCTGGTAGCCCGCAGGGATAGCTGCCCCTGCAGGTGGCACGTGCGGTGCCGGTGGTGGCAGGCTTCGCGCCGGCGCAGGGTCGGCGTCGTCCTCGTCGTCCGGGTCAGGCTCCGGCCGGGGTGGCGCGACGGGAGCACGTGCGGTGAAGCGCTCGAGGATCTGGAGCACCAGGCCCTGCAGTTCGCTCGCCTGGACTTCAAGAATGAGCCGGATGGGCTTGGGATGCACAGCGGGTTGCATACGGTCTCTCCCTGGGGCACGAGCGATCAAAGGCCACATGGTCAACAGACTTATAGCATTAAAGGGGGTTTTCTATCAAATGCTCGGTGCATGAGACCCCGCGAGCACCTGCACGACCTGGTCCCAATGCTCCGGCCGCCAGAGATGTGTGGCGATCGTGGTGACCTGCTGCAAGCCCTCGAGCCACTGCCGTTGCGCCGCGGTGAGCCGGCCGTGGTCCGTTTTCAATTCGGCCAGCACCAGCACGGGAGGCCGGAGACACACCAGGTCGACCCAGCCCGCCTCTGAGCCCTGTGACCGGAGGGGGTGATAGGTTCTCCACCCCTGCGTGTGCGCCAGGGTCCGCACGTGCTGTAACCACTGTTTCTCGGTCACCCCCGTAGAGCTGCTCGCGTGTGCACGGGTTTGCGCCGGCGCGAGACAGCGCTCGCAGGTCACGGCCTCGCGCTGCCGGAGCGCGTACACGGCCTCGCGCGCTCCACAGGCAATGCGGCACTGGGCCAGATCGGGGCCCCCGGTGAGCCAGTGGATGCGATCGGCGCCCACCCTCAAGCCGCGATACGGGTCGGTCGCCTCCGGCATGGCTACTCCTCCTCGTCGAGCAGTTCGGCCCTGCACACGTAGGGAATATCCAATGCATGGCGGAGACAGCGGGCGATGGCGCGCGTCGAGGCCATGCGAATAAAGTGCGGCTTGATGCGGCTGCCCACGTTCTGCGGCGAGGCATCGCCAATGTCTGACCACGTCAGCCCATCGGTAAAGGTCACGGTGGCGCGCATCACGGCTAGGGCCTCGGTCACACTCACCACCTCGACACTGAGCGCCTGCACCCCGCGCTGGTGCGCCAGGTGCAAGAGCCCGCTGAAGAGCACCGCTTTGACGCCCTGGACCTCGTAGAGAAACGCCTCGGAGAGCGGGAGGGGCGCGCGGGAGCTGGCGTCTGGGGCGCTCGCCGCGGCCTCACCACCCAGCCTCGTTGCCTGCTCCACGCGCTCCCGGGTCTCGGCGAGCGCCCGGCGATAGATCAGCACGGCGAAGGTGTGTTTACACAGCTCCTGGGGGGCATACGTGCCACGGGGACAGGAGCACCGCTGGCCTTGTACTCGGTATGTTGTCCCGGCGTCGCGCTGACTGGCGACGGTGGCCGAGCCACCTCCGTGCACCTCCACCTCCCCCGCCAACGTAAGGTGTTCAGCGCGGTCAATGGCCTCAACCATCGCGGGGAATTTGTCCCGCGCCTTGGCAGCCGCCGTGGTCACCGCGGCGCGCCAGGCCTCCCGCGCCAGGCCGTGGGGGAGCGGTTGGGCAGCCATAGGGCACCTCCTCACAGCCTCTAAGCGTCCAGGTGATCGATGCGCCGCCAGGCCTGCCCATAGGGCACGGTCTGCCGGTGGGGCGTGGCATGCTGGGGACAGCGGAGGTCCACGCCATCCCAGCCATAGGGATCCTCCGGGCCACTCTCGACGCTGGTATGGGTCCAGCACAGCGGGAGGGAGCAGCGGGAGGGGGGCCTGGCCGCATAGCCGAAGTCACAGGTGGTCTGGGGGAGCGCACCACACACCACACAGGGCGCCGTGTTGTCCGGATCAAGCTCACACATCGTGGTCTCCTGTCGTCTTACCGCGGTGGCCAATACCACTCAGCGGTGACTTTGGTAATCGCATCCGACACCGCGCCTTGCGTCCAGCGCGGATCCACCACAATCCCCAGCTTCTGACAGACCTGCACTTGCCCGGGGGACGGCGGCCGCAGGCGCCACTGGGCTTCTTTGGCGGTGGCCCGGGCGAGCCCCATACTGCGGGCGGTATCCTCGGCCACGCCAAAGGCATAGGGGAGCGGCAAGCCGGCCTCGAGGCGCTGATACTGCCGGGTGTCCTTCTGTTTCAGCTCGACCGTCCAGCGCGAGCGCTCCGTATTCTCATACCGTATCCGGAACGTGCTCCCCGCCATCGACAAGGCAAAGGCCCCACGGGGGGTTTCCACCCAGGAAAGGGCTGCACGACGCACCAGGTCTACCGCGGTGGCCTGGACCGTCTCGGCCCTCTGTGCGGGGGCGTCCGCCTCGGTTTCTGCCTCGTCCTGGGCTGCAACGGCCTCAAGCACACTCTGCTCTTCGGACAACGTCGCCTCCGAGAGCCCGAGCAGTTCGGCCACGGAGAACAAGTTGTGCCGCTCGGTCGCCCCCGTGGCATCGAGGAGGAGGCAGTTCTGCTTGCCGGTCTCCTGCGACAGCCGTAAGCCGCGGCCCAGCGCCTGGGCAAACAGCACTTTGCTCCTGGTGGCCCGGGCCAAAACTACACAGTCAATGGAGGGGAGGTCAAAGCCTTCCGTGAGCACCATCACCGAGGAGAGCACCTGGAGAGTGCCCGCGCTGACAGCTTCATACGCAGCCTGTCTCGTCTCCCAGGGGGTGGCGCCAATGATCGTCTGCGCTGTGAGGCCCCGGTCCCGACAGAGGGCCGTAATGGCTTCCGCGTGGGCAATGCCTGGGGAGAAGATGGCAATGCGCCGGTCATGGGCATACTGCAGGAGCCCGTTGACGATCTGCGCCGGCGCGTTGGCTTTGAACATGGCGTCTTCCAGATCGTCCGCACGGTAATCTCCCGCCACGGTTTTGACCCGCTTGAGGTCCATCCCCGCGACGTGCAGGCGCTTGACCATCAGGTCACACAAGTAGCCTTCGCGCATCAGATGGAGGAGAGGCTTATGGTAGGCGGTCGCCTCGAAGATGGCGCCAATAATGGACTGGCCGTTGGGTCGGTATGGCGTGGCCGAACAGCCGACGGTAAAACTGCCGTTCCAGGCGCCACAGTGCTGGAGCACGCGTACCCAACTATTGCCGACGAGACAGGGCTGCGGCCCCACGCCCTCAGCCGTGGGGGGCCCTTCGGCGGGAACGAGTTCCCCATCCACATGATGACATTCATCGCAGATGATCAGCTGCCAGTGTTGAGCCAGTTGCTGTAAGCGGGTCCACCGCGCCAGCGTCTGCACACTGGCCAGCACCACGGGGGAGAGGGTCTCATTGCGGTCGGCTTTGACGACGCCGATCTCAAGATCCGGAGCCATCTGCTCAAGCTTGGCCAGCGTCTGATGCACCAATTCCTCGCGGTTGACGAGGATCAGCACCCGCCCATGCCGCGCCAGGAGCGACACCAGGCGCACAAAGATGAGCGTTTTACCCCCACCAGTGGCCAGGCGCAAGATGACGCGCTGCTTGCCTTGCGCCTGGGCGCGGGTGAGGGCTTCAAGGGCTTCCTGCTGGTAGGGGCGTAGGGTCAGCATGGCTGTCTCCGTGGGTGCATGTGCGTCCAGCACGCTGGAAGTGTGCGACGTTAGCGACATTAGCTTTTCACATTCCCGCAAGTGTTTGTTCTGCTATGGCAATATAGTTTCTGCCTGACCTAATGTCGCTAACGTCGCAGGTTTCTTGCTCCCTCAACCGTACACACTGCCTGGAACGCCCGGGGCGGCCGTCGCTCCGGAGCTCGTCAGTCATGGTGATGAGCCCCATGGTGAGCAGGTCGTGGAGCATCCCAGTCAGGACTCGTGAGGAGACATGGCGTTGGAGCACGTGGCGCAGCAGATCATCCCGTGTGACGCCTTGCTCTCCTGCCTCGCTCAGCGCTTCCAGAATGCGGTCATGCCTATCAGAGCCCGTTGCATCGGTGCCAAACAGGTATGCCGCACTGTCCTCGCAGGAGGGGGAAACCACTTTGAATAGGTTAGATAGGTTAAATAGGTTAGTTAGCCACTCTATTAGGTAACTGTCACTATATCTTCTATTATCTATTTTCAATATTATCTGACAGTTTCCTATTAGGGTTGGAAAATAACCTATTTAACCTATCTAACCTATTGAAAATTTAGTACATTTTGAACCTTCCAGAGAGCTACAGCGGTGGTTACGTTCTCCTGTATCATCCTGCGGTCATTGAAGATACGGGTCTTGTAGCGCCTGAAGGCAGCTGCCAGGCTCCGTGTGTCAAAATGCGTTCCATCGCCTTTTTTATCGAGTGCCGTGAAAGCTTCCCGCAAATTGAGCCAATTCGCGGCGTTTGGTGAGATATAGGTGCCGTCCTTCTGCTGCGTATGAACACGTACCTCATCGATGACTTGCGCGAGAGTCCGGCCTTGCGCTCCGAGACACGTCTCCCAGGCATGGAGGAGTTGTCTCCAGGCACTCAGCTCCTCATCTTCCGAGATCTGTTTGTCCTGTCCGGCAAGTGGATCAATGCCAGTGGTCCACTCGACGCAGCCACGTATGAGCGCGTTCCATTCTTCAAAGCTGCCGTAGCCCGCGGTGGGCGGGGGTGCGCCAGCGTCCAGGTAGGCGAGCAGGATGGTGCAGGCGTGGAGAAGGTAGCGGCGTTGCTCCTCTCGGACATGCTTTCGGAGTTCCGGATGCACAAAGTCTGTCCGCTGATCGGGCTTTTCTACCTGGGGTTCGAGGGTGATTTGCACCACACGCCGCGCCGTATCGCCGCGATACGACACATTGTTGCCGGTCGCATAGAGCACCGTGCGCCAGGGGACATGTACCGTTGTCTGCGTGCCCAGACGGCGCATACTGACTGTTTTGGCGGTAATCGTGCCGTCGAGCGCGTCACCCCCAAGGACGGTCAAGTTATCGATGACCGCCAGCGGTTCACCAGCCAGGGCGATGCTATCGAGTTGTTTGCGGAACTCTTCCGGATCGTGCCCAACCCGCCAACGGGTTGCCTCATCACCAGAGGCAATGAGGCTCAACACATCGGTGAGGAGTCCCTTGCCGCTGCCTGGGGTCGATGACACGAAGGCAAACAAGGGACAGCAGCCCGCGATCGCCGGACGGGCAACCAGGGTGAGCAGAGCGGCCAGCGTTGCCGCCTTATCGCGCTCTGCGGCAAAGGGGAAGTTCTGCCACAAGGTTTGTAAGGCCCTCCAGGCGGTCTGTGCCGCGGCGTGGGTGAGCGGTGGCAGGGTGAGCGAGGGTTGCGTCCCACTGAGGAGCACGCCGCTCGCACGGTCGTAGCCTTCGGCCTGGCAGAGCGTGTTATCAGGGCGGAGGAAGGGCCTGGTGGCAATGCCCGTCAGCGGGGGAACCTGCCACTCACCATAGTCCAGGAGGAGCTTAGCGACGTGCTCAGGGGGATCGGTCGGGATGTAGGCGGCCTTCCTCCCATCATACTTCCACCAACTGGCGACGTGACAGAGATAGCCGCGGAGTTTACTGAGCGGTGCGACCTGGAGACGTGGCACAGCAGGTGGACGCATGAGCCACTGCGGGGACGCCTGATCCTGGGTAACAAAACAGAGCTGTCCGGCATGCTGAAAGAGCTGCGGGCCATGCTGCTCCTGATAGGTGAGAATCGCTTGCTGGGCATGATGGCCGATCACATCCAACTGTCCAGGTTCGAGCCGGATCTTCGGCAGGTGGTCTTTCGTGGCTACCGCGCTCAAGCTGTCTGGATCTGGTGCGCCGTCCCATGGGGAGCCCAGATGCCGTAAGGCGTCCTCCCAGGTGTGCCCGGCAGTGAGCCAGTCATCGATGCCTTGCTTCTTTCCGCCCGTGGTCATCGGCAGATAGCACGTCAGCACATCGGCCTGTTTCCCCTTCAGGAAATTCGCCAGACGCCGCATGGCATTGCGTACCGGGGTTTTGATCGACAGATCAGAATCGTAGACGATGAGCACCCGCCGCTGATTCAGGGCCACCAGATCCCAGTCCGGCAGGGCCATACTGCCGCCGCGCTCATTCTTGCCGCGCCAGCAGTCGACCCCTAAGACCGCGATGACGCAGAGTTCCAGGTCGAGACTGGCGACGGCATCGCCCTTTTTCTGGCCTTCCACAATGACCAGGGTGACGACAGGGTTGCTGAGCCATCGATGACACCGGGGGGGCACATCGAGCCGCATGGTGCGGTTACGCGGAAATTCATACTTGCGGGGGGTTTCTTTGCTGTCGAGTCGCGGCGTATCGGGCCGATAGACACTGAGGAGGGTCCGCCGGCCGTCCGTGCCCCAGACCGGCAGCAGCAAGCCAGGCGTGTTGCTCGCTTGCCCAGTGGTGAAGCCATGCGCCCGTAACACCTCATAGCCTGTGGTGCCCTTCAGGGACCGGTAGTCACGTTCGGCGATCACGTCTAGGGCAATGGATGATGCCTGAAGCTGCTGCTCGTGCGCAGGGGAGAGCAAGCGGGGGCGCTGACAGGATGTACTTTCGGTGTGTCTTGTGGTATGTTCCATACCGCCTTTCCTTTGGTGGTCCCCTTCAGCAAGGGACCGGAGAATAAAGCGCCCGGTCGTCAGGCCGTTTGGCGCTTTTTCTGCGTCTAGGGAAAGGCTCGAAGGCTCTGGAAGTCTAAGGGTTGGGGAAGATTCGCTAGAAAAAAGAGGCTACAAGTTGTATCCAAAAAAGATGCAAGATGCATTTTCTCTGTGTTACTATACCCCTGTCGGTCTTCTCCATAGAATCGAAGCCGACAGGGGAATGTGGCCGTATTTCCCCACGCTCCTTAGGCTTGCCTGCCCTCGGTGCTGGTTACACCAGGGCTAGGCTGGCCTTCCAGCCATGCCTCAATTCTTCGACACTATAGCACCAATAATCCTTTGCTGTTCTTGCTGTCTGGCATGGTGCTCATACACCAACCGCTCAAAGAACTTGCCCAACGCCTTGCGGCCTGGTTCGCAGTACAGCCGTACCACGTCCACCGCTTCATTACTCATGGTGCAGTTAATCACTGTGACATCGGGCCGCCTGCCCGCGTAGGTTTGCCCGTCTTTCAACATGCGGGCGTTCCTCCCTAAAAAAAAAGGCACCATGCCACACTGGCACGATGCCCTTCATCATCGTCACTTACTCGCAGATTGTGTGCCGTCTGGGGCATAGGGCGACCTCTCACGCAACCCTGCGTCTCTCAGGTCATCGCACTATCCGTTGTTGACCATCCCCCAACGCCCGCGCCCCCGCCGGCACCCCAGACTATAGCAAATTCCCCCCGCGCCAGAAATAGAAAAATGCAAATTGCAATAATGCTTACCCAGATCCAGCCTGGATCATCACCCAAGAGGAGCAGACAATCCCTGTTGCCCCTGGGTCTGCGTCGCCCTCCCCACCATGCGCCGGCCTGGGCGTGCGTCCACTGATACACATCGGTGTCGTACAGGTCCTGCTGGCTCATCGCTGTCCCTCCGGCCGGGTGGCCTGCTGCCGTGCCCGCCTTTTCCGTGCCCGTGCCGCATCACACTGGAGACAGACATACTTCGGCAACCGGTAGAGGGTCTGCCCGGTGCCCTGGTACCTATGCCCGCCCACACAGAGCGTGCCCAGCACAAAGCGTGTTGGGTCGAAGTCTCCATAGAAAACCTTTCAGGGGACTGCCGTCTTCAGGCGGCAGGGGAATGAAAGGTTGGCATGGACGCCAACATCTTCCGACTTCCCTGTTTTGACTATGTATCTGGCTGTTGTATAATTATCTGTATGGCATCTAGATACTCTAAAAATGCTGGGGCAGTCTTCTCGTTGAAGCTGCATCTCGTCTGGTGTCCCAAGTATCGCCGCGCGGTGCTTGGGGGCGCGGTAGCGTCGCGCCTGGAGACGTTGTTGCGTGACAAGGCCCAGGAATTGGAGATGACGATACACGCACTGGAAATCATGCCTGATCACGTGCATCTGTGTATCGAGTTTGATCCTCGTGTCAGTGTGGCGGAAATCGTCAATCGTCTGAAGGGGTATACCTCGCGTCTCTTGCGCCAGGAGTTCCCCTTCTTGAAGTCGCGCCTGCCTACCTTGTGGTCCCGCAGCTATTACGCAGGGACTATCGGGCACGTGTCCGAAGCCACAGTGCGCAAGTACATCGACAGCCAGAAGGGACACTAGCCCGTGCGCAAGATGTTCAAGTATCGCTTGTATCCTACGCGCCTCCAGGAAG
>Ga0187894_10003545_pt1 | contig 17397 bp, 15 predicted proteins | sample GBC1701081metaG_FD_136650 | JGI IMG/M metagenome (GOLD analysis project Ga0187894, IMG submission 136650) | White microbial mat communities from a lava cave in the Kipuka Kanohina Cave System on the Island of Hawaii, USA - GBC170108-1 metaG ...
CACCGAGAAGAATCTCCGCTATCGCCAGTGGGTGGAAGCCAAGCGCGCGTACGTCGCGAAGAAGAGCAACGGACGCCTCGGCTACGTCCACATGCCGGACATGGGCCAGGGCTCGCTGACGCAGCTCTACGCCGATCTCGACGTCGAGAACCAGACGCGCGACGGTGTCGTCATCGACATCCGCAACAACAACGGCGGCTTCGTCAACGCCTACGCGCTCGACGTCTTCTCACGCCGGCCGTACCTGCAGATGACGCAGCGCAATCGTCAGCCGACGCCGGCGCGTCCGACGCTCGGCCAGCGCGCGCTGGAACTGCCGACCGTCCTCGTCATCAATCAGCACTCGCTCTCCGACGCGGAGGACTTCACGGAGGGCTATCGAGCGCTCAAGCTGGGAAGCGTCGTCGGCGAGCCGACGGCCGGCTGGATCATCTATACGTGGGGGACGCGATTGATCGACGGGTCGTCCTTCCGGCTGCCGCGGACGCGTGTCGTCGGTGTCGACGGCAAGACGATGGAGCTGAACCCGCGTCCGGTCGATATCCCGGTCACACGCGAAGTCGGCGAAGAAGCGCGCGGCGAGCGTGACAGTCAGCTCGACGCCGCCATCGCCGAGCTGACGGGCCAGATTGACGGCGGAAAGACGGACCGGCGTCCGGCGCCGACCACCTCCGGCGCGGGCCGGAGCGGGCAGGATCCCGTGCGGAAGTAGGGACCGCGTCCGGCGCCGCATTCGGGTAACTGCGACGGTTACGGGGACATCCACGCAAACGGCCGGGCTTGAGCGTGAGTCCCCGAATCTCTCGCCCGGAGGCGGCGCGGGAAGCGGACCGTGTCCTCGCGCCTTACGCGCCGGGCGCGGGTCCGCTTCTGATAGAATGGGCGACACGAATGTTAAGGCTCTCGAAGAAGACCGATTACGCCCTGATGGCCATGAAGCATCTCGCCTTGCTGGGGGACCGCGGGTCCTCGAGTGCGCGTGAGATCGCCGAGCAGTACGACATTCCCGTCGAACTGATGGCCAAAGTGCTGCAGCGTCTCGCGCGAAAGGGACTGCTGGCGTCGCATCAAGGCACGCGTGGCGGCTATCAGCTCGCGCGAGCGGCGGTCACGATCTCCGTGGCGGACGTCATCCAGGCCGTGGACGGTCCGCTGACGGTCACCGCCTGCTCCACCGAAGATCACGCCTGCGGCCAGTACTCGAAGTGCAACGTGCGCGATCCGCTGTGGCGCATCAAGGACCGCATCCTCATCGCGCTCGGCCAGTGCAGCATTTCCGAGATGGCCAACGACAGCATCCCGGAGATGGCGCTGCCCCTTCCCGTGACGCGGCGTCCATCCGGGGCGTCAGACTCGCCTTCCGTCAAGCCGCTGTAAGCGCACGCGTCAACTTCGCGCGTCTGCCGCACCGCGTCCCGCGCGTGCGGCTTCGCGCCTGTGCGGGTGCGTGACGTGAAACCCCTCTATTTCGATTCGCATGCGACCACGCCGTGCGACCCGCGGGTCGTGGAGGCGATGCTGCCGTACTTCACGGAGCACTTCGGCAACGCCGCGAGCAAGCAGCATCCGTTCGGCTGGCACGCGCGCGAGGCGGTCGAAGACGCGCGCGCGCACGTCGCCGCGCTGCTCGGCGCGAAGCACAAGGACATCATCTTCACGAGCGGCGCGACCGAGTCCAACAACCTCGCCATCAAAGGCCTCGTCCTCGGACACCTCGCCGCCCCGGTGTCCGTCGGTTCCGCCGGCGGCCCCGGCGCGCATCCGCGTCCGCCCAGCGTCCCGCACATCGTGACCGTCGTGACCGAGCATCGCGCCGTGCTCGATCCGTGCGACTGGCTCGCGCGGCAGCCTGCGCCGGCGGGCGTCGACGTGACGGTCCTGCCGGTGGAGACGGACGGGATGATCGACGTCGATCGCCTGGCGGACGCGCTGCGGCCCGAGACCATGCTCGTCAGCGTGATGGCCGCGAACAACGAGATCGGCGTCCTGCAGCCGCTGGAAGCCATCGGCGCCCTGACGCACGCGCGCGGCATCGCCTTCCACACCGACGCGTCGCAGGCCGCGGGCAAGGTCCCGCTCGACGTCGAGGCGTGCCGGCTCGACCTCGTCTCCTTGACTGCTCACAAGCTGTACGGACCGAAGGGCATCGGCGCCCTGTTCGTCCGGCGGCGCGGACCGGCCGCGCGCGTCGAGCCGCTGGCGCACGGCGGGGGACACGAGCGTGCGCTGCGATCGGGTACGCTGAATGTCCCCGCCATTGTCGGGTTCGGCGCGGCGGCGGCGATCGGTCTAGGCGAGATGACGGCGGATGCCGCGCGGCTGGCCGCGTTGCGCGACGCGCTCCTGGCCGGGCTGACGGCAGAGGTACCGGACATCCGCGTCAACGGCAGCCTGACGCGTCGTTTGCCGCACAATCTGAACGTCAGCTTCGACGGTGTCGACGGAGCGGTGCTGCTGAACAGCCTGACCGACATCGCGGTGTCCTCGGGCGCGGCCTGCAGCTCGACGAGCCCCGAACCCTCGCATGTGCTGAAAGCATTGGGATTGTCGGATCGCGCCGCGCGGGCGTCGCTCCGGTTCGGCCTCGGCCGGTTCACTACGCGGGAGGAGGTCGACTACGTCATACGCCGGCTGGCCGCGCTGGTGGCGGATCTCCGGCGGCAGCGGAACCGGTCCTAGATGTCCACGCCAGCGGGTCTGAGGCTCCGCCTCGCTAGTAGTAAGATAGAGGGCAGGGACCAAAGCCGATGATTCAAATCAGCGAAAACGCAGGCAAGCAGATTCACAAGCTCCTCGAAAAGCAGGGGCTGGCGGGCGGCGGCCTTCGCGTCGGCGTGAAGGCGGGCGGGTGCTCGGGTCTGAGTTATGTCTTTGCGTGGGAAGCCGAGGCGCGGCCGGGTGACGAGGTCTTCGTAGGCCCGGATGCGTCGCGTGTCTTCGTGGATCCGAAGAGTCACACGTTTCTCGACGGCACAGTGCTGGATTACGACACGAGCCTGATCAGCAAGGGCTTTGTCTTCAACAACCCGCAGGCGAAGTCGAGCTGCGGCTGTGGCACATCTTTTTCCGTGTAGAGGGGCCGGCCGCGTGCGTCTGTTGGACGTCTCACCCACCATGAGCGCGAACGCTCTTCCCCTCGTGTTGTTGTTCTGCGGCGCGACCCTCGTCTCGGCCGCGCCGCCCTTTTCCTTTTCCGCGTTCGCCGCCGGCCGCCAGCCACAGCAGCCCGCGATCACCGCGGACCTCGACAAGCTCCCCTCATCCGTCGTCCGCGTCAAGCGCGAGCTCGCGCGTCAGACACGCGAGACCGAACGCTTCGAAGACTTCCGTCTCTTCAGCACGTTGACGGTCTACGGCCAGGCGCCCGACATCCAGGTGCTCGCGCCGTCCGACTTCACCGTCGGCGCCGCGCCGCCCTACGGCGGCATGACGCACGGCGAGTTCGTCAACCAGGTGACGCCCGCCAACTTCCGCGCACCCGTCGCGAACGTCTCGGGCGCCGCGTACTCGATGTTCACCGCCCTCAAGAAACGGCGCGAAGAACAGCGCACGCGCGAGCGCGCGAAGCAGTACGAAGAACAGTGGCGGACCGTGAAGCCTTCCGAGAAGTCCAAGGAAGAAGAGAAGCCGAAGGAAGAGAAGCCGAAGCCGGACGGCCAGCGCTAGGCGGCTTGCACGCATCCTTCACGCGATCCGCGACGTCCGCCGACGCGGCGGATGCCGGTCCTCACTCGCCCATCTTGCCGATCTCGCCCGTGCGTGCCAGCGCGTTCTTGAACAGGATCGGGCCGATGAACTCGTGCAGGGCGATCAGCGCCACCATCAGCGTGCCGACGCGTTCCCCCCAGCCCGGAAACTCCGACCGTACGATGATCGTCAGGCCCAGCGTGACGCCGGCCTGAGACACGAGGCCCATCCACGCGAGGCTCGCGATCTGTGGATCCATGCCGATGCCCGCGAGGCGTGTGCCGGCGAGGTTGCCGATGCGAATCGTGACGAGCCGCACCGCGGCCACGGCCAGCGCGAGCAGGCCGATCGTCCGCAGTGCCTCCAGGTGCAGTGACGCGCCCGCGGCCGCGAAGAAGACGACGAGCACGGGGAGCGCGCCACGTTCGACGGCGTCCTTCAGCGCGTCGCCGCGCGGCGGTGCGATGTTCTCGACGACGAGCCCGGCGGCCAGCGCGGCGAGCAGCGGCTCGAAATGCAGCACGCGTCCGACCTCGCTGAGCACGACGCACAGCGCGAGCAGCGCCAGCGTCACCTCGCGGCCGACGTGCTGCAGGTAGAACGCGAACAGCGCCCCGAGGACGGCGCCGAACGCGAGCGACCCCGCGATCTCCCACGACAGACGCACGAGCAGGCTCACGTCGCCCGCCGGCACTTCGCCGAGCGCCCATCGGACGAACTGCATCGACAGCGTGAACATCACGATCAGCGCGAGGTCCGCCAGCACCACGAGTGCGAGGACGGTCTCGCTGTACGGACCGCGTGCGCGGACGTCGGCGATGACGGCGATCGTCACGGTGGGCGAGAAGCTGACGACGAGCGTCGCGAGCAGCGCGGCGAGCACGACGCGCGTCAGGCCGTCCACGTCGGGCAGGAACGGCAGCCACGGCCACGCCGCCCACGCCGCCGCGAAGAGCAGCAGATACATCACCGCGAGCAGGACGGATCCCAGGCGCAGCAGCGACGCGAGGCGCGGCCGCAGCCGGCGGTAGTTCAGCTCCAGCCCCGCGATGAACGCGATCAGCGCGATCGCGAGTCCGTTGACGAGGCGCAGCTCGCGCGCCATCGGCGTCGAGATCAGCGCCAGCACGTCCGGGCCGCAGATCATCCCGAAGAGCAAATAGCCGGTGATGCGCGGCAGGCGGATGCGCTCGAACAGATCGCCCGCGAGCGCGGCGGCGATCAGCGCGAAGCCGAACGCGAGCAGCGCGCTGTGCGTGTCGTTGCCGCCGACGGACGTGATCACGTACGCGGTGCCGAGCAGGAGCAGGAGTGCGGCGAGGCGCAGCATCAGGCGTCGGCCTCGCCCGGCGCGACGGCGAACGCCACCCCTTCGCTGGCGAGCGTGCCGACAACGACGGCGGTGAGCGCGGCGATGCCTTCCGCGCTGTGCAGGTACTGATACGCGTTCAGCGCGAACGCGATGCCGAGCAGGCCGGGCGCGAGCAGGTGCGAGCTCAGGTCCGCGGAGGCGAGCGTCGGCGTCAGCTTCGACGCGAGCCAGCCGCCCGTCAGCTTGCCGGCGAGGCGGAACACGACGAAGGGTGCGAACAGCCAGAGCGCCATCACCGAATACTCCAGCAGCGCGCCGGCGCTGAGCAGCATCAGGACGACGACCGGATGCTGGAACTTGCCGAGATCCTCGCGGACGATCGTGTCGCAGCGGCCCGGGCTCCAGTTCCAGAACATGCCGGCGGCGAGGCCGGCGAGGAGCGGCGAGAGCGAGAGATACGCCGATCCGCCCGCCACCAGCGCCAGCGCGCCGACGACGAAGATGCCGCGTTCGGCGTCGCTGTGGGCGCGCTCGATCAGCAGCCAGCCGATGACGCCGGCGGCGAGGCCGACGCCGAGCGTCGCGATCGCGGGCCACAGGATCGACGTCAGCCCGGGACGTCCGACCGCGGCGATCGCCAGCGCCCCGACGACGATCGGCAGCACATCATCCAGGTCCGCGATGCGGGCGGCGAGTGCGTCCGGCGATCCCGGTGTCGCGTCATGCGTGGCGGACGAAGCGGAGGCGGAGACGCCGAGGATGAGGGCGAGCGCGGCGAGCGGCATCGCCAGCGGCATGTCCCACGCGCGGACGAGGAACACGAGCGCGGACGAGACGACGAGGATCGTGACGCCGGACTCGATGCTCGCGGCGACGAACAGGCGCGGGTTCCAGGACGGACGCCGGCCGAGCGCGAGGCCGACGAACACGCCGAGCGTCGCGAGGCTCAGCGAGATCACCGGATCGAGATGCTGCAGCACGCGGGTGGACAGCAGGTTGAGGCCCTGCGGCCCGAACAGCGCGCCGAGCGGCACGAACACCAGCGCCGGCGCGAGCACGGGCGCGAGGCCGAACGCGGCGCTCATGCGCAGGCGCCGCAGGACGCGGCGGAGCCACGTATCGGAGGGCGTCGGCTCGGAGGGCGGCGGCGTGAGCCGCGCGTCGAGCGGATCGCGTCCGCCAATCTCGCGGCTGTCGTCGAATCCGGTGTTCATGGCTTTTCGACGGATACGAGCAGCGGCTGGCCCGCGCGTTCGAGCGCGACCAGCATGGCCTGACCGGACGACAGGCCCTGATACGCGGCCGCGACGCGCGTGTTGGACAACGCGCCGCGTCCGGGCAGCGCGGTGATGACGTCGCCCGGCTGGATGCCGGCGGACGCGGCCGGGCTGCCCGGAGCGACGCGGACGACATCCAGCGATCCGTTCACCGCGCGCAGCGTCAGGCCTGGCTGCGTCGCCCAGGGCGGCGTCGTTCCCGTGTGCGCGCTCGTGGACGTGCTGGGCGCGGGCAGCGCGCGGTCCGCGCCGGCCAGCGTGAGCGGGACCGCGATCACCTTGCCGCCGCGGCGGACCTGCAGCGTGACCGTGGTGGACGGCGTCCGCCGGGCGAGCGCCTGCAGCCAGCGGGCGACGGCGTCGACGGGATCGGCGTCGACCGCGGTGATCACGTCGCCCACCTCGACGCGCCGGGCGGCCGGTCCGGCCGGATCGACGTGGCGCACGATCACGCCACGGTCCGCGCTTGCGGCTTTGGCGAGCGCGGGCGACAACGCCTGGACGTCGATCCCCGCGTCCGCGGCGGACGACCCGGCCGCGCGCGGCGGCAACTGCTCGGCCGCTTGCAGGAGCGTCTCGCCGGGAACGATCGTCGCGACGTCCTGCTGCGCGGAGACGAGGCCGGCGAGGCGTCCGGAGAGCGTGAACATCAGCGTGCCGGCGGGCAGCGGCGGCAGGCCGCCGACGGCCAGCAGGGATGCGTTCCACGTCGAATCGGGCACCGGATCGAGCCGCGATGCGAAGGCCGCGCGCAGCGTCGGGCCGCCGACGCCGGCTTCGACGAACGCGAAGTAGTCCGGTGTCGTCAGCAGGTTCGCCTGCGACTGGACGGTCAGCGCCGGCATCGCGCGGCCTGGAACGCGATACACCGAGAGCGCGCGGGACGGGTCGTGCGCGTGCAGGGACGCATCGAACACCTCTCCGGCTTCGAGCACCTCGGCGCGCGCGCGGCCCGAGGACAGTGTCACCGCCAGATCCTCGCGGAAGCGCAGGGCGGGCACGAGCCGCGGCTGCCCGGTCAACGTGTCTGCCGCGAGGCCGATCTGCGGCAGCGGCGCGTCCGGCGTCAGCCGGAGGACGACGACCGAGAGCTGCAGACGTTGAAGCAGGTCCGTCAGCGTTGCCCGCATATCCGCGAACATTCCCGTCCCCGCCATCCGGGCCAGTGGGTCCGGTGTGGATGATAGCGATGAGAGGGCCGGCAGCGGCTGCCGATCCGGGAAGCGGAACCGGGCGAGCAGCAGGAGCACGGCGACGGACACCACCAGCGTCAGCAGCAGAAGACGCGTTTCGCGGCGCGATCCCCGGGGCGACGACGGCGGGAGCGGCGAAGACTCAGGCATTCAGGCCGAGGGTACTCGGAGAGGGTGGACGAGGCAAACTCGTGCGGCTGGATGCCGCGCCTGGCGCGGTCCGCCGTGTCGGGCGGCGCCGGGGCGAACGGCCTTCTGCACTCCCCGTACCACCTGATAAGATGCTGTCGGTGACCATGAAACTGACCATCGCCCACAGCCCCGATTCCGATGACGCGTTCATGTTTTACGGCCTGGCCTCTGGCGCCGTCGACACGGAAGGATTCGAAATTGCCCAGGTCCTGGCGGACATCGAAACGCTGAATCGCTCCGCGGTTGAAGGCAAGTACGAAGTCACGGCCGTCTCGTTCCACGCGTACGCGCACCTGTCGGAAAAGTACGCCCTCCTGCCACATGGCGCGAGCATGGGCGACGGCTACGGCCCGCTCGTCGTCGTCCGCAAGGACGGTCCCGCGTCGCTCGACGGCGTGACGGTCGCCATTCCAGGGCTGTGGACGTCAGCGTGGCTCGCCTTGCAGTTGTATCAGCCGGGCCTGTCCTACACCGTCCTGCCCTTCGACGAGATCCTCGAAGCCGTGCGGGACGGCAAGGCGGACGCCGGGCTGCTGATCCACGAGGGCCAGCTCACCTATGCGGACGAAGGGCTGCGCAAGCTCGTGGACCTCGGGGAGTGGTGGGCCGAGAAGACCGGCGGGCTGCCGCTGCCGCTCGGAGGCAACGTCATTCGCCGCGATCTCGGCACGGACGCGATGACGCGCGCGTCGCGGCTGCTGCACGCCAGCATCGCCTATGCGCTCTCGCATCGCGCGGACGCGCTGGAGTACGCCAAGCAGTTTGGCCGTGGGCTCGATCACGATCGGACCGATCGGTTTGTCGGGATGTATGTGAACGACCTCACGCTGGGGTACGGGTCGCGCGGCCGTGAAGCCGTCGTGCGGTTCTTTGATGAAGCCTGGAAAGCCAAGCTCATTCCTCAGCAAGTCGACGTGGCCTTCGTAGATTAGCGAGGCGGAGCCATGAGCAAGAGTTCGACGGTTACCGCCCGAGAGGCGCCGGTTGCCGGTCTCTTCACGGCGACGGGCACGCTCACGATTCATGGCGAGACGCTGACGGTCGAGACCAACGATCGCATCGAGCTGATCGATCTGACGGATCGGCTGATGACGCTCGTTCGCGGGCTGCCCATCCGGGAAGGCATGGCCAACGTCTGGTCCATGCACACGACCTGCGCGGTGTTCATCAATGAGAACCAGGTCGCGCTGCTGACCGACATCCGTCGGCTGCTCGACGAGATGGTGGAGCGCGACGCCGACTGGATGCACAACGATCCGCGGCACTCCGATTGCGACCGGATGAACGCGGACTCGCACCTGCGCGCGCTGCTGCTCGGCCATCACCTGTCGCTGCAGGTGAGCGGCGGCGAGATCGTGCTGGGACAATGGCAGCGGATTCTGATGGCGGAGCTCGACGGCCCGCGCGCGCGGTCGCTGCGCGTGCAGGTCATGGGATTGGCGGTCGACTGATATCGTGATGCGCGCGCGGATCGAAGCTGCGGGGCTCGGCGAGATCGCCGAGAAACTGGACACCGGCGAGCGGCTGTCGCTCGAGGACGGCGTCCGCCTGTTCGAGTGTCCCGACCTCTTCGCGGTCGGCTGGCTGGCGAACCGCGACCGCGAGCGCCGGCACGGCGCCCGGACGTATTACAACTTCAACCTCCGGCTCGAAGCGACGAACGTCTGCACGGCATCGTGCCTGTTCTGCTCGTTCGCGCGGCTGCAGGTGGGCGCACCCGGCGCCTACACGATGTCGCTGGACCAGGTCCTCGGCAAGCTGCGCGAGCGCGCCAACCAGCCCCTCACCGAAGTCCACATCGTCAATGGCCTCCACCCCGAGCTGCCGTTCGAGTATTACCTCGACCTGCTGCGCGGCTTGAAGCGCCTGCGTCCCGAGATCCACTTGAAGGCGTTCACCGCCGTCGAGATTGCGTTCTTCGCGGATCTGTATCACCGGACGGACGAGCAGGTGCTGCGCGAGCTGCAGGAGGCGGGACTCGACTCGCTGCCGGGCGGCGGCGCCGAGATCTTCGCGGAGCGCGTCCGCCGCAAGATCTGCCACGACAAGGCGGACGCGGACCGCTATCTGAGCGTGCATCGGATTGCGCACCGCATGGACATCCGGTCGAACGTGACGATGCTGTACGGGCATATCGAGACGTTGGAGGAGCGGGTCGATCACATGCTGCGCGCGCGGGCGCTGCAGGATGAGACGGGCGGCTTCCAGGCGTTCATTCCGCTGGCGTTCCACCCGGACAACAATCAGATGCGGAAGCTGCCGGCGCCGACGGCGGCGGAGACGCTGCGCGTCCACGCGGTCGCGCGGCTGATGCTGGACAACATCTCGCACATCAAGGCGTTCTGGATTGCGACGGGCGTCGGCGTCGCGCAGACGGCGCTGTGGTTCGGCGCGGACGACCTCGACGGCACGGTGCAGGAAGAGCGCATCTATCACATGGCCGGGTCGGACACGCCCGAGATCATGACTACGGCGGCGATTCGCCGCTTGATCGCGTCCGCCGGACGCGAGCCTCACGAACGCGACACCTTCTACCGACTGCTCACGCCAGCCTGAAATCGGCGCATTTTGCGCCGCCAGGCCGGTAGAACGTGCCGGTCGAGTCGCGCGGCGGCGTCCGGGCCCGCCGGGCCGTTCGTGTTACGATCCAATCACACACGCGTCTGACGGGTGTTGTGTCGGTCAGACTTGCGAAAAGTTTCACAAGGTCGACGCCGCAGAGTTGGCCGTCGGGCGCGGGGTGCAGGGGAGCGGACATGGAACTTACCGTCCTCACGCAGTACGAAAATCAGCACATTGACGAGCGGCAGGCGCTGCCGGAGCGCTATCTCGGCCTCCCGCTCGAAGAGATGGATCGGCGGATTACGGCCGCGAAGGCGGCGCTCGGCAAGCGCTTGTTGATCCTCGGGCATCATTATCAACGTGACGAAGTGATCAAGTTCGCCGATTTCACAGGCGACTCGTGGAAGCTCTCGCGTCAGCTCGCGCACCGCAGCGAGGCCGATTTCATCGTGTTCTGCGGCGTCCACTTCATGGCCGAGAGCGCCGACATCCTCGCGGCGCCGCACCAGCAGGTCATCCTGCCGGATCTTGCCGCCGGCTGCTCGATGGCCGACATGGCGGACCTCGAACAGCTCGAGATGTGCTGGAAGGATCTCGAGCAGATGGGCGTCGCCAAGGGCGTCATCCCGGTCACGTACATCAACTCCGCCGCCGCGATCAAAGCCTTCGTCGGCGAGCGTGGCGGCGTGGTCTGCACGTCCGGCAACGCGATGGCCACGCTGCGCTGGGCCTGGGAGCGCGGCGAGAAGATCCTCTTCCTGCCGGACCAGCACCTCGGACGCAACACCGGCTACAAGATGGGCGTGCCGCTCGATCAGATGGCCGTGTGGGATCCGCACGAGGTATGGGGCGGCCTCGATCGCGACACCGTGTCGCGTGCGCGCCTGCTGCTGTGGAAGGGCCATTGCTCCGTCCACACGCGCTTCACCGTCAAGCAAATCGAGAACGTCCGTCGCCAGCATCCCGGCATCCGCGTCATCGTGCACCCCGAATGCACGTGGGAAGTCGTCCAGGCCGCGGACGACAGCGGCTCGACGGAATACATCATGAAACAGGTGCGCGAGAGCGCGCCCGGCTCCACGTGGGCCATCGGCACCGAGATCCACCTCGTCAACCGCCTGGCGAACGAAGTCGCGCCCAGTCGGACGGTCGTCACGCTCGACCAGTTCGGCTGCCTGTGCTCGACGATGTTTCGCGTGTCCCCGAACCACCTGCTCTGGATTCTGGAAAGCCTGCTCGACGGTAAGGTGCATAACCGCATTGTCGTGCCGGCCGAACAGAAGCACTGGGCCAAGGTGGCGCTCGACCGCATGCTGTCGATTCAGTAATCCTGGCGTCGATTGAAGGTGAGACGCTGACAGCCGCGCCGTCGCACGACGGGCTCGGCTGCACGCGCGTCGTGTCGGGGGCGGGGCGGACTTGATAGACTGAGTCGGACGATTCGATATTCACTAGCGAGGAGAACTGTCACATGGCCCATCAACTGCCTCCCCTGCCGTACGGATTCAACGCGCTCGAGCCCCACGTCGACGCGCAGACCATGCAGGTCCATCACGGGAAGCATCATCAGGCATACGTGAACAACTTGAATGCGGCCCTGGAGAAGCATCCGGAGCTGCAGGCCAAGAGCGTCGAGGATCTGTTGAAGGACCTCAACAGCATCCCCGAGGACATCCGCACGGCGGTGCGCAACAACGGCGGCGGACACGTCAATCACACGATGTTCTGGCAGATCATGGGCCCCGACGGCGGTGGCGCGCCGTCCGGCGCAATCGCCGACGCCATCACGTCCACGTTCGGCAGCTTCGACGCGCTCAAGGAACAGATGAACAAGGCCGGCGTCGGCCGGTTCGGCAGCGGTTGGGTGTGGTTGAGCGAGTCCGGCGGCAAGCTCGTGATCGAGAGCACCGCGAACCAGGACAACCCGCTGATGGAAGGCAAGAAGCCGATCTTCGGCATCGACGTGTGGGAACACGCCTACTACTTGAAGTATCAGAACCGCCGCCCGGACTACCTCACGGCGTGGTGGAATGTCATCAACTGGGCCGAAGTGAACAAGCGCCTCGCGAAGTAACGGCGCACGCGCGACGAGCACACGCGCGAGGCCAGATACGACGCAAGACAGAAACGAGGGCAAGGTCCGCGAGGGTCTTGCCCTTTCGTGTTTCTGTGTGTCCTACTCGCGTTTGAGGAGGATCAGCGGATCGATGCCAGCCGCGCGCCGCGCCGGCAGCAGCGACGCGAGGAAGACGATGGCGAGGACGAGCGCGATGACGGCGCCGTACGTGACCGCGTCCAGCGGCTCGATGCCGACGAGCAGGCTGCGCATCCACCGCGTCACGCCGGCGGCGACGCCGACGCCGAGCGCCAGACCGGCGAAGACGCGCAGCGCCGCCGAGAGCAGCACGCGGTGGAGGATGTCGCGCCGCTGCGCGCCGAGCGTGAGCCGCACCGCGAATTCGCGCGATCGCTGAACGACGTCCAGGGAGACGACGCTGAAGAGGCCCACCATCGCGAGCAGGAACGCGAGCGCCGCAAAGAGCGTGAAGAGCCAGACGCTGAACCGCCACGGCGCGACAGCCCTCCCCACGACCGCGTCCAGCGTGGTCACGCCATCGACGAGCACCGCGGGATAGATGCGCCGCGCTTCGGCCTGAATGACGCTGATGAGCGCGATCGGATCCGCGGACGTCCGCACGGTCAGGTCCCACGCCATCAGGCCCGACTGGTGCGACGGATCGTAGACGTCCAGCGTGTCATCGTCCAACCCGCGATACCGCACATCGCGCACGACGCCCACCACCGTCCGCCACGCCACCTTCGGTTCCTCTTTTCTCATCGTCGGCATATACATCCGCTTGCCGATGGGATCCTGTCCAGGCCACAGCCTGCGCGCCGCGCCTTCGCTGACGATGGCGACCGGCGGCGCATCTGCACGATCGTCCATCGTGAAGTCGCGGCCGCGCACGATGGCGATGTGCATGGCCGTGAAATAGCCGGGCGTGGCGCACTGATAGTTCAGCACCGGGTTCTGCCGCGTGGACGCCTCGCTGTGCGGCTGGCCGTCGAGCAGGACCCACGTCCCGTGCCCGATGGATCCCAGCCGCATCGGACGGATGTAGACGGCGCCCGCGGCCTGCACGCCTGGCATCGCGCGGACACGCTCCAGCAGCTCGTCGACGAGTGCGGTGCCGGAGGGCGCGCCGCGCGGCACGACGCTCAGCGTCAGCACGCGCTCGGGCACGAAGCCGAGATCGAGCTGTCGGAGGAGGACGAGGCTGCGGACGACGAGTCCCGCCGCGATGAGCAGAACGACGGCGAGGCCGATCTGCACGACGAGCAGCAGCGAGCGCGCGCGTTGGGACCGGACGCCCGTCGTGCCGCGCGCGGCGTCCTTGAGCGCGTCGACGAGATGCAGCGCGCCCGCGTGGCGGACCGGCGTCAGCCCGCACAGCAGCGCGACCGCGATCACCACCGCGCACGTGAACAACGCGACCGGCAAATCGATCGCCGCGTTCGCGAGTCGCGGCACATCGTCCGGTGCAAGCGCGATGATCGCCGCGGCGATCCAGCGCGACGCGACGAGGCCCAGTACGCCGCCCGCGACGGCGATGATCCCGGTTTCGATGGCCCACAGACGTCCCAGGCCGAGGCGCGACGCGCCGAGCGCGAGGCGGATCGCGTGCTCGCGGCGTCGCAGCGAGACGCGCGTCAGCATCAGGCCGGACACGTTCGCGCACGCAATCAACAGCAGGACGCCGACCGCCGCGAACAGCGACCACAGCGCGGATCGCACCGGCCCGTGCAGGTGATCCAGCAGCGGCGTGACGACGACGGTGGCGCCGAAGCGCGGCGCGCCTGTCTCGCGGTGCAGCCGCGCGGCGAGGGCGTCCAGTTCGACCTGCGCCATCGCGGGCGTCACGCCGTCGTGCAGCCGGCCGATGACGAAGAGCACGCCGACGGACGTCAGCGCGTTGGCGTTCCAGTCCTGCGTCGACGCCGCGAGGATCGGGACGACCGGCGTCCAGAACTCCGTGCCGCGCGGGACGTCGAACTCGGGCGGCAGGACGCCGACGACGGTGTGCGGCTTGTCGTTCAAACGGATCTGCGTGCCGATCGCGCCGCGGTCCGCCGCGAACCGCGTGACCCACGTCTCGTAGCGCACCACCGTCACGCGCCCCGCGTTGGGCAGGTCATCGTCCGCGTGCAGCAGACGTCCGAGGAACGGGCGCACGCCGAGCGTCTCGAAGAAGGACGCGCTGACACCGGCGGACGCGACGCGGACCGGTTCACCCCGTCCGTCCAGCACCGCCGGCCACGTGGACGAGCCGACCGCCGCGGTGTGCGAGAAGCTGCGCGTGTGGGTGGCCCAGTCCCGGAAGTTCTGATAGGAGAGCTCGCTGACGCCCTTGGTGAGGGCCGTGTCGGTTTCCCAGCAGATGACGAGATCACCGGGCGCGCGGACGGGCAGCGGGTCGAGCAGGACGGCGCGGACCGCGCTGAAGATCGCGCTGTTGGCGCCGATGGCCAGGGCCAGCGTCACGACGGCCGCCAGCGCGTAGCCCGGTGAACGCCGCAGGTGGCGAAGCGACAGACGCACATCGCGGAGCAGGTCCATGATCACCTCATCGAGCGTCCAGCCGATCTCGTCGGGGAAGGCTTCACGAGTACCGCACGTGCGGGTCGTCTGTCAATGCGTGCCACGGACGGAGGAGCGCCAGGCCGTTACGGCGTCGAGAACAGCACGACGTTCACTGTCGTCCCTTCCACGAGCGTGTCCACCTGCTCGGGGATCTCGATGTAGCCGTCCGCCTGCGACAAGCTGGTGATCTCGCCGGATCCTTTGAACGTCGGCACGGCGCGATCGCCGTCGAGACGGACGGGCAGGTATTGCAGGCGACCGGCCGGCGACGCGATCGCGCGGCTCAATGTGGCGCGCACGCACGCCGGCGCGCGCTGCGGCAGGCGCGCGCACGCGCGCAGCAGCGGCACGAGCAGGATCTCCGCATTCATCAGGCACGACGTCGGATTCCCCGAGAGCGCCAGCACGCGTTGTCGTCCGATCGTCGCGAAGGCCGTCGGTTTGCCCGGCTTCACCGCGATGCCGTGGAACAGCACGTCGCCGCGCTCGCGGAGCGCGTCGATCACGAGATCGCGCTCGCCGACGGAGCTGCCGCCCGAGAGCACGATGATGTCCGCGTCGCGCGCGCGATCGAGCGCCTGGCGGACATCGTCGAGCGTGTCCGCCGCGGCCCCTTGCGGCAGCGCGCCGCCGCCGTGCCGGCGGACGAGCGCCGAGAGCGTGAGCGCGTTCACGCTGTAGATCTGGCCGGGCGCGAGCGGCGCGCCTGGTTCGACGAGCTCGTCGCCCGTGGGGATGATGGCGACGCGCGGCTGCGCGAAGACGGTGAGCGCGTCGACGCCGAGCGCGGCAATCGATCCGACGCGTCCGGGCGTGAGGAGCGCGCCGGTCGAGACGATGAGATCGTCTGGCGTGACGTCGATGCCGCGCGCGACGATGTGCTGGCCGGGCCGGATGGCGCGGAGCACGTCGATGTGGGACGCGTCCGCGGACGAAGGGCGCGTGTCCTCCACCATGATCACGGCGTCGGCGCCCGTGGGGATCGGCGCGCCGGTCGCGATCTCCATGCACGTCGAGGCCTCGACATCGCCGCGTGCGACCACGCCCGCGTACAGCCGTTCGAGCACGCGCAGGGTGCGCGGACTGGTGGCCGTGGCGCCGGCGGTGTCCTCGGCGCGTACGGCGTAGCCGTCCATGGCGGACTTGTCGAACGGCGGCACGAACGCGGTGGCGCGGATGTCTTCGGCGAGCACGCGGTCCGCGGCGTCCTTGATGGGGACGCGCTCGACGCGATCGATGGGGGCGGCGGCCTGCGCGACGGTGCGCAGCGCTTCGGACATCGAGATGGTGGACGTGAAGGGGCGCATGTCGTTCGGTGGTGCCAGTGTCGGGCGATGCCTGCGTCGCGCGATGCCTGCGTCGCGCGATGCGTGCGTCGATCGTCGCGTGTGTATCCAGCGTGCGTATCGAATGCGTGTGCGTATGTGTGTGTCGGGCGTGCGTCTCGTGTGCAGCCTTACTTCGTGACCTCGCGAATCAGGTGGTTCAGTTCCGGCAGCACGAGCTTCGTCATGGCGAGCCGGACGGCGGCTTCGGACCCGGGCAGGCAGACGACGAGCCGGCGGCGGATGATGCCGGCGAAGGCGCGGCTCAGCATCGCGCCGGGGCCGATGTCCTGATAGCTCAGCATGCGGAACAGTTCACCGAATCCCGCCAGCTCGAGATCCAGCACCGGCGTGAGCGCCTCGAACGTGCAGTCTCGCGCGGCAATGCCGGTGCCGCCGGTGGTGATGACGACCTGCATGACTTCCTTGTCGACCTGCTTCAGCACCTCGACGCGGATGGCCTCGATGTCGTCCGGCACGACTGCGCGATGAACGATCTGGTGGCCGTGCGCGGCCAGCAGGTCCGCGATGGCTGCGCCGGATTTGTCGGTGTCCAGAGATCGCGTATCGCTGATGGTGACAATGGCGCAGCGGACGATCAGGGGAGGCGCCGACGCGTGCGCGTGGGAAGTCACCAGGAGAGTATAGAAAAGAACGCCTTCGCGGGGACACCTCCTTGTGACGGCGGGTGTCCGCCTCGAAGGTCCGCCGAAGCTCTCTGCTAGAATCCGCCTCATGATTCGATTGACCTCATCCCTCCGGCGGGCGGCCGGCGTGGCGGCGGCGTTGGCGCTTGGTCTGATGGCCGTTTCGCTCGGTGCGGCAGACGCCCCGGCAGCGGGCGGTGCAGGGGGCCAAGCGCTCGACAAGGCGGCCGAGCGATGGGTGTCGCGCACGCTGGCGGCGATGACGCTGGAACGGAAGATCGGGCAGATGCTCGTGCCGACGTTCGAGTCGCGATATCTGAGCACCGATAGCGACACCTTCGAACACCTCGCGCGGCTCGTGCGGGAGCGCCACGTCGGCGGCTTCCTGATCTTTGGCGGCACCGAGGCCGCGCCGGCCGTCCTGCTGAACGCCACCTACGGCACGGTCACGCTGGGGCAGCCGCTCGCGGCGGCGTCCATCCTGAACCGTCTGCAGGCGCTGTCGGACGTCCCGCTGCTGAACGCCGCGGATTTCGAGAGCGGCGCGGGATTCCGGCTCA
>Ga0187894_10003546_pt1 | contig 17395 bp, 12 predicted proteins | sample GBC1701081metaG_FD_136650 | JGI IMG/M metagenome (GOLD analysis project Ga0187894, IMG submission 136650) | White microbial mat communities from a lava cave in the Kipuka Kanohina Cave System on the Island of Hawaii, USA - GBC170108-1 metaG ...
CCGGAGCGCGCCGCTGCCGACCGGCGGCCACATTGAGCAGTCGGATGCGACCAGTTGGATGGGCATGTATTGCCTCAACATGCTGACGATTTCGCTGGAGCTCGCCCGGGACAATCGGGCCTACGAAGACGTAGCCAGTAAATTCTTCGAACACTTCGTCTACATCTGCCGCGCCATGAACAACATCGGCGGCGAGAAGATCGAATTGTGGGACCGCGAAGACGGCTTCTTCTACGACGTGCTGCACCTGCCGAACGGAGAAACGACACATATGAAGGTCCGCTCGATGGTCGGCTTGATTCCTCTATTCGCGGTGGAGACGCTCGAGTCTGAGCTTGTGGACAGTTTGCCGCGGTTCAAGCACCGGATGCAGTGGTTCATCGAGAACCGGCCGGACTTTGCACAGCATCTGGAAACGCAGTCCTCCAACGGAGGCGTACAGCGGTTTCTCTCGCTCGTGAGTCGCGATCGACTCAAATCCGTGTTGCGGTATATGCTGGACGAAGAAGAGTTCCTGTCTCCCTACGGTATTCGTGCCCTCTCGCGCTATCACAAAGAACATCCCTATGTAGTGTCAGTGATGGGCCGCGAGCATCGCGTGGACTACGAACCGGCGGAATCTAGCACAGGCCTGTTCGGGGGTAATTCGAATTGGCGCGGACCGATCTGGTTTCCGGTCAACTATCTCCTGATCGAGTCGCTGCAAAAGTTTCACTACTTTCTCGGCGATCAGTATCAGGTGGAGTATCCGACCGGATCGGGCCATCAATCCACGCTCTGGCAAGTGGCGGCCGAAATCTCACGCCGTTTGACGCATATCTTCCTCCAGAATGCCGAGGGCAAACGTCCGGTATTCGGCGGAACGAACCGAATTCAGGACGATCCGCATTGGCGCAACAACGTATTGTTCTACGAGTACTTCCACGGGGACAACGGGGCAGGCATCGGTGCAAGCCATCAGACTGGCTGGACTGGCCTGGTGGCGAAGCTGATTCAACAGTCAGGGGAGTAGGGCGGCACAGATTGGGCGGGTCTTCTTGCTCGCGCAACGCTCGGCCTGAGAAGGCCCTCGGTGGACGCGCGCAGTGAAAGACCGCCCAATCCGCACCGCCGAGGGAGGTGGGTAATTATGAAGGTTGAAAAAGAAGACTGTCGGAACCTCGACCGGGCGCTCAGTCTCGAATGGCTCGAGACGAACGGTAGAGGGGGATTTGCCTCCGGCACAATCGCGGGCGCAAACACCCGCCGATATCATGCGCTCTTGCTGACGGCCCGCAAACCGCCGAGCGAACGGTTCGTCCTGGTCAACCACCTCGAAGAATGGCTCGACATCGACGGCCAGGCGATTCCACTGTCAACGAACCTGTATCCGGGCGCCGTCCATCCGGCCGGTTATGAGCACTGTATCGAATTTTCAACAGATCCCTGGCCGACCTGGACTTTCGACTGCAACGGATTGACCGTCCAGCGGGAGATCCTGTCGATCCACGGCCGCGATATCGTGATTGTGCGATGGAAGCTGGTCGGTAAGAAGCACTTGCGAGCCGTGCTGCGGGTGAGACCGAAGCTCACAGGGCGCGACTATCATGGGACGCATCACGAGAATGGAAGACTCTCGACGGAGGCTCAGATCGAGAGCGGGATGGTCGTGTGGCATCTTTACTCCGATCTGCCTCCAGTGCGGGCCTTCCATTCAGGAAGGTATCGCCATGAACCAAATTGGTATCGGCACATACAACTCCCCGTCGAACAGCAACGCGGACTCGATGCCGAAGAAGACTGGTGGTCGCCCGGAGAGTTCACGCTCGACCTTGAGTCCGGATCCACCGGGACCCTGGCCCTCACCAGTGAGACCAGCGACCGGCTCGACGTCGTGGCCCTTGCGAAGCGCGAGAAGTCTCGCCGGGACACAGTCCGACAAGCCGCCCCAGCCGCTGATTCTTTGGCTGGCGCACTCTGGTGCGCTGCGGAAATGTACCTCTCCGAGCGAGAGACGCAGCAAACAGTGATCGCCGGGTATCCCTGGTTTACCGATTGGGGCCGCGACACGTTCATCTCGTTGCCCGGCCTCTGTTTGGTCACTGGTCGATTGGATGTGGCCTGGCAGGTCATCGCCTCCTTCGCCGCGCACGTGTCCGAAGGCATGGTGCCAAACCGCTTCCCCGATGCAGGCGAGCAGCCGGAATACAACACGATCGACGCCTCGCTCTGGTTTATCCACACGATCGATCGCTACCTCGCAGCGTCACGAGATGAGGCCCGCGCACGCGCGACCGCTTGGCCTGTGGTGAAGCAGATTCTCGACGGCTACCGCCGAGGCACACGGTACGGGATTAGGATGGACGAGGATGGTTTGATTACGGGCGGAGTTCCCGGCGCGCAATTGACCTGGATGGATGCGAAGGTCGGTGATTGGGTCGTCACACCGCGCCATGGAAAACCGGTGGAGATCCAAGCGCTTTGGGTTCGAGCGCTGGAAGTCGGCGAAACTCTCGCGCGACGATTCGGCGAAGCGGACTATGCCGATCAGTGCCGGAATGACCGCAGCAACGCAATCGCATCCTTCCGCGAACGGTTTTGGTACGAAGACGGCGGCTACCTCTATGATGTGATCGATGGACCAGAAGGAAACGATGCGTCGCTCCGTCCCAATCAACTCTATGCCGTCTCGCTGGTTGACGAACTGGTCCAGCGCGACCGCGCGCAGCAGATTCTTCGCCTCGTCGAAGAGCAACTCCTGACGCCTGTCGGACTCCGCACGTTGTCGCCGCACGATCCTCGCTATCGCGCTCGATACGAAGGTGGCGTGGTGGAACGCGACGGCGCCTATCACCAGGGCACGGTCTGGCCCTTCTTGTTGGGCCCGTTTGTGACAGCCTGGATGAAAGCATTCGGCCAGAGCGCCGCAGCAGAGAACCAGGCTCGCAGTTTTCTCGCCGGCCTCGAAGCGCATCTGCATGAAGCCTGTCTGGGCCAAGTCTCGGAAATTTTCGATGCTCAGGCTCCGCACCAGCCGCGAGGCTGTTGCGCGCAAGCTTGGTCGGTGGCCGAACCCTTGCGGGCGCTCATCGAAGATCTAGGGGTCATCGCTGAGACTGCCCGCCCCAAGGTGAAGACCGTGATCATACGCCAGCGCCGCGAATCGAGCCCAGTCGCGAAGCCATCATCGAAAAGCACTGTCCCACGACAGAAGAAAGACGACGTGAAAGATCGTGCCATACGCGATCCTCTGCTATGATCTGGACCAAGAATGTTCCATTACTTGCCGTAGAACTGTGAAAGACTTTTTCGCCCGCATCACTCCTCCCTGCCGCGACGTGACACGGCTCGTGTCCGAATCCATGGACCGGACGCTCCCGCTCTTGATCAGGATTCAACTGCAACTGCATTACTGGATATGCCAAGCCTGCGCGCAATACCGGCGGCAACTGTTGGCCCTACGGCAGGCCACGCGGCGTTCGGCATCTGAGACCCACGCCCAAGAGGACACGCAGCTTTCCGCTGCCGCCAAGGCCCGGCTCAAAGAAGCCCTTCGCGCTAGGCGCGACTAGCGCCACCGCTCCATCCGCCGTGATATAGGGGCTGGCAACATATCTCAGCCGCGGCGCGATAAGAAAAGATACCCGCTCCCTTACCGCCTCCGCCTAACGTAGTCGCGTCAGCCGCGTTTGTAAGATCATACCCTTCACACCGACTACCTCTTACCGGAATGTTCAGAAAGTCCATCCAGCGCGGCTTCAACGAAATATCCCCGTTTCCTCCCCCACGCCCTCCAAGTAATGGCAGAGACGGTGGAGGTACCTGCGCCTTGCGCAGAGGCGAGGGCACTGCACTCGCCGAACGGAGGCAGTCGCGATAGCGACGGCGAGGACTGCCGAAGGTCCGCTGACGACAGTGACAACGGACCGAGTTCCGCAACCGAGCAGACGGAAGCTTAGCGCGGTCGAGCTGCAGCGCTGAAGCAGGTAGGGCCTCGCCTCAAACCATGTCGCTCTTATCCTGTAAGACCTCTCTCCCTCGTCCGACTACGCTCCATGTCTACACAGCACGACATCATCATTATCGGTACCGGTCCGGGCGGGGGCACGCTGGCGTATAAACTGGCCCCGTCAGGGAAGAAGATTCTCCTCTTAGAGCGTGGCGGCTATTTGCCACGTGAGAAGGACAACTGGAGCTCAAAGCCCGTCTTCATCGACAACAAGTACAAGGCTAAGGAGACCTGGAAAGATAAAGACGGAAACACGTTTCACCCCGGCATCCACTACAATGTCGGCGGCAATTCAAAAGTCTATGGTGCGGCGTTGCTGCGCATGCGCCATCAAGACTTTGGCGAGGTGAAGCATCACGGCGGCATCTCCCCGGAATGGCCGATCCGCTACGACGACCTCGAGCCCTACTACACACAGGCCGAGCATCTGTACCACGTGCACGGCAACCGTGGAGAGGACCCCACCGAACCAAAGGCCAGCGCACCCTACATGTATCCGGCCCTCACGCACGAACCCCGCATTCAGGAACTACACGAAGACTGGCAGAGGTGCGGCTACAAGCCTTTTCACCTGCCGGTCGGCGTGATGCTGAACGAGGAACAAAAAGAAAAGAGCTCCTGCATCCGCTGCAGCACATGCGACGGTTTCCCCTGTTTGGTGAATGCGAAGGCTGACTCGCAAGTGGTCTGTGTCGACCCGGCGTTGCAATATCCAAACGTGTCAATGGTCACCGGTGCAATGGTCACTCGGTTAGAGACCAGTGCATCGGGGCGAGAGATTACGGGCGTTGTTGTTGAGCGGAACGGGCAGCAAGAAACCTATAAAGCCAACCTCGTGGTGATATCAGCCGGCGCCATCAATTCGGCAGCGTTGTTACTGCGTTCCGTGAACGACCGACATCCGAACGGCCTGGGCAATTCCTCCGATCTCGTCGGCCGCCACTATATGTGCCACAACAATTCGGCCATGCTCGCGATTTCCAAGCGCCCGAACCCGACCGTGTTTCAAAAGACGATCGGCTTGAACGATTTCTATTTTCCATCGACCGACTGGGAGTATCCCATGGGCCATATTTCGATGATCGGCAAGCAGGATTTGGAATCGCTGCGGGCCGGCGCGCCGGCCTTTACCCCTGGCAAGGCCCTCGACGCGATGGCCAAACACTCGCTCGACTTCTGGATGACCTCGGAAGACCTGCCTGATCCCAACAACCGCGTGCTCGTCGGCAAAGATGGCACGATCACGCTGGCCTATACGGAAAACAATCTGGAAGCTCATCGCCGCTTAGCCGCGAAGCTCAAGAGCATGCTGAATCACATCGGCTGCGAAGAACATCTGCTGCCGACGCACCTCTATCTCGGAAAGAAGATTCCGATTGCGGGCACGGCGCACCAGTGCGGGACGGTGCGGTTCGGGCGCGATCCACAGACTTCCGTCCTGGACGTGAATTGCAAGGCACACGATCTGGACAATCTCTACGTGGTCGATGCGAGCTTCTTTGTGTCGAGCTCAGCGGTGAACCCTTCGCTGACGATCATCGCCAATGCTCTACGCGTGGGAGACCATCTCCTGGAAAGGCTGCGCGCATGATTCCTCGAATGGATGAAGGCGATCATGGAGAGTCCTGCCGGGTGACGCCCGGACAGAAGCATGTCGTGATCCTGGGAGGAGGCTTCGGCGGAGTGTATGCCGCGATCGAGTTTGAAAAGACGTTGGCTCGGGATTCGAACGTGTCCGTGACGCTCGTCAACCGCGAGAATTTCTTTCTCTTCACCCCGATGCTGCACGAAGTCGCCTCCGGCGACCTGGACATGACCAACATCGTCAACCCGATTCGCAAGCTCTTGCGCCGCGTGGAGTTCTTCCACGGGGAGGTGGAGTCCATCAATCTGGTGCGGCGACAGATCAGTCTGGTGCATGGGGAGACGCACCACGGGCATGTCCTCCCCTTCGATCATCTGGTGCTGGCTTTCGGGTCAGTCACGAATTTCTACGGTCTGCCAGGTCTGGCGGAACGGGCCCTCACGATGAAGACGCTCGGCGATGCCATCTATCTCCGCAATCGTATGATCGCCCATCTGGAAGAAGCCAACTTCGAATGCGCGGCCCCGGAGCGGAAGCCGCTCCTGACCTTCGTAGTCGCAGGCGGTGGGTTCGCCGGGGTGGAAACGATGGCCGGAATGAACGACTTTCTCCGGGACGCGCTTCCGTTCTATCCGAACCTGCGGCCTGACATGCTGCGTCTGGTGCTTGTGCATTCCGGGCCGGTTATTCTTCCCGAACTCGGCGAGCAATTAGGCCGCTACGCGCACGAGAAATTGTCGGCCCGCGGGGTCGAAATCAGGACTAACGTGAAGGTCGTCGAGATGTCGGATCTCGAAGTCCGCTTGAGCGATGGAACCGACATTACGACCAGCACCCTGGTTTGGACGGCCGGGACCGCGCCCAATCCGTTACTTGCCACGCTGCCTTGCAAGACGAAAGGGGGACGCCTCCTCGTGAACGACTCTCTGGAAGTGCCGGACTGGCCAGGCGTCTGGGCGTTGGGCGATTGTGCGTTGATTCCGGATCAAGTGACAGGCGGGTTCCATCCGCCGACGGGACAACATGCGATGCGTGAAGCCAGGGTGGCGGCCCGCAATGTCACGGCGGCCTTTCGCGGCACGGCGAAGCAACCGTTTCGATTCAAGACCATCGGTCTCCTTGCGGCCATCGGCCGGCGCACTGGTGTAGCCAGAATTCTGGGCTTCAATTTCTCGGGGGTGATTGCCTGGTCCTTGTGGCGGGCGATCTATCTCAGCAAGCTGCCGCGTATTGAGAAGAAGTTCCGCGTCGTGCTCGACTGGCTGCTCGATTCGATTTTCACGAAGGATCTCGTTCAATTCCAGACTCTCCGTGGCCAGGCTGCGGCTTTCACCGCGTCTCAACCGGCGGGCGATCTCACAGCAGAGCCGGTGATCTCGAGTCGGGGTTAGGCCATGCGGCTCAGGAACCTGCTCATCCGAACCTTTCTGATCATTGCGGTGCTCATACCCTTGCTTGCGATGCAGGTTTTCGCAGGAGAGAGCCCCCCGGCATCGGTGACTGCTGTCGGCTCGATCGGCTTTACCGTATCGGAGATGGACCGATCTGTCGCGTTCTATTCAAATGTGTTGACGTTCAAACCCGTCAGTGACGTGGAGGTCGATGGTCCTGAGTATGACCAGCTCTGGGGCATCTTCGGCGTGCGGGCGCGAGTGGTCCTGATGCAGCTTGGCGCGCAACAGCTTGAGCTGATCGAATTTCTGTCGCCGCCCGATGTCCGACCGATCCCCGTGCCGTCCTACAGCCACGATCTCTGGTTTCAGCATGTTGCGATTGTAGTGCGCGACATGGAAGCGGCCTGGGCGCAGCTGCGCAAGCATCATGTCCGGCAGATTTCGCCGCGCCCGCAGATGATTCCGGTATCGAACATTGCTGCTGCCGGGATCAAGGCGATCAAATTCCGCGATCCGGACGGGCACAATCTCGAACTGCTGTGGTTTCCGGAGGGAAAAGGCAACCCTGTCTGGCATGAGCCGTCCAACGGTCTCTTCCTAGGAATCGACCATACGGCTCTGACCGTGCGGAGCACCGAGAACAGCACCAAGTTCTATCGCGACCTATTGGGGATGACGGTCGCCGGGGGAACGCTCAACATGGGCACAACGCAACAGTATCTCGACAGTCTGCCCGGTGCCCGTACGCGCATCACCGGCCTGGCACCAAAGGTGGGTCCGCCTGGCCTGGAATTTCTGGAGTATGAACTGCCGACGGCAGGTCGGCCATTCCCCATCGATTCGCACCCGACCGATCTCTGGCATTGGCAGACGACGCTGGTCGTTCCCGATGTGGAGGCTGCGGCTGCTCAGGTTCACGGAATGGGACAGATGATCTCTTCCGGCGTCGTCACGCTCCCGGATAAGTCATTGGGATTCGGGAAAGGTTTCTTGGTACGGGACCCAGATGGTCATGTCATGCAACTGGTGTCACAATGACCACCGCAACCCTCTCCGCAAGAGGAACGTCGCGTAAGACGACGACCTGGATGAAGCTGGCTCTGCCGGCCTTGTTTGTTGTGGCCGGCTGGTGGGGTCTGTCCTCGTCCGATTACGAACGATATCTTTCTCCGACCCTGCTCGCGCAGTGGCTCAACGGCACCGGTCCGCTCGCGCCGCTGCTGTTGATCGGGAGCATGGTCTGTATGGCCGTGATTCCACCGATTCCAAGCCTGCCGTTGGTCCTCGCTGCCGGGGCTGCCTTCGGCCCGTTTGATGGCGCCCTCTATGCCGTGATCGGGGCCGAGATCGGCGCGATTACCTGCTTTCTGGCTGCACGAGCATTGGGGCGCGAGACGCTTTCGCATGTGATGAAGCCCGGGCCGACGTTTGGCCAGATGTGTACCGATCACCAGCTGATGAGCGTGGTGTTCTTTGCCCGCTTGATCCCAATTTTTTCGTTCGAGGTGAGCTTCGGCGCAGGGTTGACGAATATCTCGCTCAAGACCTTCGCACTTGCGACCCTGTTCGGGGTGGCACCGCCGACCTTTGCCTTTACCTATCTTGGCAGCAGCATGATCGGCGCCCAGTGGCCGTTGATCGCGGTTGGGGCCGCGATGGTCCTGTTCTTTCTGGCGATGCCCAAAATTCTGACGCAGTACCGGACGAGTGCCTTCGCGCGTCTGCTCCTCGGCCCCCAGCCGGTCCCGACTTTGGCGGCAACCAGACGGGCGGAGATTCCACTTCAGATCCGCTGCATCGGCTGCGGCGCGACGATGCCAACCGCATGATCGTTTCCTCGATTGTCCAAGATCCATACCGACTTGCCCGTAGTTGCAGCATTTCCATCTCCGGTGCTAGACTTCCCCGTTGACCCTGCTATTCCCCAGTACGCAACAGGACGTATGCCGGTATTGACGGGAAAGGTCGGCATGGCACAAGACGTTACCGCGCTCGACAATCCGAAACGTCTGGAGACTCTTCGCTCGTACGAGATTCTCGATACCCAGCCAGAGCCGGCTTTCGACCGCCTGGCGAAGCTCGCCGCGCAAATCTGCGGGGCTCCCTACGCCGCCATTACCTTCATCGACCGTGAGCGGGCGTTCTATAAATCCAAAGTCGGGTTCACCGACAGCGATGCGCCTGGTATGTCGGGATTTTGCCACCATGCGACTCATCACTGCGACCTCTTCATCGTGCCGGACGCAACGCAGGACGAACGATTCGCGTCGAGCCACATGGTCACCGGGGCCGCCCAAGTGCGGTTTTACGCCGGCATGCCGCTGACCACCGTTGAAGGCCATGCGCTCGGGACACTCTGTGTGCTCGATCGAACCCCGCGCCAGCTCACCAAAGAACAGGCCGACGCGCTGCTGGTGCTGGCGAGCGAAGTCGTGACCGAACTCGAGCTGCGCCGCACACGCAAGAGCCTGGCAGAGAGCACATTTCGACAGGACCCGTTCCTCCTCGCACGGCATAAGGCGGATGAATTCCTTCGTGCGCTTCTCGAAGGCACCATTTCTTCCACAGGCACAGACTTTTTGCACGAACTGGTTCGCCACGTTGCTGCCGCTCTGGGCATTCGCTATTCCTTCGTGGGGCATCTGCTCCCGGGCTCACGTATCCGAACCCTTGCCTTTTGGAAGGGCGACGGCTTCATGGACCAGGTTGAATATGATCTCGACGGCACCCCCTGCACGAACGTAATCGCCGGAGAGACCTGCCACTATGCCCAGGATGTCCAGAACCTTTTCCCGCTTGACCGGGATCTGGTAACCCTGGGTGTGTCGAGCTACCTAGCCGTGCCGTTGAAGGATCCAAAAGGCAAGGTCATGGGTCATCTCGTTGCGATGGATGTGAAACCGATGGTCCTCACCACTGAGGACATTGAGGTCTTCAAATTATTTGGCGAACGTGCCGGCGTTGAGATCTATCGCCAAGTGATCGAGTGGTCCCTTCAAGAACGCGAGGCGACCCTGCGCGCGATCGCGGAAGGGACGGCGGCCGATGTCGGCGGCGAGTTTTTCCTGTCTCTCGTGAGAAATCTCGCAGCGGCGCTGGCCGTGGAATATGCGTTCGTGTCCGAATTCTGTGTCGATCGGTCCAAGGTGCGCACCCTAGCCTTTTGGGCGGGCGATCATTTCAAAGACAATTTCGAGTACGCCATTGCCCATACGCCCTGTGAAAAGGTGCTGGCGGGCGAGTTGTACTATTGTTCGGACAAGGTGGCTGACCGGTTTCCGCTCCACAAGCAGGATCTGGAGGGACTCGGTGTCGAGAGTTACCTGGCAATCCCGGTGATCAGCGCCTCTGGACAGGTGCTAGGGCATCTGGCGGTCATGGACCGCAAGCGCATGGAACTCGAACAACTCGATCTCTCTGTCTTCAAGATATTCGGAGCGCGGGCCGGCGCCGAACTTGAGCGCACACACATGGAAGCCACGTTGAAAGAGAATGAGGAGCGGCTGCGAGATCTCTTCGACGAGGCACCGATCGCCTATGTAAATGAGGGCCTCGATTCCAAGTTCATTCGCGCCAACCGGGTGGCCATGCGCAGCCTGGGCATTACTCCAGACCAGGTCGAGGGCACATACGGCAAGTCGTTTGCCCCCGACACACCCGATGCCCAACGGCGTCTGAAAGACGCGTTTACTTCTATCGGCAAGGGTATCGACACCAGCGGTGTCGTGCTCGAACTGCGGCGCAAAGACAATGGGAAACCGCTCTGGATTCAGTGGTGGTCGAGGCCGGACCCGAGCGGCACGTACACTCGCACCATGTTCATCGACATCACCGAACGGGTATTGATGGAGCAGGAGAAAGCCAGGCTCGAAGCGCAAAACATCTACCTGCAAGAAGAAATTCAAGGGAGCCACAACTTCGAGGAGCTGATCGGCAGCTCGACCACGCTGAAAAAAGTGCTCAAAAACGTGGAGCGGGTTGCCCCCACCGATTCGACGGTGCTCATCACCGGCGAGACCGGGACTGGCAAGGAACTGATCGCGCGCGCGATCCATAACTTAAGCCCGCGCAAGAACAAGCCGCTTGTGAAGGTCAATTGCGCGGCTATCCCAGCCGGCCTGATCGAAAGCGAGCTGTTCGGTCACGAGAAAGGCGCCTTTACCGGCGCGCTGAGCAAAAAGATGGGCCGCTTCGAGCTAGCCGATAAAGGGACCATCTTCCTCGACGAAATCGGGGAACTGCCGCTTGATCTGCAATCGAAACTCCTGCGTGTGCTGCAGGAAGGCGAGTTCGAGCGGGTTGGCGGCACGCAGACATTCAAAGTGCACGTGCGAGTGATCGCAGCGACGAACCGAGATCTTGAGCAGCAATCGAAGACTGGTCACTATCGCCCCGATCTGTATTATCGCCTCAATGTATTCCCGATTCACTTACCCGCGTTGCGCGAGCGCCAGGGCGACATCCCGCTGCTGGTGCAGTACTTCGTGCGTAAATTTGTGGCCAATTTCGGCAAAAAGATCGACCGGATTTCTGAACAGATGATGGCAGCACTTCAGCGCTACCAATGGCCGGGCAACATTCGCGAACTGGAGCATGTGATCGAGCGCGCGGTGATCTTGAGCGAAGGATCGGAGTTGGAACCGATTGAATGGCTCTCGCCGTCACACGGCAAAGCCGGCGCAGCGAAAACGCAGACGCTCGAAGAAATGGAACGCCAGCATATAGTCGATGTCCTCGAGCAGACCAACTGGCGCGTGAGCGGTGAAAAGGGCGCGGCCAAAATCCTCGGACTCAATCCCACCACGCTCGAAGCGCGTATGAAGAAGCTCGGGATCGAGCGCGTGAAGCGTGAGAAGTGATGAGTGATCGGTGATGTGTTGAGAGAAGTCGTTCATCGTTTCCTCTGAATCGTGGTTCGCATTTTCCGCTCATTCTGTTTTTCCCTGCCATACGCCACACGCTATAAGCTCTTTGTCCTCGACTATCAGCCATTAGCCATCAGCTCTTCTCTTTTTCCCAACATTTCGTGACCGTCCCAATATTTTGGGAATCACTCTCGACTGTTTTCTCGCGTCACCATCTGGCACGTCCCTCATCTCCTCTTTCTACATCAATCACTTATGCCATCCGGCCGGTCACGCAATCAGTCTGGCATCACTGTTGCTGAATACCCGGTCATCAGACGAACACAAAGGAGAGGAAGAGATGATGCTCAAGATTACGAAGATTCAAGAAAGCAGGAGCGACGTGCTCCTCAAGTTGGAAGGCAAGATTACCGCACAGTGGGCGGCCCTCCTCGACGGCGTCTGTCGGGCGTTCCTTCGAGAGGAGAAAACCGTGTGTTTGGATTGCTCCCATGTCGATTTCATCGATGCCAGTGGAGTTGAGGTCTTGAATAGCCTTCCACGGGCGCAAGTCACCCTTTTAGGCGCTCCCGGTTTTGTGACGGAGTTGCTGCAGATTGGAGCCCGGTCATGAACACAGATGCCATTGCCTATACAGAGTCCATCGGTCACAGCCCATCAATCAGCAGCCGGAAGTCGCAGGCGGTCAAGTCGTCCGGTCTCACAAAAGCCGAGGACACGCTCGTCGCGAGGCTCAGGCGCGGTGATGAGGGGGCCTTCGATGAACTGGTCAACCAACACCATGGCATGCTCATCCGAATGGCCATGGGCTACGTGGCCGATCGGGAAGTGGCTGAAGAAGTCGTTCAGGACACCTGGCTGGCGGTGATCGAAAGCCTGAATCGGTTCGAAGGCCGGTCGTCCATTCGCACCTGGATCTGCGGGATTCTGATCCACAAGGCCAAGGATCGCGGCGTCCGCGAGAAGCGGCATACGACCTTCTCGGCCTTCGAGTCCTACGATGACGACAACGACGAAGCAGTCGATCCCTTCCGGTTCCAACAGAGCGGCGAATGGGCCGGTCACTGGGCCTTCCCCCCTCAGCCCTGGGACGACCAGACGCCGGAGAAGCTCTTGGCGTCGAAGCAGGCAGTGGACTGTATGCAGCGGGCGATCGAGGCCTTGCCGGCAACCTTAAAGGAAGTCCTGATTCTCCGCGATGTGGAAGGGGTAGAGGCCAAAGAAGTCTGCGAGATGCTGAACATCACCGAAACCAACCTGTACGTACGGTTGCACCGGGCTCGGGAACGGGTGAGAGTGGCGGTCGAGGCCGTCTTAGGATGAGGTCAAGGCCGAGGCTAAGGGTAAGAAGAACAGGTCCCGCACAACCTTAACCTCAGCCTCAGCCTGCTCCTGCCGGGAGGCCGTGTAAGGAACCCAGGAATAGAAAGACTCAGGGGTGACACCACGATCGGAGGGCACCCCGCATGAAAGACCATCCTTCCCAATGGATCCGCAGTGGCCAGACTTGCTGCGATGTCACGAATCGAGCCTCCGAATATCTGGACGACCGCATTCCCTTCCTGACCAAAGTCCGGGTCTGCCTGCATCTCGCGTCCTGCGCTCACTGCCGTGTCTATGTGAAACAGATTGATCTCGTTTCCTCTGCGCTTAGGAGCCTCCCCAAGCTCTATCCCTCGCCAGGGAATCGTCTTCGCCTGCACCAACGGTTTGCCGCTCATCACGGTCAGTCAGCTTCTGGTAATTGACCGCTGCTTGATCATACGAACCACGACATCTTGCTCAAGTGCCTCCACATAGTCGTAAGTCGTGGCCGGAAGTGGATTCACCTCTTGCAGCAAGATCACATCGGGCTGCGCCTCGGCCAATTGCTTAATGCGCAGCGTGAATCGCGCCCTGTGCTGTTCGTCCGTTTCAACCTGGCTCACCCAGAGGTTGCTAACTTCCAACCCGTGCAACGTATTGCAGGTGAGGACCTTGAACGTGGTAGGAAGTGAAACCGGCTGTGGAGCCGGTGACATGAATCCGGGCATGGCCTGGCAGCCAGGCAGGAACCAGGCCATCGTTCCGATCACCAGCATGCGACAACGATTCATAGAACCTTAGTCGTGTGCTGCGGGCTCGATCTTACTGATCTGTAAGTTCCCTTGCTCCGGTACGACATAGCCTCAGGGGGCGCAAGCCCCCTCTGCCTAGCAGTCTGCTGAAGAACTCTATGAGGGCGCAGGAATTTCACCGGTCTGCACGGCTGGGATAACAGGAGTACACCAGGCAGGATGCTCAAAAAGGCCGTCCAGCAAGGCCGTAGCTAGCGAAGAGGCGAGGCGTACTCTTCGGTACGTTGAGCCTCTGAGCGAAGCGAGAACGCCGCTGGCGGACTTTTTCAGCCTCCTGCTAGATCCGTCATACTGGGGGTTGTATGCCGAGTGCAATGCTCTACGACCGTCTGCAATTTGCCTTCACCTCCACCTTTCACTATCTCTTTCCTCAATTGACGATGGGGCTGGCCCTGCTGCTGCTCTACTTGAGAAGCCGCGCCCTCGCCAGCGGCGACGAGCACTACCATCAGGTCGCGCGGTTCTGGACCAAGATTTTTGTCTTAAGCTTTACCTTCGGCGTCGTCACCGGTATTCCGCTGGAGTTTCAGTTTGGCACCAACTGGGCCAAATTTTCGAACTTCGCCGGTGGAGTCATCGGCCAGACTCTGGCGATGGAAGGAATGTTCGCCTTTTTCCTGGAATCGTCGTTTCTCGGAATCCTGCTGTTCGGAGAAAAACGATTTAGTCAGCGCGTGCAATGGTTCGCCGCGCTGATGCTCTTTCTTGGCTCCTGGCTCTCAGGCTATTTCATTCTGGCGACAAACGCCTGGATGCAGCATCCCGTTGCCTATACGGTTGCTCCCGATGGCCGCCTGTTTGTGGGCAGTCTCTCAGGCTTGCTCACCAATCCTTGGCTCTTCTGGCAGTACTCTCACAATATGACGGCGGCAGTCGTCACGGCCTCGTTCGTCATGGCGGCGCTGGGAGCCTATTATCTTCTCTCGGATCGGCACGTTTTGTATGCCAAGACCTTCCTCCGCACCGGTGTCGTGGCCGGGGCCATTGCCGCTGCGCTCATGGGATTTCCTACGGGTCACGGGAATGCCCGGCAGGTCTTCGAGCACCAGCCGATCAAGGGTGCGGCCTTTGAAGGGTTGTTCAAGACCGAGCGCGGCGTAGGCTTACTCCTGATCGGCCAGCCGAATATTGAAACCATGACGATAGACAATCCACTCATCATCCCGGACGCGCTCAGCTTTGTGGTGTATGACGAGCTCTATGCTGAAGTGAAAGGGCTCGACGCCTTCCCGCACGAGGACTGGCCAGACAATTTGCCGCTGCTCTACTACTCGTACCATGTCATGGTCGGTCTCGGGACCATTCTCGTGTCCATCATGGGCCTGGCGCTACTCTGGCTCTGGCTCGGACGATTGTTTACCGCAAACTGGCTGCTCTGGCTGCTCATGTTGTCCGCACCGTTCCCCTACATCGCGACGACCGCCGGCTGGATGACCGCTGAAATAGGCCGTCAGCCCTGGCTCGTCTATGGTTTATTGCGCACGTCCGACGGGGCGTCACCGCTCGTCCATTCGGGCAATGCGCTGTTCACGTTGCTTGGCTTTCTGGGGATTTATCTGGTACTGGGACTCCTCTTTCTGTTCCTGATCGCTGAAACCATCCGCCATGGACCGTCCGGACATCCGGTGCCGTCGGAGCGCGCATGATGGAAACATTTTGGTACTGCGCCGTTACGTGGATGCTGGCCGTCTATGCCGTCCTCGATGGATTCGACTTCGGCCTGGGCATCATCTATCCCTTCGTAGCGCGAAGCGAAGCGGACCGCTGCACAGCCCTGGCCGCGATCGGACCAGTCTGGAACGGCAACGAAGTGTGGTTGATTGCCGCGGGCGGGTTACTCTTTTTTGCCTTTCCGAAAGCCTATGCGGCAGGGTTTAGCGGCTTCTACCTGGCGCTGATTATTGTCCTCTGGCTCTTGATCGCCCGTGGACTCGCGCTCGAACTGCGCTCGCATCTGAATCACACCCTCTGGCGGCAGTTTTGGGACGTGGCATTTGCCGGCGCCAGTACCTTGCTAGCCATCGTGCTCGGCACAGCCTTGGGCAATCTGATTCGTGGCATGCCGCTGAGTCAAGACGGCTATTTCTTCGTGGCGCTCTGGACGAACTTCATGACGGGACCGGACCCGGGGATTCTCGATTGGTTCACGATCCTCATGGGAATCACGAGTGCGGCGATCCTTGCATTCCATGGCGCCAATTATCTGGCGATGAAAACAGAGGGCCAGTTGCGAGGACAAGCGCGACACGCGGCCTGGCTGGCTGGATCGGCGGTGGCTGTTCTGGTCGGGCTGGCGCTGACCGCTGTTCCTTTCGTGCAACCGTCTTTCCGTCTCAACTATGCCGCCCATCCGTTCGGTTATATCTTCCCATTTTTCGGCATGGCGGCGCTGGTGGCGGCGCTCGAGTTACGACGACGCTATTGGGACGCGGGAGCCTTCTACGCGACGAGTCTCTTGATCCTGGCGATGCTGGCCAGCACGGCTTGGGGGTCCTACCCGAACATCCTGATCGCGACGAACGATCCGGCCAACAGCTTGACCGTGACCAACGCGACCGCGGGCGCCTACGGCATGCATGTCGGCCTCTGGTGGTTTCTCATCGGCTTCGGTCTGATCATCGCCTATCAAGTCTGTGCCCACCGAGCGTTCTGGGGGAAGGTTCGACTATAAGCGGACTGGCGCCTTCATAGTATATGGTGCAAAAAGTCGGGCTGGTCACTGCGCCGACAACGCTGCGGCCGAGAGTTTCTTTGCTGTACTTAAACGTGAATGAGTAAACCGACGGCGCTACCACTGAATCGCCCTAATCCGAGAAGAACAGCTGTGGGAGGCGGACAATGATACAAGCCAATACGTGCGGATTCGATCAGTCGAGGAATGCCAAGAAACGGATGTTTCGCTGCGGCATCCTGATTGTCTCTCTCGCCATCGGGCTCACTGGATGCCAGTCTTTTGGCAAGCACGAAGCCGACGTCAAAATTATCTACGAAAAGTCTGCTCAGTATCACATGCCGGATCGTAATCCCGTGATTGTGATTCCCGGCATATTAGGCAGCAAGCTCTTCGATCGTGACTCTCACCGCACAGTATGGGGCGCCTTTGAGCCAGAATCCGTCGATCCGACCACACCTGAAGGTGCCAGGCTCATTTCGCTTCCGGTCGAGGGGAATCGGCAGTTGAGCGAGCTACGAGACGGGGTTGAACCGAACGGCGTGTTGGACAAAGTCCATGTCAATCTGTTCGGCGTCCCACTCGATATTCGCGCGTACGCAGGAATCTTGACGACGCTTGGCGCCGGCGGATACCGGGACGAAGCGCTGGGACTTCACGCCATCGACTATGGCAACGATCACTTCACATGTTTCCAATTCGACTATGACTGGCGGCGTGACAATGTGGAGAGTGCAAAACGGCTGAAGAGGTTCATTGAAGAGAAGCGCGCATA